>Ga0210382_10000252_pt1 | contig 20720 bp, 18 predicted proteins | sample PLMedo_FD_155452 | JGI IMG/M metagenome (GOLD analysis project Ga0210382, IMG submission 155452) | Groundwater sediment microbial communities from an aquifer in East River, Colorado, USA - PLM0_60_coex redo | ecosystem: Environmental > Terrestrial > Soil > Riparian zone | place: USA: East... | reverse complement strand
CAGGCGGCGCTTCCGGACCTTAGAAGTGCCGCTGACCGGGCCGCTCGCCAGGGTGGCCGTCAGGGTCGCGTCCGCCGCGGACGTGTCTGCCGTGTACATCCCACTCGCCGTGATCGGCCCGGCCGAGGCGCTCCAACGCACCGAGACGGGCACGCTGTCGCCCGCCTGGGTGCGGCCGAACACCTGAAACTGGTGGTTCTCGAACGGATCGAGGGTGAGAGTATCGGGGGACACAATGACCTGCGCTACCGGGTTGTCGACGCCTGTCCCCGGATTCCGCTGAATGTCGCACGCGGTGAGCACCGCGGCGGCCACAACCACCGGCGACGCTTTCATGAGCGCCAGGCGCATCGACAGCTTGAACGTGAACGGCATGTGTTCCCCCTCTCGCTCAGGGCCCGGGCCAGCGGTCGGTGCGGATCTGCACCCCGGCGAAGAACCAGGGCAACCCCGTGTCCACCGATCCCGCCTGGCCGTTGTTGCCCACCGCGAAGCTCTGTAAGGACACCGGGCTCACGCAGAAGCGATACCCAGCGCTGTACAACGAGGCGAGCGTCCAATCGCTCCGGCCGTTCCATGACGCGCTGCCCCAGTCCTGCTGCCGGAAGTCGGCGTCGCCCAGGATCTGGGTGCCATTGGCGTCGTACACCCGGGGATGCACCTGCACGTGCGTCGCATCCACGAAGTCCACGAAATACTCGAACCGGTACCACACCCCATGCGCCAGCGTGATCGTCGGCCCCAGATGGACGAACGGGTACAGCGCCTCGCAGCCGTACATGCTCATGACGAAGTTCCAGCCGGTGGGCCCGCTCGTCTTCCGCATGTACGTGAGGTTCGCGTAGGTGTAGATGTCCGGTGTGACGATGTGATCGCCGGAGGGCGACGTGTCATCGTTGCGCATGTAGAATCGGACATAGTAGTCCGTCGACGGCGGCAGGACGTTGTCCTGCTGCACGGCGGCGGCGTAGCCGGGCGACGAGCCCCGTTGCAGCACCCGGAGCGCGTTCGCATAGCCCGACGGGCCCCCAGCCACGACCGAGATCAACTGCACGCCGGACCCGTTGTTGAATTCCCAGTAATTGCCCCAGCGGGTGCCGTCCCGCACCGCGGTGATGGACGTACCGATGGCGGTGCTCCAGTTGCTCTCGAAGACCACGCCACCGCTGCCGGGAGGCACCACGGTCAGCGTCGCGCTACCGCTTTGGCCTTCGCTCGTCGCCGTGATCGTCGCCGTGCCGGTCAACAGCCCGGTCACCAGCCCGAACCCGCTCACCCCGGCGGTCAACGGATTACTCGAGCTCCACGTGACTGTGCGGCCCGTCAGGGTGTTGCCACCGGCGTCCCTGAGTGTCGCTGTGAACTGCTGGACTGCCGCCAGCGCGACACTCGCACTCGCCGGGCTCACCGTCACCGTGGCCACCGGCGCCGTCGAGGCCGTGGTCGTCCCGCTCGCCACGTTCGAGAGGCCTCCGAACACCGCGTCGACGTCCAGCGTGCCGCGATACGAGACGAGCTGAACCTGGTACGCGGTCCCGGGGGTGAGGCCCAAAATCGTGCAGGACCGCGTGGCGCCGATGGCGGTGCCGTTCACGGGCCGCACGCACGTCCCTTGCGTCACGTCAAGCGCCGACCCAAACGAGATCGTGCCTGCGGCGTAGCGGAAGTCGTAGCGCGCCGGCTGGCCGGTCCCGTCGTTCACCTCGGTAAAGGAGAGCGTCAACGAGTTGGCCGTCACGCCTGCGACCGTGAGATTGGTCACCGTCCCGGGATTCGTCACCGGCGCGGTCACGGTGATCGCCGCGCTGCCGCTCTGACCTTCGCTCGTCGCCGTGATCGTCGCCGCGCCTGCCCCAGTCTCCGTCACCAGCCCGCTGCCGTCCACGCTGGCCACGCCGGGCGCGCTGCTCGCCCACGTCACGGTTCGCCCTGTCAGCGGACTGCCATTCGCATCCTTCGGGGTCGGCGTGAGCTGCACGGTCTGCCCCACGGTCAGGCTCGCCGTCGCCGGACTCACCGACACCGAGGCCACCGGCACCGTCACAGCCGCGGTCGTCCCGCTCGCCACGTTCGAGAGCCCCCCGAACACGGCATCGACATCCAGCGTGCCACGATACGAGGCCAACTGAACCTGGTAGCCGGTCGCGGGGGTGAGGCCGAGAATCGTGCAGGTCCGTCGGACACCGATGCTGGTGCCGTTCAGGGGCCGCACGCACGTCCCTTGCGCCACGTCCGTCGCCGACCCAAAGGCGATTGTGCCCACCGCGTAGCGGAAGTCATACCGCGCCGGCTGGCCGGTGCCGTCGTTCACCTCGGTGAACGCCAGCGTCAGCGAGTTGCCCGTCACGCCCGCGACTGCGAGATCGGTCACTGTCCCAGGGTTCGTTACGGGGGCAACCACCGTGATCCCCGCGCTGCCGCTCTGGCCTTCGCTCGTCGCCGTGATCGTCGCCGCGCCTGCCCCAGTCCCCGTCACGAGCCCGCTGCCGTCCACGCTGGCCACGCCGGGCGCACTGCTCGCCCACGTCACCACCCGCTCCGGCAACGGGCTACCATCGGCATCCCGCGGCGTCGCCCCGAACTGCACGGTCTGCCCCACCGTCAGGGTCACCGTGAGGCTCACCGTGGGCGGAGTCACCGTCACTGAGGCCACCCGTCTCGGATTTTCGACGCCCGTACCGGGATTGCGCTGCACGTCGCAGGCTGCGAGTGTGGTGAGAGCAGCCAGGACCCAAGGCAGTGTCGTGCGAGAAGACATGAAAAACCTCTCGTTGAGAGCTTCGGCGGCCCGACTGGCATGGCACGCGAACAGCGTGCGGTAGCCTCGGAGCTTTGCGTCCCCGGCTTTCGCCGGGTTTGCCGTTGTCACGCTCCCCTCGGAGAGGGGGCGATGCGGCCGGAAACGAAAAAGGCCGCCACGGAACTCGAGTGCATCTCGAGTCGCTGGCGGCCGGGCTGACATGGCGACCTGCTGTTCGCCGAAGTCCCCTAGCTCTGCGTCACCACCTTTCGGCGGTTTTGCTCTGAGCAGCGTACGGAACTACCGTCGCAGACGTGCAACAGTCGTGCCCAAGGCACCACAAGACAGCCAAATGCATGCAGTTACGTGCAGAATCAAGGACTTACGAAATTAGCGAATTTGCTGATTTCGCTATGTCGTAACGCCCTTCCATACCCTTTTGCAAGGAATCGTGCAATGAGCGTTGTGAAATTTCCTTCCTGTCGCTCCTCGGGGGCGCGCCCCGCCTCCCTCCTATCGCCGCTCAGCCGTCAGGAGCCGCGCGTTGGATCCGGGCCCCAGACTGCTGCCCCGACGCAACAGAACGGCCCGCGCCCCGCGTCGGCACAGCCGCCTAAGAGTAAATGGACCAATGGGATAGGCTGCCAGGCCCTCGAACGGACGCCGTAGTCCAGAGCTTGCTCCTATCGCCGCGGACGAGATCGGACGCCCACGTGCCACCCACATACATCCTCGGCATCTCCGCCTTCTATCATGACAGCGCCGCCTGCCTGCTGCGCGACGGGACAGTCGTCGCCGCGGCGCAGGAAGAGCGCTTCACGCGCAAGAAGGGCGACGCCGGGTTCCCGCAGCACGCCGCGCAGTACTGCCTCAAGGCCGCGGGGATCCGGCCTCCTGACCTGGCGTACGTCGGTTTTTACGACAAGCCGCTGCTCAAGTTCGAGCGGATCCTCGAGACGTATCTGGGCGTCGCACCACGGGGGTTCACCCAGTTCCGCCTCGCGGGGCCCGCCTGGATGAAGGAAAAGCTGTTCCAAGACCGCGAGATTCGGCGCGCCCTCGGTTACGACGGCGAGGTGCTGTACGCTGAGCATCACGAGTCGCATGCCGCTAGCGCGTTCTTCCCGTCACCCTTCGAGGAGGCGGCGATCCTCACCGTCGATGGCGTCGGGGAATGGGCCACCGCCTCGTTCGGCGCGGGACGAGGCAACGATCTCGACTTGATCAAGGATTTGCACTGGCCCGACTCCGTGGGGCTGCTCTACTCGGCGTTCACATACTTCACCGGCTTCAAGGTGAACTCGGGTGAGTACAAGGTCATGGGGCTCGCACCGTACGGTGAGCCGAGGTATGTCGATACGATCTACCGTGAGCTCATCGACCTGCGGGAGGACGGTTCATTCACGCTCAACCAGAAGTACTTCAACTATCTCACCGGCCTCACGATGACCGACGGGGCGTTCGACAAGCTGTTGGGCGGCCCCCCGCGCGTGCCGGAATCGAAGCTCACCCAGCGGGAGATGGATCTCGCACGCTCCATCCAAGTCGTGTGCGAGGAGATCATAATGCGCATGGCGCGGACGGCGCACCGGGAGACGGGGATGGAGAACCTGTGCCTCGCCGGCGGCGTGGCCCTCAACTGCGTCGCGAACGGGCGCTTGCTGAGAGAGGGGCCCTTCAAGCGCCTCTGGATCCAACCCGCCGCGGGCGACGCCGGTGGCGCGCTGGGCGTAGCACAGCTCATCTGGCACCGCCATTGCCGACGGCCACGCCGCGTCGCCAATGGCCAGGACGCCATGCACGGCGCCTACCTCGGACCCGAGTTCTCGCCGGACGAGATCCGCGAGTACCTCGATGCAACCGGGGCGGTCTACGAGCGCCTGGACCGTCGCGGCCTGCTCGAGCGTGTCGCGCGCCTCCTCGCCGAGGAGAAGGTGGTCGGTTGGTTCGACGGCCGCATGGAGTTCGGGCCACGTGCGCTCGGCGCGCGCAGCATTCTGGGCGACCCACGGAGCCCGCGCATGCAGGCGCAGATGAACTTGAAGATCAAGTTCCGTGAAGGCTTCCGCCCGTTCGCACCGAGCGTGCTGCGCGAACGGGTGCATGACTACTTCGACCTCGACTGCGATTCCCCGTACATGTTGCTCGTCGCCCCGGTGCAACGCGATCGTCAGATTCCGATGACCACCGAGCAGCGCGGACTCTGGGGCATCGACCAGCTCAATGTGTCGCGCTCGGACATTCCCGCCGTGACCCACATCGACTACTCGGCGCGGATCCAGACGGTGAGCCGGGACACCAACCCCAACTACTACGACCTGATCAAGGAGTTCGAGCGCTTGACCGGCTGTGCCGTGGTCGTAAACACGTCGTTCAACGTGCGGGGCGAGCCCATCGTGTGCACGCCAGCCGACGCCTACCAGTGCTTCATGCGAACGCACATCGACCACCTCGTGCTGGGACCGTTCTTGCTGGACAAGGGCCGGCAGCCAGCGTGGAAGGAGAGCGCCGATTGGAAGCGCGAGTTCCAGCTCGACTAAGCGTCGCGGACGGGCGCCGGTTCGGCCTCACGGTCGGGACGGCGTTCGCGATCCTCGGGGGACTGTCGTGGTGGCGCGGCCACCTGGTCGCGGCCGGTGTCGCCGCCGGGGTGGGGTTCACGTTGGTGATGGCGGCCCTGCTGGTGCCGGCGCGCCTGGGGCCGATCTTCCGCCTGTGGATGGGACTCGCCGTGGTGATGTCCAAGATCACTACACCCATCTTCATGGCGCTCGTCTATTTCGTCGTGGTGACGCCGACCGGGCTGTTACGACGACTCGCGGGCAAGAATTCGCTGACGCGATCGCGCACCGCGAAGAGCTTCTGGGTCCCTCGAGCGGCTCACGCCGAGCGGCAGACCGGTATGGAACGTCAATTCTAGGGAGGATGCCACGTATGGGTCGGATGGGCCTGGCTGGGGAGTTGTGGGCCTTCATGCGCGTGCGCAAGAAGTGGTGGTTGCTGCCGATCGTGCTGGTCATGCTCGTCGTCGGCGCACTGCTCGTCTTCGCGCATGGGTCGGTACTGGCGCCGTTCATCTACACGATCTTTTGACCTCCCTCTACCGCGCGACTTGGGCGACCGGCCCCGCGCGGACAGGGTGGGGGGCTTTGGCGCGGCATGCAGCCGCCAAGGGTCCCGCTGACAGCAGCTGGTCGGCCACATAAGCCGCCGCAATCTCATAACCGCGCGGTGACGGGTGGCCGTCATACGGTAACAGGTAGAGCGTCTCCGCGGGCAGCCTGCTCGCAGCCAACGGCGCGAGCAGATTCACCTCAAACAGTTTCGCGTCGGCCGCGGCTCGGGTGACCCACGCGATCTGATCGCGCATCGCCTCGTGCGTGACCGCGAGATGCGACGGATACGCGACCAGGACCAGAGGGACGCCTCGCCTCACCAGGGTGTCCCGCAGGGCCAGCAGCGCGAGGCGGTAGGACTCCCGCAGCTGACCGGTGAGCGAGTCCGCGCGTCCCGCGGCCGTCAACATGTTGTCGCTCGTCGCTTGCCCGGCCCGCGCGCGGGCGCGCCATGTGGCCCGGACCTGCAACGCGAAATTCCACACGGCGGTGCGTCGCAGCAGCGGATAGAGGATCGCCAGCGGGAAACGAGACTTGGCTCGCCGGTTGGTGGCCAGTCGATCCCACGTGGACGGCCGATTCAAATCGGCGATGTCATTCTCACCAAACAACAAGACAACGAGATCGGGTGACAGGCGGAGGCCGCGGTCGATCAACTGCGCCTCCTCCACAATCGTCGCATCGCCGAGGCCGGCGTTCACCACCCGGACGTTGGCGCAGCGCCCGTTCAGCCGTTGTTCCAACCGAGCGGGCAGCGTCTGATCGTCGTTTACGAAATCGCCGTACACGAAGGAATCGCCCGTAAACAGAATACGCAATTCCCCGGGTTCCTTAAGAGCGGCGATCTCCCGCCCACGGTACCCCAGGCTGTTCGTGGTGACGCGGTGTGGTAACCGCGGATCGCGACGATCGAGGACCCGCTGACCCGGCGACAGGATGCCGGGCACCGACCAGAACTCCTTCTCGGTAACCGTAGTCACGCCGTCGGTCGGCGCTGCTCCCAGGGCCCGCAGCAAGCCCTCCGCGACCACGAGGCCCGCCAGCAGACCGCCTGCGATGGCGAGGCCGCGAATGAGGAACTGCTTGCCCGTAGCGATCACCTGCGGGGAGCGATCGACCCGTTCTCTGGCGTCGGCCCCGCGCGCCCGGCGCCCCGGGCGGCTCGGGCGTGCATGATGAGGGCCGCGGGGGCCTCACCCTCCTCAAGGGAGACGCCATATCGCGAGAGCACCTCCGCGTCGTGAAACCCCGCCCCGCCCAAGAGGGCAATCAGGGACGCCGCCCTGTCCTCACTGCGCTCCAAGAGGTAGACATCGCCGCCAGGCTGGAGCACCCGGTACATCTCGCCGAGCACCGCCGCCGGGTCGGCGCACCGCTCCAAGGCGAGGGTCGCGATCACACCTTGGAAGAAGCCGCTCGGGCACGGAAGCCGCGAGCCGTCCCAGGTCTTGAAGTCGAGGGCCCCCGGAACGCCGCGAAGCGCGGTCGCGCGCGCCACCAGCGCCGTCGACGTGTCCACCCCGCAAGCGTATCCCCGGCGCGCACGACGCCAGGCCTCCTCGACGATCCAGCCGTCCCCGCATTCGACGAACAGCAGCCGTTGCCACGCCTGGATCCTCGCATGATCGAGGAGCTCGAGGCTGCGAGAACGTTGCAAGCCCTCGTGATCGGGCGCTGCGTCGGAGCGAAGCCGGGGCAGGGTCACGCCGGGTAGTGCAGCAACCGCTGTGCCAGGAGCAGCCGCACCGTCGCGTAGGTGCAACGGGTCGTCGCCCCCTCCGGGCGCCCGCGGGTCTTCACGGGGGGCCGCCTGAGGTGTCGCGAGGAGCCGTGTACTGTGGCGCCGCCGCCGCTACACACCCCGGCTTCCCTCTGAGCCGCCCGCCTCACAGGTCAAGTCCTCCCGGCACCGACGGCGTTCGCATACAGGCTCATGTAGCCGTCAACCATGGTCTCGACGGTGAACGCCCGCTCCGCCCGCTGGCGGGCCGCCTCGCCCAAGCGACGCCGCAGCGCGTGGTCCTCGAGTAACCGTGCCAGCGCTGTCGCGAGCGACTGCGGATCCTCCGGAGGCACGAGCAACGCTTCACGCTCCGAGGTCACGACCTCTGGCACGCCGCCAACCGCCGAAGCGGCGATGCCTTTGCCGGCGAACATCGCTTCGAGGAGGGCGAGGGGAACCCCTTCAGACAGCGAGGGCAGGACGAAGACGTCGGCGGCGGCCAACAGGTCCGCGACGTCGGCGCGGTACCCGAGGAGGTGCACGCGAGGCGCGAGACCGTGCGCGGCAGCGTAGGCTTTCAGGGTTGCTTCCTCGTCGCCCCGCCCCGCGATCACCACGTGGCAGTCTGCGGACGCGGGATGTGTCGACAGGGCTCGCATGGCTTGCAGCAAGACGAGGTGGCCCTTCACGGGATACAGGTTGCCGACCGCAACGATCAGTGGTTCTTCGACCCCGATGCCCAGCTCGCGACGCACGCCATCGGGCGACCCAACGCACGGCTGGATCCCGTTGGGAACCACGTGGAAGGTGGCGCGAGGAAGCCGCAACACCGTCGCCAGGTCCGCCTGGAGAGCGGCGGAGACAGCGACCGTGCCGGCACTGCGGGCGGCGGCCCAGCGCAGCGCCGCGCGGTGGGTCCACCGCCCCGCAAAGTACCGCCCGCCGTGCATCGTGATGACGTGGGGTCGGCGCAGGATTCCGGCGGCCGCGGCCCCGTAGACCGCCATGGTGAAATCGTGGCTGTGGACGAGGTCGACGCGCCGCCGCCGTAACGTACTGACGAGTCCCAGCAGGCCCCGCCAATCGACGAGGCTCCGAATGTCGAACGGTTCCGGCGTAAAGCCACGCTGCCGGAATTCGTTCGCCAACCAGCCGCACCCGTTCGCGGGGCACAGGGGGCAGACCGCGTGCCCGCGATCCCGCAACGCCTCGGCGAGATGGAGCAGCATCCTTTCAGCGCCCCCGGTTCCGTCCGACTCCAGCAGCAGTGCGATTCCCAGGCCGCCCCGTCGGTCATTTTTCAGCGGCGCCTCCACCTTCGCTGCCTGTTGTATCATCGCGCCGCGTGAACGTCGTACCAGGTGGAATCCATGGTCTCACGCACGTAGTAGAGCCACGCGTACGCTACCTCTTCCACCGAACGCCATGGTCCATCGGTGTCCTCCGCCATCGGACCCGAACTCGAGATGGAAAACTCGGGAGGGTTCGCCTGCTCCTGGGTACCGCCTCCTGCAGCTCGCACCCGTCGAATAAGGCGGACGGCCTCCCTCAGCCCGGGAACCTGTCGTAGCCGTTCCTTGGCCACGCGGGACACGATCGCCGTCGCCAGTGCCCCGGAATGCAGAGGCGGCGGGACGGCCTGCCGGAAGGCGAATTGGTCGATGAGCTTGAAGCGCGTGTAGCCCGCGTGGGCCAGGAGGAAGAGATCTTCCACGCGTCCCTCGGACGCTTCGAAGGATACGTATGCCGGTGCATCGGTGGGATCGATACCACGGAGGCAAAGGTGGTCGGCCCCCTCGATGTCGACCTTGAGATAGAACGGCACGCCGTACTCCTGCACCAGGCCCGGCAGCGATCGAGCCGCGACGGCGACCGGGTGTACCGCGAGATTGCCGCGCGAGGCGCGCGCAGGATCCAGGGAGCTCCAGACTCCGCGATTGCCCTCGGAGACAAAGAAGCTAGCAACGCCCTCCTCGGCTGCTATTCCGACGTTGAGCAGGACCAGTCGGCCGGCGTGGATCTCCGCATGGAAGCGTTGCTCGCACAAGGCGACCATGTCCGGGTTCGCGTCAACGGCCACCACGCGAAAGCCACGTCGCAGGTAGTAGGCGGTGTCATCCCCGTTGTTGGCACCGATGTCGAAAACGAGATCACGCACCATAGTCGTGTGCTCCGGCAGTACCGGCTCGCCCGCGGGCTCGCCGCCGCCGTTTAGCGACGCCAAGCTCTCTTCACCGCGTGCAGGCCTCGGAGCACCGTCGGCGGAAGCCAGCTGGCGGAATAGATGCACGCCGGCCGCAACGCCCGACGTCGACTCAGACGCCACGCCGCGAGCGCGGCAGTCCGGGCGCCATGCCGGTCGAGCACCGCGAGCCGCGAGTATGCCAGGCGAAGCAGCAAGCTCCGCCTCCCCAAGCGGTACCATCGAGCGGCCTGAGAGGAGAGCTCCGGCCGCAAGCGAGCCGCCCGATCAATGCTCACGAGTGCGTTCGCCACAAGGCTGCTGGTGTTCTGCGACGCGGTGAGCGCCCCGTCTTGCCCGATCCGATAGCGAACCAGCGGACTCTGCACGACGGCAACCGGGGAGGCCGCGGCGAGTCGGTGGCAGTACTCGGTTTCTTCCGCCATCCGGAACAGCTCGTCGAAGCCGCCGGCCTCGGACGCGAGGCTTCGGTGGACCATGAGGGATGACGGCAGCGCAAAGTTCCCAAGAAACAGCAGGGGGAATGCATCCCCTGCATACACGCGATGCACCGAGCGAGCGGCCTGGACCTCGAGTCGCGTGAGCAGCCGACCGAAGAACTCGTCGGGGGTCGCACGCTGCTCCCGGAAGAGCGGAAACACCCGCACGAACCCCTGCGGCCCGGAGACGAGTGTGCCCTGGGCATCAATGACCTCGCAGTTCGTCAACGACCAGCGACATCCCCTCGCCGCCTCCACCGCTGCTAGCTGCACTTCCAGCTTGGTAGGCAGCCACACGTCGTCCGCATCGGCAAGCGCGATCCAGTCGCCGCATGCTTCGGCGATGCCGCGGTTGCGGGCGGCTGACACCCCGGCGTTCGGTTGCCGAATATGTCTGACCGGCGCCGGAAACGTCGCACACACCGCCGCCGTGTCGTCCGTGGAGCCGTCGTCCACAACCAGTACCTCTCGGGGCGGCACGGTTTGGCTCAGAATCGACCTCACGGCATCGACAAGGAGCGAGGCCCGGTTGTATGTCGGAACCACTACACTGACACCCGCCATCGCTCACCCTGTTCGATGGGCACGCTGCACCGGGCCACCGAGCGCCGGCGCCGTCCTGAGCAACGCACGTCGCCCCAGAAGGACCAACAAGATCCGTACCACGTGCTGGTTGAAGCGCTTGTCGCACGGGCACATTTTGGCGTGTTGCGCGACCGCCATAGACTGCTGTTGCGGCCACGCCCGCACGCCGCGCCCTGACGGGTCAGCGTCGCGGGACACGAAGCGGGCTCGGAGGTAGCACGGCGGCGCAAAAGTTGCTTCCTTACCCAGACGGCATAACCGTGGACGCACCTTGAGGTTAGCATCGCTCTGCTACAGCGCGCTGAAGGTCTCAGGATTGACTGCCCTCGCCCGCCGGGTCTCGACCGGGGTCGTTCTCTGCTACCACAACGTGGCTGCCGGAACCGATGCCGGACACTCGGACAGGCTCGGCCTGCATATGCCGCTACCCACCTTCGAGCGCCAGATGCGCTGGCTCGCGGGCCACTATGATGTGGTTCCGCTCGCGCAACTCGTCGACCGGGTGTCGCGCAGTGAATCGCTCCGCGGGCTAGCGGCCGTGACCTTCGACGATGGCTACGGCGGCGTGTTCGAGCACGCCTGGCCCCTCCTGCGAGATCTCGGCATCCCTGCGACGGTGTTCGTCGTCGCAGACGCGCCCGGGCGTGACGAGGGCTTCTGGTGGGACGACCCGGACGTACTGCGCGCCTATTCGCCAACTGAGCGCCAGCGTTGGCTCACCGCCTTCCGCGGTGACGGGAGGAGGATTGTCGAGGCGCTGGCCCCGGCGCGCGGCCCTTGGCAGGCGCCACCCTGGTGCCGACCCGCCACCTGGCACGTAATCACAGAGGCGGCCAGATCCGGGTTGCAGCTCGGGGTGCACTCGGCGACCCACCGCTCGCTCCCGGCGCTGGAGGAGCACGACCTGCAGCGCGAAGTCGCGGAGAGCCGCGATGTCATCCGACGCCGTACGGGCGTTACCCCGGAGTTCTTCGCCTACCCTTATGGCCTGTGGAACGACCGGGTGCGGCGAGCGGTGCGCTTGGCGGGCTATCGCGCCGCATTCACCCTGGAGGACGGCCACGTCGGGGCCAAGGTCGATGCCTGGGCCCTCCCGAGGGTCAATGTCCCAGCCGGCATCGAGGACGCCGCCTTCCAGGCCTGGACCGCGGGCCTGACCCTCCGGCGCTCGTCGCCTCCGCTAATGCAGACCTCCCCCTTCCACGCGGATCCACTCCTCGAGACGGTCGAGATCGCGGACCCCGAGGCGCCCATGGCTCGGGAGCGTGCATAGTCGGGCCGCGAGCAGACGCCCACCCGGGAAAGCCGCGTCCCGATTAAGGCAGCGGGGCGCAAGCTGTTCGAGATCGCAGAGGGCTTTTGGATACCCGGGCATGATTCCCAGTCGCCTCGCCGCGGACCCAGTCACTGCGCGCCGAACCTCCGCCGATGCGAGCACCGGCAGCCGCAGGTAGCCGGGCCGCGCGTGACCAGGCGTGGTAATGGTTTCGAAACCCGGCTGCCGGCGCAACTCGCACAGCAACCGCTCGGCGTGGCGCCGTCGCTCCTCGACCTCCCGCTCAGCCAGCGTCCAGCTCGCGGCGATCACCGAGCAAGAGACGGTGGTCGGTGCTCGCAGCGGGCGGGGCTCTCGATAGACGGTCTGGCCGAGGCGGAGAAAGGGCAGCGCCGCGGGGAGGGCGTAGAGGTTCGGATGCTCGAGGAGCCACTGAGCCGTGATCGTCAGGAGCTCGGGCCACCCGCGCCGCGGCCCCCCCAGCCACCCCCCCCCCCGGACGCGCGCCACGACGCGTTCTCCCACATCGTCGTTGCCCAGAAGGGCACCGCCACTCCCCCCCGTCAGCCCCTTTCCCCGCCCGAAACTCAATACGGCGAGCGAGCCCTGAGCACCAGCGGGACGACCGTTCACCGTCGCGCCGGCGGCCTGGGCCGCATCCTCGATCACCACGGCGCCGGCCTCGGCCGCGAGCCGATTGACCTCCTCGAGATCGACCGGATACCCGTACAAGTGAACGACGACGATCGCCGCCGCGCCCTGGCGCAGCGCCATTCGTAGCTGCGCGAGATCTGGGGCAAGGGTGTGCGGGTCCACGTCATACAGGAGGACCGGTACGCCCGCGCCGGCGGCCGCGGTCGCCACGTCGTAACACGCATATGCGGGCATCGCCACCGCGGCGCCCGCCCGATCGTGCAGGGCGCCGAGCAGCGCCGCGGTCAACGCCGCGGTCCCGCTTTGAGTCAGGAGGACCGTCCGGGGCGCGTAGCGCTCCCTGAGGAGCGCCACGACTCGCTCTTCGGCCCGAGCGGCTCGCCCGTTGCGCGCGACGGCGGCCCGTGCGCCGGCGAGGAGCGCCGCGGCGGAGAGGGGTGAGCGAACGGGAAGCTGGTATCGCCAGCCGCTCATGGAAGGTAGCGGACCAAGCGGGGACCGAGGCGATTCGCGATCGACAGTGGCAGCCGGCGCCACAGCCGCGGTCCCCAGGAGAACGTCGGGTCGTCCGGTGAGGGAGGGGCTCGCACCGCACCCGGGGCGTACTGGCACCAGGGCAACGGCACGTCGTTGCCGCCCCACTGTTGCTTGAAGTGGTGCGTGCCCCCGCCCGGACTGCACCGACCGAAATTGAACACGCGGACGGCGCGCGCCATCATCTGCTCCATGAACGCCCAGTACAAGAGCATGTTCGCCGCGAGGGTGCGCGACTCGCGCAGCGCCCCGGCCCAGGTCATCTCGAACTCGTCCCGCCACACAAAGCCGCACCCTCCCGCGAGGGGTTGGTCGCCGCGGTACACGACGCCGAACACGACGAGATCCGGAAACGCCGCCGCGATGCGCTCGAACAACACCCGGGGCAGCACCGGGGTACCCAGGTCCCGCATGGTCTGCGCGAACACCTCGTAGAACGGTTCGCGCTGGTCGGGACCGAAGCGGGTCGTGAGACCATCCTTCATGGGACGCCGGATCTGACTGCGCAGCTTGGATGGGAAAGACTTGAACAGCTCCTCGGGGGTGGGCGGTAACGGGAGGAGCACGGTGATCTTTCTCGCCGACACAGGGAGATCCAACCCGGCGGCGTCCCGGGTCCGGAGCTCCAAGAGATCCGCGCGGGAACGGCGGGCCTCGGTCACCGCCTCCTCCACGAGGCGCCGCCGGGCGTCGGGCGACCCGATCGGCCCGCCGTCATTGAGAAATGGCAGCGACACCAGGTAATGGCCGAAGAGCCAGCTGCGAACGCGCACCAGCGGGAGAACGCCCTGCCATTCCCCATCACCATCGATCACTACGCGGTAGAGGCACTCCACGCCCAGCACGTCGCTCAAGATGTCGCGCCAGCCGGCCAGATGACAGAAGCTGCCGCCGTCTGCCCGCTCCACGAACGCGTTCCAAGCGGCGGTGTCGCCGTCGAGCGGCAGCGTCACGGCACGGCCGCCGCCGCAGCGCGCTCGCGGAATACGGAGTCCCGGACCGCCGTGAACCGGAACTCGGCGAGCAAGCGCTCGAGCCGCCCCGCCGTTCGCCAGAGTCCGCCGTAGTGCCGCATGCGCGTCAGCCACGACACGTCGAGGCGCGGCTGGGCAGGATCGATCTCCCACGGGTGGATGTAGAACGTGCCGGGCACGCCGCTGCGTTCGCACTGCTGCAGGGCTGCCCGGACGACGCCGTAGGGGAGCAGCCGAAAGTATGCCCCGCCCGCCGCGGGCAGACGCAGCCCGCACCACTGCAGCGTGGTCGGGGGGATCTCCGCAAGGCGACCGGCCGGCCGCTCCAACCAGTGCGGCTCCGGCAGGCCGTTGGGATACCCGTAACCGGGGCGCCGCACCGGAAACAGGCTGGAATCGTAGCGATAGCCTTCTTCGATCAGGATATCGAGCGCCCACTCCCACCCGGGCACGATCGAAAAGCTCGGCGCGCGGAAACCCAACACGGGCGCGCCGGTGATCTCCTCGAGTACGTCCTTGGTGTGCCGGATCGAGTCCTGGAACTGGCGCGGGGTCTGGTGCGTCACACGCTGGTGGTCCCAGCCATGCGACGCGATCTCATGCCCTGCGCCCGCGATGGTTCGGATCAGATCCGCATGGCGCTCCGCCACCCACCCGAGCACGAAGAACGTCGCGCGCGCCTCGTGCCGGGCCAGCAGGTCGAGGAGCCTGGCGACCTCCGCCGCCACGCGCGACTCAAGGTGATCCCATTCGCATCGCGCGATGGAGGACTCGAACGCCGAGACCTGGAAGTACTCCTCGAGGTCGATCGTAAAGTGGTGGGCGATCACGGCCGCTTGGAGGTGCAACGGCCGTGCCCCGTGCGGCGGGCGAGTCGGTGTGCGTGGCGCACCGCTGAGGGCCGGTTCCTGCCCCCTCAGACGTCGGGTACGAGCAGCATACCGTCGCAGGGACGCTTCGTCGCGCCGACGCCACAGCCCTGAGCCTAAGCGCGCGCCCGGCGGCGCGTGGCGAAGCGCCGCGCCATGAGGTCCCGCGCCCACCGCCACTGCATGCGGCGCCATTCGCCCGCCGGGAGCTCATCGCGCTCGTGTCGCGCACGCAGCCAGTCGAGCAGCTCGCCGACCGGCGGGAACCAACCGCCCCGGGCGGCGAGGGACTCGAGGAGCCGCTCTGTCTCCAGGTTGACGCTGCCCGCCGAGCCGAACCCTTTTCCGAAATGCGTCGCGATGATGCAGACACCGCCTTCCGCTTCAAGCCGTTCCTGGTTCGTGGGCTGGAGCAGGCGGTTGAACTCCTCCGCATCTTCGGCGTCCGTGGCCGAGAACCACCAGCGTACGTAGGGTCGGCCCGGATCCCGGTAGGGCATGGAGGGATTGACGCGCAGCAGGTTGATTTCCGAGAAGGTCAGGTTCCGGACATACTCGATCTGCTCCACGCAGAGGTCGCCCCACCAGTAGGGCGACCCCGGGCAGTGCCCTTGATAGAAGTCCGGCGGCTGCGGGAAGGCTACGCGATACAGCAGCCGGAGCGCGGGATCGTCGAGGCGCCCGAGGCCCCAGTACAGGTTGTCGCGATTGAAGGAGTGGTTCGCGTGCACCCGCGGTGGCGCGCCGAAGACGCCGCGAAACCGGTCCAACGCCCGTGCCGTCCGCTCCCGCGTGCTGGTTTCCATGGTCGCGCCGTGGAAGGCGATCTCGAAGCCGCGCGCGTGCAGGTCCACCACGAAGTCGTGGTAATGCGGGTCGTCCATCGTCTCCGAGAGCGAGAAGTTCTGGCTCCCCTCCTCGCAGCGTACCGGCCATACGGTCTTCGTGGTCCGCATCCCCAACGATTCCAACAGTCGGTAGATCGGCCGGACATTCTCGACCGTCGCGACATCGGTATCGTCGATGACCGTGAAGGCGAAGCGCGCACCGCCGGGGAACCGATGATCCCGGGTCATGCCGTCCACTCAGACCTGACGGAGCGTGAAGAGGGCGATGTCGGGCGCTTGGTGCGCCGCGACCGCGGCGGGCTCGAGACGCACCACACCGGCACCGTTGAGCGGTCCCGCGACCTCGCTCAGGAACTGGTGGAACGGAGCGTTCCGCGGTGTGCTCACCCACCGCACGCCGGTGGGCGGGGTGGGCTGCACCATGAGCCACGCGAGGAACGCATATTCGACACGGCGTTGGAACACGCGACACGACATGACCAACGACTCGATCGTGCCGTCAGGCGCCACAAGGCACACCAGGATCTCGCCGTGGTCGCCCGTGCGGTCGGCGAGCGTGGCGCCGAACAAGCGGCCGCCGGCGTCGAGGATCGCGCCTACCTGCTCGTCCGTGACGCGACGCCCGTTGAGGTTGAACTGGTTCGTCTTGTTGATGAGCTGCACGGCGCGCGTGCGGTCTCCCCGACCCCGATCGTGGATCGTGAGCGTCATCTGGAGGTCTTGGAGGAATCGCGTCAGGTCGGCGCCCTGGAGGTCGTTCGCCACGAACCCCTCGAGACGGCGCCGGTACAGGTCCGTGCGCTCGCGATCCTCGGCGGTAGTCTCACGGTGCGGGAACAGGCTCGCGAGGTCGGCCAGGAAGGCGACGAGCTCGTCATCGTGCTGCGGGAACGTCATGCATCGCACATCGGGCAGCGCGAGCGAGACCTCCGCCACCTCTACTGGGTTGTCGTCCACAAACACGAACGAGTCGAGGCCGAGATTGAGCCGCTGCGCCAGCTCCCGGATCTGCGCCGACTTGGCGTGGTAGCCGGCGATGATCGCGACGAAGTCGCCTTCACCCAGTAGCATGCGCGCCGAGCGGAATGGTGCCAACACGATGTCAGGGTCGTTTCGACTCACGGCGGCGAGGATGGTACCCTCGCGCTTGAGCCGGCGCAGCAAGCCCTGATAGATGAAGTGGCGGTACCCGCGACCGGAGGACTCGCACGCGATTCCCTCCAGGCCGTCTTCGGAAATCAGCCCGCTCCAGAGCACGTTGTCGAGATCGGTGACCAGCACCTTCCTCGGCTCCGCCCGCGCCGCGACGACAGCCTCAACCACCGCTTCGGCGACCCGGCCGATCCAGTTCCCGCCGACCGGGCAGCCGCTGGACAGGTAGCCGCCGAGCGCGAACGCATCGGCCGGCAGCACGCGCGCGCCGAGCCCGAGCGCCAGGCTCTCGAGGGAGCGGGCGAACGCCGCGCCGCGCGCCGGGTCGGGAAACAGCGGGGGCAACGGCGCCGGAAGGTACAGCAAGTGCGCCTGCGCGCGGCGTGCGAACAGGGTCGCCGTCTCGGCGGCACGAGAGCGCAGCGCCTCGTGATCCACGGCTTCCGGCACACCCGAGCGCCAATCAGCCTCGGGCGCGATGTCCCAGGGGAGGAGGAGGAACACCTCGGTGACCGTGGGATCGGCGTCTGCCCGCAGCGCCTGGGCAAGGGTATTGAACGGGAGGAAGCGCACGTCCGCCGCGCGGCCACGCCGGGCCGCCGCGGCTCGCAAGTACAGCGCGAACGGCTCCGCGGTCCCCGAGAGCGCAAAGACGAAGGGGAGACGCGGGCCGCCCTGGAAGCCGGCCACGAGCCGCCGGGCCTCGAGGAAATTCACACGCCCCGCTCCTCGAGATAGCGACGGATCGCTGGGTACGACGTGAGCTGGATCTGGTCCGCGATGTCGATCGCGACGGCGAATTCGCCCTCGATCGCCAGCATCAGGGAGACGTGCGCCAGCGAGTCCCAGCTCTCGACCCCGAGTTGGCGAGCCCCCGTCACGTCGGCGTCGGGAGGGAGTTCCAGCGTCGCCCGCACGATCTCCTGGAGCTTGGATTCGGCTTCGTCAGTCATCATGGCCCCGTGTCTCAGAAAACCTCGTCCGCGCCGCTGTCACCGCGGGCCAACCACCAGGAGGCAAGGTCGCGCGGCCAGCGCGCGGTCCCCGTCGTGTCTCGCACAAAGAAGTGCACGTTCCCGGGAAGCGGCACGTAAGCTCGGCGGCGCAGGAGCCACGCAAGCACGCGATGGCTCGTGGTGCAGACAAGGGCGTCAGCCCCCGCCGACCGGGCCGCCCGTTCAGTGGCGGCGAGCACGGCCAGGCCCACGCCCGCGCGCTCCGGTGGAAACACGATATCGGAGATCGTGGCCACCCGAACGCCGCGCAGGCGCGGGTCGCCGATCGCCTTCGGCTGGAGCAGCACCGCGACGCCAACGAGTCGTGTCCCCTCGCGTGCGGTGACGAATGAGTACCGGGTCTCATCCGACGCTGCCCCGTTGGCGCCGTATCGCCGCCGCAGATACGCCCCGTCGCGCACGGGACTCGCGGCGATAGCCCCTCGCGCGCTGCGCCACACATCGTCCAACTCCGCACGGCTCGGCGGCTCGACCGCGCAGCCAGTGGTCAGCCCGGAACCTGGGCGGCCTCTCGCCGCCCCTACGAGGTCCAGGACGATGCCCGCCGCGCCGCCGGCCAGTGCGGCCACGCCGGCGCGCTGTGCCACCCGCACGCCGGCCGCCAGCCACCGCGGGAGACCCAACCCCAGCTCGGTCACATCCAGGCGTCGGGCCAGCCCCGCGAGCCGCAGCGGGCGCACGAAGTTCGTCACCGCCCCGAGATCGGTGTAGCCGAGGGCGCTGAAGAGCCGGCGCGCCGCGGGTGCGACCACCAGCGCGGTCGCGCGAGGCAACTGCGTGGCGAGCTGTTTCGCGACGAGGAAGCCGATCGGGCCCCGGCGGTACTCGGGGAGCACCATCAGGCCCTTGACCCAGTAGGCCGGGTGCTCCGCGACGCCGTCCCAGAGTTGGTGCGGGATCGAGCCGCAGTAGCCCAAAACCCGACTCCCGTCCAGGACGATCGCGGCCGGCGGCACCTCGCCGGGCGCCGCGCCGTTCTCGCTGGCCGCCGTGCGCCAGCCCGCCAGAACCGCCTCCGCAGTCACGTCCTCACTCCACGTCGCCCGAAAGAAGGCGGCGATGGCGTCGGCGTGCTCTGCCGTCGCCAGGATCGCCGCAACCCGGCCCCGGCCTACCGCTGTCAGGCTCTCCTCCGTGCTGCGGTCGAGCCCCTGCTTCGCAAGGATTGTGCGCGAATGCCCGGCGAGGATTCGTGGCTGCGGCTGTCGAGACCGCGCAGTTTAGGTGTTGCGGGTGCGCAACGGAGGGCCGGAGTTCACGAACCCGACGGCCAGCGACGTGCTCCGAATCGCGCGGACCTGGATCCGGCTCGCGGTTTCATCCACCGCTCTGCTCACATCCTCGATCATTCCGTAGTCGTGCCATATCACCAGACCGCCCTGTCGCACGGAGGCGAGCGCTTTCAGGGTGTCGCTCATGACGTAGTCGTAGGAGTGACAGCCGTCGATGAACACAATATCGAACGGGCCGCCCAAGGTGCTCCAATCGAGGGCCGCCGAATCGCCGTATACCTGGCGGACCCTGTGCGCGTAGGGCGTATCCCGGTATTTCAGTCCTGATGGAAGAACGGAGGTGGCGTTCATCGCGTACTGGGGGACCTCCAGCGCCAGACCGCGGTTCCAGTCCGCGGGAAGGTCGACCGTGGTTACTATCCCGTCCACCGGTGCATTGGCTGCGAGATTCAGCGCCGTTCTTCCATCGAACGTCCCGATCTCGAGTATGCGCTTGGCAGCGGTGGACCACACAATCGCGCACAGCACGGCCATCTCGTGCGGCGTGACCGAGGTTTCCGCGTTCGCACCGAGTGGCTTGACCAGTACTATCTCTGCGTCCTCGATGCCGGGAAATGCCTGTGTGATGTCGACTCTCGGTAGCCTCCCGAACGTCCAACTGCCCACCGTGTGATAGGCGAGAGGGTCGCCCAGCATCGCGCGAACGGGGAGGATGCGCCTCGATAGCAAGCGCAGGGCGCGCCCCGGATGCTGGATGAAGCGCGGCAGGTTGCGACCGATGCTTCGAAGGACGGCCATCACGCCCGGAAGCTTCGCAAGTTCGATGCCAGACGTCACAGCAGGAATACCGAGACCACCTTCGTATCCGATGCTGAGGCTCCGGCGGCGTCGGTCACCGTCACGCGGATCGTGAAGGTGCGTGGCAGGATAATGATATACGTGTGCCCCGCACTGAACGTGCCCGGGCCCGTTTTGCTGCCGCTCGTCGTCGTGCCGTCGCCCCAGTCAATGGTGAACGAGAACGGCCCGTTGTTGTTCGCATCGCTGAAGCTCCAGCTCGTCGAGTAGAGCAGACCCGTAACCGCTCTCTCGTCCGGGCCGGCGTTCACGACTGGCGGACTGTTAGGCGTGGTGCAGCTCACCGAGTACCCCAGCGTCACCGTCTGACCCGACACCACCGTCACCGGCTTCGACGCCCCGCCGCTCACCGTGCAGTTCCCCGCCACGCCCGAGAGCACGACCGTGTGGCTGCCCGCCGCCAAGCCCGTGAACGTGACCCCGGTGCTGTTGTTGCTCGCGATCGCCTGGCCCGGTCCACC
>Ga0210382_10000251_pt1 | contig 20734 bp, 25 predicted proteins | sample PLMedo_FD_155452 | JGI IMG/M metagenome (GOLD analysis project Ga0210382, IMG submission 155452) | Groundwater sediment microbial communities from an aquifer in East River, Colorado, USA - PLM0_60_coex redo | ecosystem: Environmental > Terrestrial > Soil > Riparian zone | place: USA: East... | reverse complement strand
CACGCACGAGGCCACCATCGCTTCGCCCATCGTGTGGCTGATGTCGAAGCATTCGATGCGCTGCACGCTCTCGGGCAGCCCGAGCGCCTCGCGCAGCGCCTGCAGCCGCCCTTCCTGGGTGGCGCGGTCGCGCACGCGCTGGCCGATCGCCAGCCCCGCGTTCTTGCACCCCATTTCCAGCCAGACGCGGCGCTCGCCGTGAGAGGGGTTCACGACATTCGCATTTTCAAGGTCCACCGGTTCGCTGGTCACGACCAGCGCTGGCAGCGGCTGATCGAGATAATGCTGCTCGAGAAACGCAGCCACCACCTCGCCGGCGGTTGCGCCCTCGGCATTCGACGGAAAGAAGCTGCGGTCGCCCACGTGCCGGCCGCCGCGGATCATCACCAGGTTGACGCAGGCGATGCCGCCCTCGATGGCGCAGGCGACGACGTCGGCATCCACGCCGCGGTTGGATTCGACGTACTGGCGCGCCTGCACGCGTGAAAGCGCGCGCACCTGGTCGCGATACGCGGCTGCCTTCTCGTAGTGCTGCGCGTCGGCGGCGGCGTTCATCTTGTCGCTCAGGCCGCGGATCACATCGTCCTCGCGCCCTTCGAGGAACAGCACCGCGTTCGCCACGTCCTCGGCGTACTGGCCGGCAGAAATCAGGCCGGTGCAAGGCGCGGTGCAGCGTTGGATCTGGTGCAGCAGGCAGGGGCGCGAGCGGTTCTCGAACACCGTGTCCTCGCAGGTACGCAGGCGGAACACGCGTTGCAGGAGCTGAATGCTCTCGCGCACCGCATAGGCGTGCGGAAACGGGCCGAAGTAGCGGTTCTGCCGGTGTTTCGCGCCGCGGTGGAATCCGAGGCGCGGGAACTCGTGCCCGGTGACGGTCAGGTATGGATAGGACTTGTCGTCGCGGAACAGGATGTTGTAGCGCGGCGCGAGGCTCTTGATGAGGTTGTTCTCGAGCAGCAGCGCCTCGCCTTCGGAACGGCTCGCCGTCACCTCGATGCTGGCAACCTGCGACAGCATCATCTGGATGCGCGGGCTCGAGGCCTGCTTGTGGAAATACGAGCCGACCCGCTTCCTCAGGTCCCTCGCCTTGCCGACATAGAGCGCCTCGCCCCGCGCGCCGAGCATCCTGTACACGCCGGGCAGATTCGGCAGCCCGGCGACGAAAGATTTGGCGTCGAACACGATGAGATGATTATAAATCGTGTAAAATTCGCGCCCTTTTCGCAGCCAGCGGTAAACGCCATGGCCAAGGTCGAAGCGGTCCAGATCCGCCCCGGAAACCTGCTCGAGTGGGACAAGCGCATCTGGCGCGTCCTCAAGTCCTACCACGTCCACGTCGGCGGCCGCGGCGGCGCTTTCATGCAGGTCGAGATGAAGGACATCGAGGCTGGCACCAAGACCAACCAGCGCTTCCGCACGGAGGACAAGGTCGAGCGTGCGTACGTCGACCCGCGCGACATGGAGTATCTCTACCAGGACGGCGACAGCTACGTATTCATGGACAAGGAAAACTACGAGCAGCTGTCGCTGCCGGCCGATTTCCTCGAGGGGCAGGCCGGCTACCTCCTGCCCAACACCGGCGTGCAGATCAACTTCTACAACGGCCGGCCGATCGGCATCGACATCCCGGCTTCGGTGGTTCTGACCGTGGTCGACACCGAGCCCGGCATCAAGAACGCCACCGCCACCAATACTTTCAAGCCAGCGAAGATGGAGACCGGGATCACGGTCCAGGTGCCGCCCTTCATCAACAAGGGCGAGAAGATCAAGGTCGATACCAACGAAGGCACCTACATGGAGAGGGCCTGAAGCGCGTCGCGGTAGGCAAGGCTTCTTCTCAGGTCTCTCCCGCCCTTCTTTCTCATCCGCTCCAGCCGCTGCGGGCGGGCGAGCGGCAGATCGCCCAGCGACTCGAGCAGCGCCGCCTGCCCCGGCGGGTCATTGCATAACAGCACCATGTCGCAGCCTGCCGCGAGCGCGGCACGCGCTCGCTCCGCGATCCCGCCCGCAGTGCTCGCGCCGACCATCGACAGGTCGTCGCTGAAGACCAGGCCCTCGAAGCCGAGCCTGCCGCGCAGCACTTCCTGCAGCCAGTACCTCGAGTAGCCCGCGGGCTCGGCATCCGCCTGCGTGTAGATCACATGCGCGGGCATGATCGCAGCGAGGCCTGCCTCGATCGCCCTGCGGTAAGGAAGAACATCCTTTGAGAAAATGTCCTTCAATGGCCTGTCGTCGCGAGGCACCTCCACATGGGAATCGAGCGGCGCAAAGCCGTGACCCGGAAAGTGCTTGCCGACCGCCGCCATGCCCGCGGTCGCGAAACCCTGCACGATGCAGGCGCCGAGCGCGCCCACCGCGTTGGGGTCGAAGTGCAGCGCACGGTCGCCGATGGCCGCGCAGGAGCCGTAATCGAGGTCGAGCACCGGCGCGAAGCTGAAATCGACGCCGTGGGCGGCCAGCTCCGCGCCCATGATGTAGGCGGCGCCGCGCGCCGCCTCGCGCGCCGCGTCGCGGTCGCGGTCCCAGAGCTTGCCGAGCTCTCGCATCGGCGGAATCGCCGTGAACCCTTCCCGAAATCGCTGTACGCGCCCGCCTTCGTGGTCTACACAGACCGGCAACGCCGGTTCGCGCAACCGCTCGATGTCCTCAGTGAGCGCGCGCAGCTGCTCCGGATTGTCGTAGTTGCGTGTAAACAGGATCACGGCGCCGACCGCCGGATGCCTCAGGCGCTCGCGTTCGTCGTCGGTCATGGCGCCGCCCTGGACATCGAGCACCGCCGGCCCGAGCGGACGCCTTACTCTTCGCACTCCAGGATCACCGTGGCGAACGCCACGCCGCGTTCATCGGACAAAGAGACGTGGGAACGCAGGATGTTTCTTTTTCGCAGGAGATCTTCCAGTTCCCCGGAAAATTGCAGCACCGGTTGTCCCGAAGGCAGATTCTTCACCCACACGCCCTGCCAGTTCGCCGGGGCGTGGATGCCGGTGCCGAGCGCCTTCACGAACGCCTCCTTGGCGGCGAAGCGCTTGGCGAGGTAGGCGGCGGGCAACCGGTGGTGCTTGAAGCGGTTGAATTCGGATTCACTGAGAATGCGCCGCGCAAAGCGCTCGCCGAAGCGCGCCAGAGCATTTTCAATGCGCGCGATTTCGACCACATCGGTGCCGACGCCGTAGATCACCGCGCCGCCTGGACCATCAGCTGCTTCATTTCGCGCACCGCCTCGCGCATGCCGACGAACACCGCGCGGCTGACGATGGCATGGCCGATGTGCAGCTCCCGTACCCCCGGCAGCCGGGCGACCGGCTCGACGTTGAAGTAGTTGAGCGCATGACCCGCGTTGAACCGCATGCCGAGCGAGCGAATGGCCTCGCCGGCGCGCCGGATGCGCTCGAGCTCGGCCGCGACCGCCGGGCTCTCCTCGTCGCGCCCCTTCGAATGGAAGGCGTGGGCATACGGTCCGGTATGCACTTCGCACACCGCCGCACCGATGCGGCCGGCCGCCTCCACCTGCCGCGCCTCGGCGTCGATGAACACCGAGACCACGATTCCGGCTTCGGCCAGGCGCGCGACCGCCTGCCTGAGCTTCGTTTCCTGCGACGCGATGTCCAGACCGCCCTCGGTGGTGATCTCGTGCCGGCCTTCGGGCACCAGCATCGCCATCTCGGGCTTGATGCGGCGCGCGATGCCGACCATTTCGTCGGTGGCGGCCATCTCGAGGTTCAGCCGGATATGGGTCAGCTCGCGCAGGCGCCTCACGTCCTCGTCCTGGATGTGGCGCCGATCCTCGCGCAGGTGCACGGTGATGCCGTCGGCGCCGCCGAGGTGCGCCTCGACCGCCGCCCAGACCGGGTCGGGCTCGTAGGTGCGGCGCGCCTGGCGCACCGTGGCGACGTGGTCGACGTTGACGCCGAGCTCGATCACAGGTCGCTCAGCTCCATCAGCACCGTGCGCGTATGCAGCACCTGCCCGTGGAGGCGCTGGCCGATGAGCGTGCGCAGCAGCGTGCGCGCCTCGTCCCGCGTCTCGGGCCGCGCGTAATCGTCGGCGGCGACGTCGAGCAGCGTGCGGCCGCTCACCAGCAGATCATTTGAAAGGGAATTTCTCACCGGCATTGGCCCGCGATCCGGCTCGTAAACGTAGCGCGCCTCAGGGTCGATGGGCGCGCCGCTCGCCGCATCGCGGTCCAGCAGCGGAGCATAACCGAGCTCGCCCAGCAACCGCTTTTCGAATCCCCGAAGTACGGAAGCAAAAGGCCCGTCGCCGACCAGGCGGGATAAAGTTTCCCCATAGGAATCGAAAAGCGCCTCGTGCGGATCGTCGCGCGGCAGCAGGCGCAGCACCAGCTCGTTGACGTAGAAGCCGCACATCAGGCCGCGCCCGGCGAGCGGCGGCAGGCCGCCAGACCATTCCGCCGAGATCAGGTTGCCGAGTTCCGCCGGGGCGCTCCAGCTCAGGCGCAGCGGATGGAACGACAACAGCACGCCGCGCATCGCGGAGCGCGGGCGACGGGCTCCCCGCGCGAGCATCGCCACGCGGCCGAAGCGCCGCGTGAAGGCCTCGACGATCAGGCTGGTCTCCTTGTAGGGGTAGGTGTGCAGCACGTAGCCCGCTTCGTGCTCGGCCCTGCGCTTCATTCGTACCCCAGCTGACGAAGGACGCGCGCGTCGTCCGTCCACGCGCGCCGCACCTTCACCCAGACCCCGAGGTAAACCTTGCCCTCGAACAGGCGCTCCATGTCCTTGCGCGCCGCGCTCGCCATGCGCTTGAGCCGCTCGCCGCGCGCCCCCAGGACGATCAGCTTCTGGCTCTCGCGCTCCACCAGGATGGTGGCCTCGATGCGGCGCAGCCGGCCTTCCTCCTTGAAGCTCTCGATCATCACCTCGCAGCGGTACGGCAACTCCTCGGCCAGCTCCTCGAACAGCTTCTCGCGCAGCAGCTCGGCGGCGAAAAACCGCTCGTCGCGATCGGTCAGCTGGTCTGGCGGGTACGCTGCCGGGCCCTCGGGCAGCGCTTGGCGCAGGACCCGCAGCAATTCGGCGATGTTCTTGCCGGTCTTGGCGCTCACCGGGACGATGGCGTGAAACTCGCGCAGCTTGGATAGCCGGTCGAGGTAGGGAATGAGGTCTGCCTGATTTTTCAGCAGGTCAATTTTGTTCACGACAACGACCACCTTCTGCTCCGCAGGGATCCGCTCCAGCGCTACGCGGTCCTCGGGGCCGAAGCGCAGCACCTCGACGACGAACAGCGCGACATCGGCGTCGCGCGCCGCTTCGGTCGCCCGTCGGTTCAGCGCACGATGCAGCACGCTGCGCGAGCGCGTCTGCTGCCCGGGTGCGTCCACGAAGATGTACTGGCAGTCCTCGCGCGTCAGGATGCCGGTGATCAAATGCCGCGTGGTCTGCGGTTTGGCCGAGACGATGGAGAGCTTTTCGCCGATCAGGCGGTTGAGCAGGCTCGATTTCCCGGTATTGGGGCGACCGGCGATGCCTGCCGTGCCGCAGCGCCGCACTTTCATTTTGAGAGCCGCTCAAGCATTGCCATGGCCGCCTGCTGTTCGGCGCGCTGGCGGGAAGTGCCGCTGCCGGTCGCGGTGACGCCGAGCTCGGCTACCGCGCACTCCACCTCGAAGGACTGGCGATGCGCCGCGCCTTGCACCGACAGCACCCGGTACTCGGGCAGCCGCCGGCGCTTGGCCTGCAGCATCTCCTGCAGCTGGGTCTTCGGGTCCTTGGCCGGCTGCTCCGGGTCGAGCCGCTCGACGAGCGGGCCGAACGCCTTCAGCACCGCCGTGCGCGCGGCCTGATAGCCGCCGTCGAGAAACACGGCGCCAAACACTGCTTCCAGCGCATCGGCGACGATGGACTGGCGCGGCTCCGCAGCGCTTGCGAGCTCGCCCTCGCCTAGCCGGAGGAACTGCGCCAGCTGCAGCTCGCGCGCCACCTCGGCGAGCGTCTCCTCGCGCACCAGGCTCGCGCGCAGCCGCGTCAGCTTGCCCTCCGAAAGCTGCGGAAAACGCGCATACAGCTCGTCGGCGATCGCGCAGCCGAGCACGCCGTCGCCGAGGAATTCCAGCCTTTCGTTGTTCTCCGGGCCGTAGCTGCGGTGGGTCAGCGCCTGCTGGAGCAGCTCGAGGGCTGCGAATCGGTGGCCAAGCCGCTTTTCGAGAGGCGCGGGCCGGGACAAGGCGATCTACTGGTCCTTCGAGCTGGCCGCGAAGTCGATGTAGATGCCAACATTGGCGAACAGCGGCACTTCCTTGCGGTACGCGAACCCGACCACCAGCTCATTGCCCTCCTTGGTGATCTCGAGGTCGCTGGGCCGGACCTTGACGTCGTCGATCGCGGAGCGCAGCTCGAAGCTCCTGCGGATCTCCGCAGCGCTGGTGCCTTGGCGCGCTACGGCATTGATCGCTTTCTTGGCGGTATAGAAGTCGATGTAGGCCGGGATCAGCTTGAAGCCGAGCAGCGCTACAAAGATCACCACGAAGAGCAGGATGATCAGCCCCATCAGCGTGACCCCGCGTTGACCGTGGCTGTGGCCCATGATCGCTGCCTCCCTGTGTCTCATTTGAACGACCCGAAGCGGCCGAGCTCGTTCAAGTTGAGCCAGATGAAAAACGCCTTGCCGACGATGTTCTCGTCGGGCACGAAGCCCCACACCCGGCTGTCGCTCGAATTGTCCCTGTTGTCGCCCATCGCGAAGTAATGGCCCGGCGGAACCGTGCACGCCAGGCCGCTCATATTGTAGTTGCAATTCCCGGCATGCGGGAACGCGCGCGACGGCGCGACGAACGCCGGCGCGTCCTCCTCGAGCAGAATTTCATGCTCGACGCCGTTGAGCGTCTCGAGGTAACGCCGCGAGAACTGCATCCGCTCCCTGGACAGGTAATCGTCGATCTGCCGCACCGGCACCTGCGTGCCGTTGATGGTGAGCCGCTTGTTGCGGTATTCGATGCGGTCGCCCGGCAGGCCCACCACGCGCTTGATGTAGTCGAGCGAAGGGTCCTCGGGATAGCGAAACACCATCACGTCGCCGCGCCGCGGGCTGCCGATCTCCACCACTTTCTTGTTTGCCACCGGCAGGCGGATGCCGTAAGTGAACTTGTTCACCAGGATGAAGTCGCCGACCAGCAGCGTCGGCACCATCGAGCTCGACGGGATCTTGAACGGCTCGACCAGGAACGAGCGCAGCAGGAACACGATCAGGATCACCGGGAAGAAGCTGACCGAGTACTCGATCCACCACGGCTGCTTGGCCCCCGCCGCACGCGAGCGGCGCAGCCACGCCGCCTCCAGCGCCCAGACCGCTCCGGTCACGACCAGCAGGATCAGGAGGAACAGCGCGAAGCTCAACGCTCGCTCCGCTGCAGCACCGCGAGAAACGCCTCCTGGGGAATTTCGACCGAGCCGACCTGTTTCATGCGTTTCTTCCCTTCCTTTTGCTTTTCCAGCAGCTTGCGCTTGCGGGTGACGTCGCCGCCGTAGCACTTGGCGAGCACGTTCTTGCGCAGCGCCTTCACGTTCTCCCGCGCGATAATGTGGCCACCGATCGCGGCCTGCACCGCGACGTCGAACATCTGCCGCGGAATCAGCCCGCGCAGCCGGGTCACCAGGTCGCGGCCGCGCAGCTGCGCGGTTTCGCGGTGGATCATGCTCGAGAGCGCGTCGACGCGCTCGCCGTTCACCAGGATGTCGAGCCGCACCATGTCGGCCGCGCGGTATTCCTTGAACTCGTAGTCGAGCGAGCCGTAGCCGCGCGTCATCGACTTCAGCCGATCGAAGAAATCGAGCACCACCTCGTTGAGCGGCAGGTCGTACGAGATCACCACGTGGCGCGCCGAATAATGCATGTTGGTCTGCGTGCCGCGCTTCTGCGTGCACAGCGTGATCACCGGGCCGACGTACTCTTGCGGCACGAAGATCTTGCAGGCGATCATCGGCTCGCGGATTTCCTCGATCAGAGCCGGGTCGGGCAGGCGCGCCGGGTTCGACACCTGCTCGACGCTGCCGTCGCGCAGCTTCACCTCGTAGACCACCGACGGCGCAGTGGTGATGAGATGCATGCCGTACTCGCGCTCGAGCCGCTCCTGCACGATGTCCATGTGCAGCAGGCCGAGGAAGCCGCAGCGGAAGCCGAAGCCGAGCGCCTGCGAGGTCTCGGGCTCGTAATGGAAGGAAGCGTCGTTCAGGTGCAGCTTCTCGAGGGCGTCGCGCAGCGCTTCGTACTCATTCGCCTCGACCGGGTACAGGCCGGCGAACACCTGGGGCTTCACTTCCTTGAAGCCGGGCAGTGGCGCGCGCGCCGGCCTGTCGGCATGCGTGAGCGTGTCGCCGACCTTGGCCGCGCGCAGCTCCCTGATGCCGGCGGTGACATAGCCTACTTCTCCAGCAGCGAGCAGCTCGCGCGCCTTCGCTTTCGGGGTGAAGACGCCCAGCTGCTCGCAAAGATACGCAGCATCGGTGCTCATCAGCAGGACGCGTTCCTTCGGCCGCAGCGTTCCTTCGAAAACACGCACCAGCATCACCACGCCGACGTAGTTGTCGAACCAGGAATCGATGATCAGCGCCTTGAGCGGCGCCGCCGGATCCCCCCGCGGCGGCGGCACGCGCAGAATCACCGCTTCCAGGATCTCTGGAACTTTCTCTCCCGTCTTGGCGCTGGCGCGGATGGCGTCGTGGGCGTCGATGCCGATGACGTCCTCGATCTCCTGGATCGCCTTCTCCGGGTCGGCGGAAGGCAGGTCGATCTTGTTGAGCACCGGGATCACCTCGACGCCTTGCTCGATCGCCGTATAGCAATTGGCGACCGTCTGGGCCTCGACGCCTTGCGAAGCGTCCACCACCAGCACCGCGCCTTCGCACGCGGCGAGCGAGCGGCTGACCTCGTACGAAAAATCGACGTGGCCCGGGGTGTCGATCAGGTTCAGCTGGTAGGTCTCGCCGTCGCGCGCCCGGTATTCCAGCGCCGCCGTCTGCGCCTTGATCGTGATGCCGCGCTCGCGCTCGAGCTCCATCGAGTCGAGCACCTGCTCGGCCATCTCCCGCTCCGGCAGCCCGCCGCACATCTGGATGAAGCGATCGGCCAGCGTCGACTTGCCGTGGTCGATGTGCGCGATGATGGAGAAGTTGCGGATGCGGCTCTGCGCCATATAAAGAAAGAGGGTGCCAGGCCGCGCACCCTCCTCTAACCGCTATCTTATTTGATTTTGCTCAGCGCTGCCGCTAACCCTTGTCGGTCAGCCCGGAGACCGTGACGAAGGCCACGGTGTCCCCGCGTCGCACCTGGAGCGTGAACACGGCGCTCTTGTCCAGGCCGGCGAGCAGCTTGTTGAACTGCTCGACCGACTTCAGCTCGGTGTGCTGCCCCTTGTGGACCAGCGTCAGCAGCACGTCGTCGCGCCGCACGTCGGCGCGCGCATCGGGCCGCACGTCGGTGACCACCAGGCCGCCCGACAGCTTCTTGTCCTTCTTCTGGTCGGCGGAAAGCTCGGCGACGACGATGCCGAGCCGATTGGCCTGCGTCTCCGAGGGCTTCTGGCTGCGCGGCGTGTCGCGCGCCGCGATGCGCTCTTCCTGCAGCTCGCCGACGGTGACGGAGAGCTTGCGCGTCGCGCCCTTGCGCCAGACCTCCACCGCAGCCTGGGAGCCGGGGCGAGTCGAGCCGACCAGGCGCGGCAGGTCGCTCGAATTCTCCACCGGCTTGCCGTCGAAGCCGGTGATGATGTCGGTGGCCTCGATTCCCGCCCTGTCGGCCGGGCTGCCCTTCTCGACCGAGTTCACCAGCGCGCCGCGCGGACGATCAAGCCCGAAGGAGGTCGCGAGATCGCGCGTCACTTCCTGGATCACCACGCCGATGCGGCCGCGCGCGACGCGGCCCTTCTCGCGCAACTGCTTCTGGATGTCGAGCGCCACGTCGATCGGGATCGCGAACGACAGGCCCATGAAGCCGCCGGTGCGGCTGTAGATCTGCGAATTGATGCCGACCACCTCGCCGCGCATGTTGAACAGCGGCCCGCCCGAGTTGCCGGGGTTGATGGCGACGTCGGTCTGGATGAAAGGGACGAAGTTCTCCTGCGGCAGCGAGCGCCCCTTGGCGCTGACGATGCCGGCGGTGACCGTGTTCTCGAAGCCGAAAGGCGCGCCGATCGCCACCACCCATTCGCCGACCTTCAGCCTGCTCGGGTCGCCGAAGCGCACGGCGGGCAGCCCGCTCGCTTCGATCTTGATGAGCGCGACGTCGGTGCGCTTGTCGGCGCCGATCACCTTGGCCTTGAACTCGCGCTTGTCGGTGAAGCGCACGTTGATCTCGTCGGCTGCGTCGACCACGTGGGCATTGGTCATGATGTAGCCGTCGGCGCTGAGGATGAATCCGGAGCCGAGCGAGCGGCTCTCGGAGCGCGGCCCCGGGCCTTGCCCCGGGCCGGGCACCCCGGGCTGCTGGCGCGGAATGAAGCGGCGGAAGAATTCCTGGATCTCATCGTCTTCCATGCCGGGGATCTGCGGCAGCGCGGCGGTGCGGCGTACGGCCTGCGTGGTGCTGATATTGACGACGGTGTTGCCCTGCTCCTCGACCAGGCGCGTGAAGTCGGGCAGCACCTGCGTCTGCGCCAGGACGGTCATACAGGATGCGGCCAGCCAAAGCGCGACCAGCCCTCTCAGAACTCGCATTGTTGCTCCTGCCTTTCTTTAGTGCGGACGACGAAATTCGACAGAGTCAGCGATGCGCTGCACGCTCACCGCCGGCGCCTCCCCAACCACGGTCACCATGTGATTCGCGACTTGGCGAGTATAGATGTGGATCGCGCCCATGCTCGAGAGCCCGGTGCGCACCGGATCGCGCCGGCCCGCGAGCGGCTCGATGAACACCGACACCGCCGCGAGACCGTCCGAATACACCAGCTGCCCGACCGGGCGCGACTCGCCGAGCCGGCGCTTGAGCTCGCTCACCTTGTGAAAGCCGGGAAGCTCGCTGCTGAGCTCCCAGCCGGCGAGGCGCGCAGGCGCCGCAGCGCTGTCCTCGATGCGCCAGCCGCGGGCGTCCTGCTTGGGCCTCACCATGTCGCGGCTCACCGGGCCGATGGCGAGCTGCGTGAACATGAACTGCTCGACCGTGTCGCCGCTCGAATCGAGCGTGACGGCCTTTAGCAGCATGCCGCTGCGCGCGTCGGCGTAGAGCTTGTAGCCGTAGCGCAGATTGTCCTTCGGCGCGAGCACCACCGCCTGGCAGTCGAAGCCGGCGATGCGGCGGTTCTCGCCGAGGCTGATGTCGTAGTGGCGCGCCAGCTCGTTCAAGCGCTCGGGCAGGAGCGCCGGGAAATCTCGCTCGGCGGTGCGGCGGTCCACCTTGACCACGCGGCTCTCCGGCAGATAGCAGCGGATGCTGTCGCGCGTGCGCACGATCTCGCGCGGCACGCCGTCCAGCACCTCCAGCTTGTCGATGTCGCCGCCGGCGTCGACGTAGCGCGTGATGCGCGAGGTCTCGGAGCGCCCGCCGTGCTGGTAGACGAAGGTGCCGCGGTAGGAGAGCTTCTGCGTCGCGTCCTGGATCTTGCGCAGCCAGCCGAGGGCTTCCGGAGACTGCGCCTGGGCCAGGCCCGAGGCCAGGGCGATCAACACACCGACCGCCCGTCCACCCATCACTTGGTGCTCTCCTGCGCCGAGTCGGACACGGTGCGTACATAGGGGGCCATGCCCTGAAGCGAGGCACGCGGGGAAAAGCCCTGGTGCGCGAGGAGATAGTCGTTGGTGCCGCTCGGCAGCGGCACGATCACCGGCTGCTTCCTGTCCACCACCACCGGTCGCATCACCGGAGCGTCAGCCGGCGCCTGCGCCACCTGCGGCTGCGGCGACCCGGCGTCGCGTTGCGGCGCGAAGGCGAGCCAGCCGACCAGGGACACCGCCGCGACGCTGGCCGCAGCCGACAGCACAAGCCACTTGCGCGGCTCGGCCTGCAGCCTTGCGGGCGCCAGCAGCGCAGGCTCGGCGCTCAGCCGCGCGGCGACGCGCGCCGCGAAGCCATCCGACAGCAGGCAGCCGTCGCGCATCGCGTCGCTGATCAGGTGATACGCGCGCCAGACGCGCAGCGCGTCGCCATCACGGCCCACCCAATCGATCATTTCGGCGGCGGATTTCTCGTCCAGCTCGCCGTCCATCAATGCCGAAATCTTGTCGTTCATGCCTCTACCACCTCTGGTCCTTCCGCGTCCCCAGCAACGGCCGCAGCTGCTGCGCAATGGCCTCGCGCGCGCGGAAGATGCGCGAGCGCACGGTGCCGATCGGGCAATCCATGACTCTCGCGATGTCCTCGTAGCTCATGCCTTCGATCTCGCGCAGCTGGATCGCGGTTCTCAGCTCCTCTGGCAGCTTCTCGATCGTGGAGTTCACGGTCTCCGCGATTTCCTTCGACAGCAGCACGCTCTCGGGCGTGTTGATGTCGCGCAGCTGCTCGCCTTCTTCGAACCCTTCCGCCTCGTCGGCCTCTACCTCGGTCGAGGTCGGCGCCCGCCGACCCATGGCCATGAGGTAGTTCTTGGCCGTGTTGATTCCAATCCTGTACAGCCACGTGTAAAACGCGCTGTCGCCACGGAACGCGGGGAGTGCTCGGTAGGCCTTGATGAACGCCTCTTGCGCCACATCTTCGACCTCGGCCGGATCGCGGATGAACCGCGACAGCAGCCGTGCCAGCTTGCGCTGGTACTTCTCGACAAGCAACTCGAAAGCCCGCTTGTCGCCACGCTGCGCCCGCGCGACCAGTTGCCGGTCGATCTCGCGGTCGCTCACGAGGGCTCCCCACCCCGTTTGCAACACCTATGTGCCACAGACACACGCACTTTGAAATAGTTCGACGCCGTATGGGGGCGGATTCAGGCCGGGAGTTGCTTCGGCGCCACTTGGGGCAGTTTTCCCCATAGAGCCCAGATGCGCAGCACGCGGAACGATTCGTCGCCCAGCATGTCGAGGGTGACCAGGACGGTTCGCCGCGCCGGAGCCTGCACCGGCAAGGCCACCATGAAGCGGTTGACATAGCGTCGCCCGGCCAGCTGCGCTGCGAACCTTTGGCCTCCGGCGAGCTCGAAGCTCGCGCCGCCGGCCTCGAGCTCGATGGCGCGAACCGAGCCCGCCGATTTCAGCAGCGCCCGGCTCCAGGCTGCCGCCAAGCCAAGGGCCATCAGGCAGATTGCCAGCGCGGCGCCCGGAACGGACGGCAGCACCAGAAGGACGCAAAGCGCTGCGCAGGCGTGCAGCGCCACCAGCGCGGTCGCGAAAGCCGGAGACGGAGACAACTGCAGGCGCAGGCTGCGCGAGCCGCTCAAGGGCGCGTGAACACCAGCGTGCCGTTCGTGCCGCCGAAGCCGAACGAATTGGAAAGGGCAACGCGGATCGGCATCTTGCGCGCCGCGTTGGGCACGTAGTCCAGGTCGCACTCGGGGTCCGGGGTGCGCAGATTGATGGTCGGCGGCGACACCTGGTCGCGCAGCGCGAGCACGCTGAGCACCGCTTCGACGCCGCCCGCCGCGCCGAGCAGGTGCCCGGTCATCGACTTGGTGGAGTTCACGGCGACCTTCCCTGCGCGCGCGCCGAGAAGCCGCTTCACGGCCCTCGTCTCGGCAACATCGCCGAGCGGCGTGGAGGTGCCGTGCGCGTTGATGTAGTCGACAGCCGAAGTCTCCAGATTCGCGTCCTTCAGGGCATTGCGCATGCAGCGGAACGCGCCGTCGCCGTCCTCGCTCGGCGCGGTCATGTGGAAAGCATCGGCCGAGACGCCATAGCCGGCCAGCTCGCAGTAAATCCGCGCCCCGCGCGCCCTGGCGTGCTCGTACTCCTCGAGCACCACGGCGCCGGCGCCCTCGCCCAGCACGAAGCCGTCGCGCTCCTTGTCCCACGGACGGCTGGCGGTGGCCGGGTCGTCGTTGCGCGTGGAAAGCGCCCGCGCCGAGGCGAAGCCGCCCACCGAAAGCTCGGTGATCACGGCTTCGGCGCCGCCGGCGATCATCACGTCGGCCTCGCCGTAACGGATCGATTTCCCCGCCTCGCCGATGCAATGCGTCGAGGTGGTGCACGCGGTGACCATGGCCAGGTTCGGGCCCTTCGCGCCAACCTCGATCGACAGCAGGCCGGCGATCATGTTGATGATGCTGCCGGGAATGAAGAACGGCGAAATGCGGCGCGGTCCGTGTTGCTTGAGCTCGTCGTGCATCGCCTCGATCAGCGGAACCCCGCCGATGCCGGAGCCGAAATTGACGCCGATGCGCTCGCCGTTCTCGGGCGTCACCCGCACGCCGGCGTCGCGCCAGGCCTGCAGGCCCGCCGCCATGCCGTAGTGGATGAAGAGGTCCATGCGGCGCGCTTCTTTCGGCGACAGGTACGGCGCCACGTCGAACTCCTTCACTTCGCCGGCGATCTGGCTCGAGAGCCGCGACGCATCGAAGCGCGTGATGCGGGTGATGCCGGGCTTTCCGGCGAGGGCGTTGTCCCAGGCCTGCTGGACCGTGTTGCCGATCGGGCAGACGATGCCGAGCCCGGTGACGACGACTCTACGACGGGTCACTCAGGTTGCGCTCGGGTTCCGCTCAGGTTCCGCTCAAGACTTGGCGTGCGCCTTGATGTAGTCGACGGCCTGCTGGACGGTGGTGATCTTCTCGGCTTCCTCGTCGGGAATCTCGGTCTCGAACTCCTCCTCGAGCGCCATCACCAGCTCGACGGTGTCGAGCGAGTCCGCGCCCAGGTCATCGACGAACGAAGACTGGTTCTTGATTTCGGCTTCGTTGACTCCGAGCTGCTCGGCGATGATCTTCTTGACGCGTGGTTCGACGTTTTCCATCCGCGGCTCCTTCCTGTAGGGGCACTGCCTGTGCGTGGGTCAAGAGGGGCTCGTATTTTACGACATAACCATGCCGCCGTTGACGTGCAGCACTGCGCCCGTGACGTAGCCGCCGCCGGGCGAAACGAGATACGCGACGGCGGCGGCGACCTCCTCCGGCGTGCCGAGCCGCCCGAGCGGAATGTGCTCGAGCAGCGCCTTTCTCTGCGCCTCGGCAAGCGCGCGCGTCATATCGGTGTCGATGAAGCCCGGCGCAACGCAGTTCACCGTGATGTTGCGGCTGCCGAGCTCGCGGGCGAGCGACTTCGTCATGCCGGAAACGCCCGCCTTGGCGGCGGCGTAGTTGGCCTGCCCGGGATTTCCCGACTCGCCGACCACCGAGGTGATGTTCACGATCCTGCCCCAGCGCGCCTTCAGCATGCCGCGCAGCACCGCCCGCGACAGCCGGAACACCGCGCGCAGGTTGGTGTCGATCACCTCGTCCCAGTCGGCGTCCTTCATGCGCAGCGCCAGGTTGTCGCGGGTGATGCCGGCGTTGTTCACCAGGATCAGGATGTCGCCGAATTCCTTCTGGATCGATTCGACGAGCGCATCGCACTGGGCCGCGTCGCTGACATTGAGGACTTTGCCGATGGCGGGGACCTTCTGCGCTCCCGCTGCGCTGGTTGCAGTGCCGATCACCTTCGCGCCGTGCCTGGCCAGCTCGGCGGCGATCGCGCGGCCAATGCCGCGCGACGCGCCGGTCACCAGCGCCACTTTGCCCTCGAGCATGGTCATGCTCCCGTCACCGCCTGCAGCGCCTGCTCGAGCGAAGCCCGGTCGGCGAGCGAGAACGACTGCACTTCGGGATGAATGCGCCGGGTCAGCGCCGCGAGCACTTTCCCCGGTCCGCACTCGACGATGTGCGTCGTGCCCTGCCCCACCATCCGCTGGATGGTCTCCATCCACCGCACGGGCGCCGACGCCTGGCGCACCAGCGCATCCTTGATGGCAGCCGGGTCGCTCTCCACTTTCACGTCCACGTTGTTGATCACGGCGAGCCGCGGCGCGGCAACCTCGACCCGCGAGAGATAGTCTTTCAGCCGCTCGCCGGCGGGCCTCATCAGCGCCGAATGAAAAGGCGCGCTCACCGGCAGCGGCATGGCGCGCTTCGCGCCGCGCGACTTGCAAAGCTGGATCGCCCTGTCGACCGCGTGCTTCTCTCCGGCGATCACGACCTGTCCGGGGGCGTTGAAGTTCACGGCCTGGACCTCGCCGAGGGCTTCCGCGCAGCCTTGGCGCACGCCTTCCTCGTCCAGGCCCAGGATCGCCGCCATCGCGCCCCGGCCCTCGGGCACCGCCTCCTGCATCGCCTGGGCGCGGAAGCGCACCAGCGGCAGGGCGTCCCGGAAAGAAAGGGCGCCGGCGCTCACCAGCGCAGTGTACTCGCCGAGACTGTGCCCCGCCGCCAGCTGCGGTGCCGGGCCGCCGAGCCCCCGCCATGCGCGGTAGGCCGCGTATCCCGCCGTGAGCATCGCCGGCTGCGTGTTGACCGTCTGGTTCAGGGCTTCGGCCGGGCCTTCGTTCATCAGTCTTATGAATTCGCCGCCCAGCGCATCGCGCGCTTCGGCAATCACTCGATCGATTTCAGGCAGTCCATCATAGCCGCGCAGCATGCCGAGCGCCTGCGAGCCCTGCCCCGGGAAGACCATCGCGAGCTTCACAGCGTCACCAGCGAAGAGCCCCAGGTAAAGCCGCCGCCCACCCCCTGCAGCAGCACGCGCTGCCCGGCGCGGATCTTTCCGGCGCGCACGAACTCGTCGAGCGCGAGCGGCACCGACGCGGCCGAGGTGTTGCCGTGATGATCGACGGTGACGACCAGCTTTTCCACCGGCAGGCCGAGCTTGCGCGCGGTGGCCTCGAGAATGCGCACGTTCGCCTGGTGGGGGATCAGCCAGTCGACGTCCTCGATCTTCATGTCCGCGGCGGCCAGCGTCTCGCGCGCCGAGTCCTCCAGCACCTTGACCGCAAACTTGAACACGCCTTGACCGTTCATCTGCACGAACGGCGAGCCGATGACGCGGCCGTTGCAGACGTTGCCCGGCACCGACAGCATGCCGGCCTGGCTGCCATCGGCGCGCAGGACGCTGGCGTGGATGCCCGGCTGCGCGGCTGCGGCAAGCACCACGGCGCCCGCGCCGTCGCCGAACAGCACGCAGGTGCCGCGGTCATTCCAGTCGAGGATGCGGGAGAAGACTTCGGCGCCGATGACCAGGGCGCGCTGGTACTGCCCCGAGCGGATGAAGCTGTCGGCCGTTGCCAGCGCGTACACGAAACCGCTGCAGACCGCCTGCACGTCGAACGCTGCGCATCCCTTGACGCCGAGCTTCGCCTGCAGCAGGCAGGCGGTGCTGGGAAAAATGTAGTCGGGTGTCGAGGTGGCGAGCACGATGAGATCGATGCTTTCGGCGCCCACGCCAGCGGCGTCGAGCGCGTGCCGGCTGGCCTGCAGCGCCAGATCGCTCGAGCCCTGCGATGGGTCGGCGATGTGGCGCTGAACGATTCCCGTGCGCTCCCGGATCCACGCGTCGCTCGTGTCCAGGCGGGCGGCAAATTCGCGGTTCGTCATGACGCGCGGCGGCAGGTAGCTGCCGGTGCCCACGATGCGCGAATAGATCATGCCGCCGGCACCTGCAATTGCGCCATGCGCGCGGCAATTCGCTGGGGCACGCTGTTGCGCACCTCGTCGACCGCGCGCTCCAGCGCCTGGCCGAAGGCGAATACGTCGGCCGAGCCATGGCTCTTGATGACGATGCCGCGCAGCCCGAGCAGGCTGGCGCCGTTGTAGCGGCGATGGTCCATGCGGTGGCGGAAAGCGCGGATCACGGGAAGCGCCGCCAGCGCGGCCAGCCGCGTGAACGGATTGCGCGAGAATTCCTCGCGCAGCGCGCTTGCCATCATCTGCAAGACACCCTCCGAGGCTTTGAGCGCCACGTTGCCGACGAAGCCGTCGCACACCACGACGTCGACGCCTCCCTTGTAGATGTCGTCGCCTTCGACGTTGCCGGCGAAGTTCAGACCGCTGCCGCGCAGCAGGTCGGCGGCGTGCTTCACCGTTTCGTTGCCCTTGATGTCCTCGACGCCGATGTTGAGCAGCCCTACCGAAGGCCGCTCCTTGTGCTCGACCGCCGCGACCAGCATCGCGCCCATGATGCCGAACTGCAGCAGATTCTCCGGCGTGCAGTCGACGTTCGCGCCCAGATCGAGCACGTAGGTGTTGGTGCGGCGCATATTCGGCAGCACGCTGGCGATCGCAGGCCGGTCGATGCCGGGCAGGGTTTTCAGCACGAAGCGCGAGATCGCCATCAAGGCGCCGGTGTTGCCGGCGCTCACGCAGGCATGCGCTTCGCCGCTCTTCACCAGGTTCACGGCCACACGCATCGACGAGTCCTTCTTGTAGCGCAGCGCCTGCACCGGCGGCTCGTCCATCGCCACCACCTCGCTCGCATGATGCACGCGCAGCCGCGGGCCTGCAGCAGCGCCGCGCGCGGCGAGCTCGGCTGTGAGCGCGTCGTGCAGGCCGACCAGCACCATGTCGACGTCAGCGAGCCGCGCCTGGAACTCCAGCGCGGCCGGCACCGTCACATGGGGGCCGTGATCGCCCCCCATGCAATCGACGGCTACGGTGATCAGCGGAGCTACTCGCCTTTGGTTTTGGTGACTTTCTTGCCGCGGTAGAAGCCGGTCGGGCTGACGTGGTGGCGCAGATGCGTCTCGCCGGTGGTCGGCTCGACCGCGAGCGTCGGGCCGGTGAGGTGATCGTGCGCGCGATGCGTGCCGCGCCGCGACGCCGATTTCTTGTTCTGCTGGACTGCCATGGTTCGACTCCTCTAAAAATTACTGCTTGCGTTGAATCAGGCCGCGCAAGCCGGCGAAAGGCGAGATGCCCGCATCCGCCGCGGTTGCCGGGCTTTTACAGAATTCGTGCCGCGGCGCATACGGCAACTCGAGGATCAACTGGTCCTCGAGCAGGTCGCGCACCGCCATCTCCTTGCCGGCGACGACCCGATCCGGCGCGCTCGCGTCGGCCGGCTCGGCGTCGATCTCGGCCTGCGTCCCCGCCAGCACCAGCAGCTCCTCCGCCTGCACCTTGAACGGCAGCGGCTCGAGGCAGCGCTGACAGCGCAGTTGCAACGTGCCGCGCACGCTGACCCGCAGACTGGGCCGCCCCCGCGCGTCGCGCGTCCCGTGCAGCGCGTACCCGACCTCGCCGGCGTCCGACGCGAGCAACTCGCGCAGGCGCGCAAAGCCGCTCAGCGGCCAGACCCCTTGCTGCGCCGCGCCGGCCGACGCGAACTCGAAGCCGTCGATCACCGGCTGGTGCGACATAAACGGTAAATGATATCATCCTTGGAAAATTCCCGTCAAAACAATGCGATGGATCAGCCCCGGCAGCTTGTGCTCGCTTCCACCTCGAGGTATCGCCGCGAGCTTCTGGAGCGCCTGGGCCTGCGCTTCGAAACCGCCGGCCCGGACGGCGATGAGAGTGCGCTGCCCGGGGAGGCGGCGCCTGAAACCGCGCTGCGCCTGTCGGTGCTCAAAGCGCGCTCGGTCGCGCCGCGCTTCGCCGATGCGTTGATCATCGGTTCCGACCAGGTGGCATCGAGCGAAGGCCGGCCTCTGGGCAAGCCGGGCAATCACGCCAATGCGGTGCGGCAGCTGCGCAGCCTGAGCGGCAAGTCCGCAGACTTTCATACCGCAGTGTCATTGCTGGATTCCAGGAACAATGAAACCCAGTCGCGGGTGGTGCTTTGCCGCGTCGTTTTCCGCGCGCTCGACGAGCGCCGCATCCAGGCGTATCTGCGCCGCGAGCAGCCCTATGACTGCGCCGGCAGCGCCAAAGCGGAGGGGCTGGGCATCGCGCTCATCGCGCGCATGGAGACCGAGGACCCGACGTCGCTCATCGGCCTGCCCTTGATCGCGCTCACGGAAATGCTGGAACGGGCCGGCTTGCCCGTGCTCGGTTGATCCTCTACGCCATTCCGACCCCGCTGGGAGGGGCGCCGGCGGACGCGTTGCCCGCGCCCGCGCTGCGCATCGTCCAGTCGTTGCGCGACTTCGCCGTCGAGAACGCGAAGAGCGCGCGCGCTTTCCTTGCCGCCGCGGGAATGCCCTGCGCGATCCGCGAATTGAATATCAACCCGTTGGAACACGACCTCGCTTCTCTGCTTAAACCGCTTCAGGAAGGTCGATCGCTGGGCCTGCTGTCCGAAGCCGGCTGCCCGGCGATCGCCGACCCCGGGGCCGCGCTGGTCGAGGCGGCGCACCATGCCGGCTTCCGCGTGGTGCCGCTCGTCGGCCCCTCCTCCATCACCCTGGCCCTGATGGCTTCCGGCCTCGAAGGCCAGCGCTTTGCGTTTTGCGGTTATTTGCCTCGCGAACAATCGGACCGGGACCAGCGCATCCGGGCATTGGAAAAACGCTCGCGCAGCGAGCGCGAAACCGAGATCTTCATCGAGACCCCGTACCGCAACGAGGCCCTGTTCGCGGCGTTGATGGAATGCTGCACCGAGAGCACCAGGCTTTGCGTGGCCGCCGATCTCACTCTTCCGGGGGAGTCGATTACCACCAGGAGTGTTGCGCAGTGGCGCCGAGCGGGCGCGACCATCGGCCGGCGCCCCGCGGTATTCCTGCTGCTAGCGGATCCCAGGTGAAGCGCGCAGCGCGAACTCGGCGAGCGCGCTGGCAGCGCTGGCGCCGAAGCGCCTGGCGAATTTTTCCGCGATGCCTTCCTTCTGCGTGTAGTCGACGATGTCCTCGGCCTTGATCACCTCGCGCGCCACCGAGTCAAGGCTGCCGAAGCCGTCGGCCAGGCCGAGCTCGACGCTCTTTTCCCCGCTCCAGATCAGGCCGCTGAACATGTCGGGGGTTTCCT
>Ga0210382_10000250_pt1 | contig 20753 bp, 23 predicted proteins | sample PLMedo_FD_155452 | JGI IMG/M metagenome (GOLD analysis project Ga0210382, IMG submission 155452) | Groundwater sediment microbial communities from an aquifer in East River, Colorado, USA - PLM0_60_coex redo | ecosystem: Environmental > Terrestrial > Soil > Riparian zone | place: USA: East... | reverse complement strand
TAAAGAGCTGTACATGCCGGTCCCCAGTGTGGGTGCGTTGCTGAAAAACGCGCCGCTCGCCCGGACCTATGAATACCTGGCGCATGCGAAGGACCCTCACGAGGCGTTCTACAGGGGCGACATCGCCGCGGAGATCGCGCGCTTCTCCAGGGAGCGCGGCGGCCTGCTCGAGCGCGCGGACCTGGAGAATTTCCAGACCCGCGTCGAGGAGCCGGTGAGCCTGCGCTTCGGAGAGGCGACGATCTACAAGTGCGGCTTCTGGTCGCAGGGGCCGGCGATGCTGCAGGCGCTCGCCATCCTGCGGCGCTTCGACCTGCGCGCGATGGGGCCGGGCAGCGCCGATTACCTCCACCTCCTGATCGAGGCCACCAAGCTCGCCTTTGCCGACCGCGAGCAGTACTACGGCGATCCATCCAAGGTGATGATTCCCTCGGAAGTGTTGTTGTCCGAGGCTTATGCAAAGGCGCGGGCAGATCTGATTGACATGAGAAAGGCAAGCGCAGAGCTGCGCCCAGGCGACGCCTGGAACAATGCCGCGTTGCTGCCCGCCGGGGAGCGCTTCACGCCGCAGCCCTGGGGGCCTGGCACCGTGCACGTCGACGCCGTGGACGCGAAGGGCAACATGGCGTCGTTCACGCCGAGCGGCGCGTGGATCAAGTCGGCCGAGGTGATCGGCGCGCTCGGTTTCCCGCTGTCGACGCGCATGATGACGTTCTATCTCGGGCCGGCGAATCATCCCAACGTGGTCGCGCCGGGCAAGCGCCCGCGCACCACCCTCACGCCTTCACTCGCGTTCCGGCGCGGCAAGCCGTGGATGACCTTCGGCACGATGGGCGGCGACCAGCAGGAGCAGTGGTCGCTGCAGTTCATCCTGTACCGCGAGGCGTTCGGCATGACGATCCAGGAGGCGATCGAGGCGCCGAAGCTGTCCTCGGACCACTTTCCGGGCTTCTTCGCGCCGCACGACCACGCGCCGAAACACGTGCGCATCGAGGCCCGCTTCGGCGCCAAGGCGATCGACGAGCTGCGTCGGCGCGGCCACGCCGTCGAGGTGGCGCCCGACTGGACCGAGGGCTTTATTTCCGCCGCGCAGCTCGACGAAGAGACGCGGTTGCTCGAGGCCGGCTGCGACCCGCGTGGCTCGAAATCCGAGTGCTTCCCCGCCTTCGCCTACGTCTGGTAGAAAACAGGGACAGACCACGTTTTCCGCACAAATGTAGTCCTGCCCCGTCCTGGCGCGTTAGCAGCCAAGGGGGAGGTCTCCGGTATGCGCGGGGCAAAGGGACGAAACGCCGAAGAACGGCTTGAACCGCTCATTCTTCCGGTGCGCGGACAAAGGGTCATCCTCGATCGCGACTTGGCATGGGTCTACGGCGTTTCTACCGGGGCGCTAAATCAGGCGGTGAAGCGGAATGCGAGCCGCTTTCCGACGGACTTCGCTTTTCAGTTAACTCCGGATGAGTTAGCGGATTTGAAATCACGATCTGTGATATCAAACGCGCTTACGTTGAGAAATCAACAGATTGCAGGTAGCCGGTCGCTCAGTGCGACCCGTTTGCGGGGCGGCACGCGAAAGCGACCATGGGCTTTCACTGAGCACGGTGCATTGATGGCAGCGAACGTGCTTCGCACCGAGCGAGCCGTGCAGATGTGCATCTTCGTAATCCGTGCGTTCGTCCGATTACGGGAACACGTCGCCGCTAACGCCGCGATTCTCAAGCGGCTTGCCGAAATCGACCGGACGCTGCTTCAGCACGACGCGGCGCTGCGCGACGTCTACCGCAAACTACAGCCCTTGCTCGCTCCGCCTTTCGAGGCGCCGAAGCGCCGCATCGGCTTTTAGCGCCGCGTTTTCTTCCGTCTCGACTTTGCGGAAATCGGGCTCTGACCCCGATTTCCGAGTTTTTTTCTGGCTAAGGCTGCTCCCTCAGCGAGGGCCCTGAGCTTCGCCAATGCGACGTCGCGGTCCATCGGCGCCATGCCGCAGTTGGTGCAGGGAAATAGGTGGTTTGCGGGGACGAACTTCAGCGCGCGCTCAATGGTCTCGGCTACCTGCTGAGGGGTTTCCACTGCATCGGTCGCGACATCGATCACGCCGACCAGAACATCCTTCCCCTTCAGAAACCTCAACAGCTCGAGCGGCACTTTCGAGTTGATGCACTCGAGCGAGACCTGGTTGATTCGGCTCTTTGCCAGGGCCGGGAAGATCTCCGCGTACTGGCGCCACTCGCCGCCGAGCGTCCTCTTCCAGTCGATGTTGGCCTGGATGCCGTAGCCGTAGCAGATGTGCACGCAGGTGGTGCACTTCAGGCCCTCGATCGCCCGGTGCAGCGCATCGATGCCCCAGCGCTTCACGTCGTCCAGGTACACGTTGAAGGCCGGCTCGTCGAACTGGATCACGTCTACGCCGTCCTTCTCGAGCGCGCGCGCCTCCTGGTTCAGCAGCTCGGCGAACGCCAGCGCGAGCTTCACCTTGTCGCGGTAATACTCGTCGGCGATCGTGTCGACGATGGTCATGGGGCCGGGCAGGGTGATCTTGAGCTTGCGGCCGGTGTGCTCGCGCGCGAGCCTGGCTTCGACCTGGTGGACGCGCCCTTTCAGCCTGAGCGGCCCGCTCACCACCGGGACCATGGCGTCGTAGCGGTTGTTGCGGATGCCCATCTTCACCTTGCGGCTGAAATCGATGCCCTCGACGAACTCGAGGAAGCCGTGGACGAAGTGCTGCCGCGACTGCTCGCCCTCGGTGACGATATCGATGCCGGCGTCCTCCTGCTCCTTCAGCCACAGCAGCGTCGCATCGCGCTTCGCGCGCTCCAACTCGGCGCCGGAGGCGCGCCAGGCCGGCCAGAGTTTGCCGGGCTCGGCCAGCCACGCGGGCTTGGGCAGGCTGCCGGCAATGGTGGTCTGAAACATGTCGTGGATTTGAGACATCGTGGGTAGCCCCTAACTATAATTCTCCGCCATGGGGGCTGCAGCGCCCGTAACGGTCCTCCACGCAGGCGGCTGCCACTGCGGCCGCGTGCGCTTCGAGGTCACCGCCCCGGCCGAGATCACCGTCGAGGAGTGCAACTGCTCGATCTGCGCCAAGGCCGGGTTCCTGCACCTGATCGTCCGGAAGTCCGATTTTCGCTTGCTGCGGGGCGAGGAGTCCCTGGCCACCTATACCTTCAATACCGGGACTGCCAAACATGTCTTTTGCAAAGTCTGCGGAATCAAGTCATTCTACGTGCCGCGGTCCCACCCGGACGGGTTCAGCGTCAACGCGCGCTGCCTCGACCCGGGCACGGTGAGCCGCATGGACGTGCGGCCGTTCGACGGCCGCAATTGGGAAGCCTCTGCAAGGAGAAGAAAATGGTGAAGCTCGTGGTTGCGGCGCTGGTGGTAGGGCTTGGACTCTCGGGATACGCCTGGGCGCAGCGCAAAGACTGCGCCGAGCTCAAGGGCGAGATCGAAGCCAAGATCAAGGCGAACGGGGTCGAGAAGTTCACTCTCGACATCGTCGACACCGACGCGCAGGTCGACGGCAAGGTGGTCGGCACCTGCGACGGCGGCACGAAGAAGATCGTCTACAAGCGCGGCTAGCGCGTTTCCTGCCGAGCCGTCAGCAGCCACAGGGCTGCGGCGGCTTGCGCGGCGAGAAGCAGCCCGAACGCGGCGCGGTAGGCCTCGGGCTGGTAGCGCCCTTCTGCGCTTGGCCACAGGCCCAGCAGGGCGCCGACGCCCCACTGGAAGGCGAACGACGTTCCAAAAAGCAGCACGTTCGACGACGTGGTGACGCGCCCGGTTTGCGCCGCCGGCACGAGCTGCGTGAGCAGAGCATAAGCGATGATCGCGGCGATGCTGGTGAAGGCGAAGAGCACGAGCCAAATCAGCACGCCGCTTTTCGCGCCGAAGGCGATCGGGGCGAAGCTTGCCGCGCAGAGGAGCATCCCCGCCTGGTAGAAGCGAAGCTGCGATATGCCGCGCTTGGCCAGCACGTCGGTTAGCTGGCCGAGCAGCACCGAAGCGACGAGGTAAGCGAGCGCGGAGGCGAAGAGGTAATTAGCTGCGGCAGCGCGAGTGAAGCCGTGAACATCGGCAAGCCACGGAGCGAACCACAAGCCCTGCAGCGCCTGGAAGCTCGCCTGGCAAAGCACGAGCGGCGCGGCGAGGCGCCAGAAGTCCAGGCGCGAGAAGATCTTCCCGATCATGCGGAACTGCTCGCCCCAGGTCTCGCCGCGTCCGGGAAGCTCGCGCTCGGGAACGACGAAGAAGATCAGCAGCGCCGCGGCGAGGCTCAAGAGAGCGAGCACGACAAACAGCGTGCGCCATCCGAAAGATCCGAGCAGCGCCTGTACGGGCGCAGTGGCAGAGAGCGCGCCGAGGCTGCCGATGGCGATCATCCAGCCGGAGAGCGCGGTGAGCCGCTCGCGCGGAAACCACAGCGTGAATGCCTTGATAGAGCCCATCAGCCCGGCGGACACGCCGAGCCCGATCAGCGCGCGGCCGGCAGAGAGCATCGCGAGGTCCTGCGCCAGGCCGAAGGTGAGCGCGCCGGCCGCGGCGACGCACATCAGCGCGGCGGCGCAGCGCCGCGGCCCGAAGCGATCGAGCAGCACGCCGAGGGGCAACTGGAAGGCGGCGAACGCGAGGAAATAGGCGCTCGTAAGGAGCCCGAGATCGCCGGGCGCCAGCCCAAAGTCCTGCACCAGGTCCTTGGCGATCACCGCGTTGACGTAGCGGTAGAAGTACGAAAGGTAGTAGCCCGCCGCGAAGGGGCAGAACACCACGAGCATGGCGTTCGCAGGTACGCTACGGGCCATGAAAAAACGCCTGATCGTCGGCATCACCGGCGCCACCGGCGCCGTGTACGGCGTGCGCATGCTGGAAGCGCTGAAAACCGCGGCCGGCTGGGAAAGCCACGTCGTGCTGTCGGACGCCGGCGCGCTCAACCTGTGGCACGAGCTCAAGATGAAGCGCAAGGACCTCGAGCACCTCGCCGACGCGGCCTATCATCCGAAGGACATCGCCGCCACCATCGCGAGCGGCTCGTACCTCACCGAAGGCATGGTGATCGCGCCGTGCTCGATGAAGACGCTGGCCGCGGTGGCACACGCGCACGCCGACGACCTCGTCTCGCGCGCCGCCGACGTGGTGCTCAAGGAGCGCCGGCGCCTGGTGCTGCTGCCGCGCGAAACGCCGCTCAACCTCGCGCACCTGCGCAACATGGCGACGGTCACCGAGATGGGCGGGATCATCTTCCCGCCGGTGCCCGCCTTCTATGCGCTGCCAAAATCGATCGACGACCTGGTCGCGCACACGGTCGCGCGCGTGCTCGATCTGTTCGGCATCCACTCCGCTAAGCTCGCGCGCTGGCAGGGGATGAAAGGAACTCCCGAAGAGCGCGATTGAAGGCCTCGGGCTGCTCGATGTTGGCGATGTGCGCCGCCTGCGGAATGACCACCAGCTTGGCCCCGGGAACGTGCTCGCCGATGTAGCGCGTGCCGGGCGCCGCGGCGTCCTGCTCGCCGGTGATCGCCAGCACCGGGCCCTTGATGTCCTTCAGTTGCGCGGTGGTGCTCAGCTTCGAGATGGCATGGCAGCAGCCGACATAGCCGGCCACTGGCGTGGCGGCAATGAGCGCTGCGATCGCTCCTACGGTTTCAGGTCTGTTGTTCCTGAATGATTCCGTAAACCAGCGCCCGAGCGTGGGCTCTACCAGCGGCTGCATGCCCCGGGTCTCGGCGGTGCGGATGCGCTCCTGCCATTGCGCGATGGTTTCGGGCGTCTGCGTGTGGCCGGTGTCGGCGAGCACCAGGCGCTCGAAGAGCGCGCGGTCCTTCAGCGCCGCGATCTGGCCGATCATGCCGCCCATCGACAGGCCGACGAAGTGCGTGCGCGCGATCTGAAGTTTTTTCAATAATTCGAGCAAATCCTCCGCCAGCAGCTCCAGCGTGTACGCCCCCGCCGGCGCCGCGCTGCCGCCGTGGCCGCGCGTGTCGTAGACCAGGATGCGGTAGCGGTCCTTGAACGCGGCGATCTGCCCGTCCCACATGCGCACGCTGCAGGCGAGCGAGTGGCTGAAGGTGAGCCAGGGCGCGCCTTCCCTGCCGTGGATCTCGTAGTAGGTGGCGATGCCGTTGACTGTCGCTTTCATGTCGTCTCCACTATCAATGGGATCATCATCTCGTCCTCGCTCGTGCCGCCGTGGTTGCCGATGTGCAGGTGCCGCGGCTCCCCCGGCGTCCAGTCCTTGACGGTATAGCGGCCGCGCATGACGAGCGCCACGTCGCCTACGCGCTCGTCGATGCGCGGATGCGGCGTGCCGGGACCGAACCAGCCTTCGCGCAGCAGCTCGCCGCTCGGCCGCACGTCGGCACGGTCTCCCAGCCACTGTCCCGCCTGTTCCATGAACTGCGCCGGGGAATGCACGTAACAGTAGGCAACGCGCCTCTCTCCGCACAGGGGAAACCTGAGCATCGCCGCAAGCTCGGCGGGCAGCTCGAGCGATTCCTCCGGGGCGACGTCGATGAAGCCGTGATCGGCGGTCGCGACGATTCGCGACTGCGTTCCCGATAATCGGATAATCAAGCTGCCGAAGGCGCGGTCGAATTTCTCGAGCTGCTCGGCCGCTGCCTTGCTCTCCGATCCGTGGCGGTGAGAGATCACGTCGTAATGCGGCCAGTATGCATAGATGAATTTTCTTTCCGGTCCCGACTGCACCGCCGCCACGGTTTCATCCACGAATCCTTCGAGCGATTCATAGGCGCGCCGCTCGGCGCCGGCGCAATGGCGCACGTTGTAAGCGGAATCGACGATCTGCCTCGCGGTGACGACGATCGAGCGCACAGGCAGCGCCTCGAAAACGGATGGCGCCGGGAACGCGGCGGCGGGGGAAAAACCTCTCTGCTGCAACGGCAGATTCTCGCCACGGCTGCGGAACTGCAAAGGCGAGGCGACGCAGCCGGCTGCGCCGAAGTAGGTGAACCAGCCGGTGAGCCCGTGCTCGAGCGGCGTGCGGCCGGTGTACGAGGTGGTGATCGCCGACGCGGTGGTCGATGGAAACACCGACGTGATCGACGCGCGCCTGCGCCGGGCGAGCTCGCCGCCGGCGCCGCGCCGCGCGAGATAGTTGTCGCCGAGGCCGTCGATGATGACGAGGACGATATTTTCCGCCTCGGAAAGTTCCGCAGCGGGCAGCGCGGCGAGGACCGGATGACGCGGCTTTCCGCCGCAGGCCTGGACGATCGAGGCGACCAGATTGACGAGGCTGCCGCCTGAATAATTTGGGAGCATGGAATCCTTGATTTTAGGGGTAGAATTGGCGATCCCCGTCCGAGGTGTTCGCCATGCGGCATGAAGTCCACGTCCACGCCGACGTTCCCATCCTCGAAGGCGTCTCGCGGCGCCAGATCGAGCAGGCGTTCGCGCCTTTGCTCGAGTATCTCGACGCCGACGGCCTGGGCGACGTGAAGAGCCTCGAGCCCGACGAGCCGGGCATCAAGTACGACGAGAAGGAGCTGATCCTCACCGTCTGCTGGACCGGCGAGATCGGCCGCAGCTTCCATCCGGCGCTCGATGTCGCGCTCGAGAACCTCGGGCCGTACTGCTACGAGGCGGTCGAGGTCGATGTCACGATGTATCACGAAAACGGCGAGCAGGATTCGAGGCTGCTGTTCGTCGGGCCGACCGCGCAGGCGATCCACGAGGCGCAGCGCCGCTGCATGATCGAGGACGTGGCGGCGGTGCTCGCGCGGCAGTTCGAGAAGGACAAGGTCGGCGAGGTCACCGCGCTGGTGAACGATCTGTTCGAGCGCGACTGGAAGGAAAAGGCCTCGCAGCAGAAGAAGCCCGAGCGCGCCTTCGAGAGCTACACTCGCCCGAGCAGAAAAAACCTGCACTAAGGTCTTGGCCGGACCCAAGTACCCCGGATTCGACACCCTCGCGCTGCACGCCGGCCAGTCGCCCGACCCGGCGACCGGCAGCCGCGCGGTGCCGATCTACCAGACCGCAGCGTACGTCTTCCGCGACACCGAGCACGCCGCGTCGCTCTTCAACATGGAGCGCGCGGGCCACGTCTATTCGCGCATCTCGAATCCGACCGTAGCCGTTCTGGAGGAGCGCGTCGCCGCGCTCGAAGGCGGCGTCGGCGCGGTGGCGACGGCCTCGGGCCAGGCGGCGCTGCACCTCGCGATCGCGACGCTGATGGACGCGGGCAGCCACATCGTCGCCTCGACGGCGCTCTACGGCGGCTCGCACAACCTGCTCGCCTACACCCTCGGGCGCTTCGGCATCGAAACGACTTTCGTTTCTCCAAGAGATCCGGAGAATTTCCGGCGGGCATTGAAGGGGAACACCAGGCTTCTCTTTGGAGAAACGCTGGGCAATCCGGGCCTGGACGTGCTCGACATCCCCGCGGTCGCCGCGATCGCGCACGAGGCGAAGCTGCCGCTGCTGGTCGACTCGACCTTCACCACGCCTTACCTGATGCAGCCCTTCGCGCTCGGCGCCGACCTGCTGTATCACTCGGCGACCAAGTTCCTCGGCGGGCATGGAGTCGCGATCGCGGGGGTGCTGGTCGACTCGGGCCGCTTCGACTGGGAAGCCTCCGGCAAGTTCGCCACGCTGACCGCCCCGTACCAGGGCTTCCACGACATGGACTTCGAGGAGGAGTCGGGCACGCGCGCGTTCCTGCTGCGGGCGCGGCGCGAGGGGCTGCGCGACTTCGGCGCCTGCATGGCGCCGATGACGGCGTTCCAGATCCTCCAGGGCATCGAGACGCTGCACCTGCGCATGCCGCGGCACGTCGAAAGCACGCGAAGGATCATCGCGTTTCTTGAAAAGCATTCAGCCGTGGAAAAGGTGATCTACCCCGAGCTGGCCTCGCATCCCGACTACGAGCTTTGCACGAAGCTCCTGCCGAAAGGCGCCGGGGCCGTGTTCTCGTTCGAGATCAAGGGCGGCCGCCCGGCTGGGAGGGCTTTCATCGAAGCGCTGCGCGTGTTCTCGCACCTCGCCAACGTCGGCGACGCCAAGTCGCTGGTGATCCATCCCGCGACCACCACCCACTACCGGATGAGCGACGCGGACCTGAAGCGCGCCGGCATCACCGCCGGCACCGTGCGCCTGTCGATCGGCCTGGAGGATCCGCAGGACCTGATCATCGACCTCGAGCGCGCCCTCAAGGCCGCCGTGAAGTGAATTTCAAGGTCGAGGGCAAGCCGGTCTTCGCCTACACCGCCGACCACGAGCTCGACCCCGGGAAGCCGGCGCTCGTCTTCGTGCACGGCGCCGGGCTCGATCATTCGGTGTTCGCGCTGCAAAGCCGCTACTTCGGCTATCACGGCTGGAACGTGCTGGCGCTCGACCTTCCCGGCCACGGCCGTTCCGCAGGACCGCCGATTCCGAGCATCGAAGCAATGGCAGACTGGGTTCTCGAGGTTCTCAAGCACGTCAAAATTCAAAAGCCGGGCGTAATCGGCCACTCGATGGGCTCCCTCATCGCGCTCGAGTACGCGGCACGTCACGCTGCCGAGCGCATCGCGCTGATCGGCACCGCTTATCCCATGAAGGTGTCGGAGGCTTTTCTCGAAGCGGCAAGAAACAATCAGCACGCCGCCTTCGACATGGAGACCATCTGGGGCCACGCGCCGCAGGTGCCGCTGGGCGGCAATCCTAACCCGGGCATGTGGATGTACGGCGACACGCTGGCGCGCCTGCACCGGCTCGCCCCGGGGGTCCTCTACAACGATCTCAAGGCCTGCAACGATTATTCCGGCGGGTTCGAAAGCGCCGCGAAAGTGCGCTGTCCGGCGCTATTCATCCTGGGCCGGCGCGACGTCATGACGCCGCCTAGGGCGGCGCAGCCGCTGATCGAGAAAATCAAAGGGGCGAAGGCGGTGACGCTGGATGCTTCCGGCCATTCACTGATGGCCGAAGCGCCCGACGCCACGCTCGACGCGCTGACAGAATTTTTCCCGCGAGAGGCTGACCTGTGAATCGATCTGCGAACTGGCTCTGCGTCCTGGTCGCGCTGCTGCCGGCGCTCGGCAGCGCGCAGCCCTATCCGTTCAAGCCGGTGAAGATCGTCGTTCCCGCGCAGCCGGGCGGCGGCCTGGATTTGGTCGGCCGCACGGTCGCGGACCAGCTCGGCCGCGCGATGAATCAGTCCTTCATCGTCGAAAATTCCGCGGGCGGCGGCGGCGCCATCGCCTCGCAGGCGGTCGCGCGCGCTGCGCCGGACGGCTACACGCTGATGGTGGGCTACGTCGGCACGCACGGCACCAACCCCGCCGTGCGCAAGCTGCCGTACGACGCCATCCGGGACTTCACCGCCATCGCCATGGTCGGCGGCACCCGCAATGTCCTGGTCGTGCATCCCTCGGTGCCGGCCGCCGATCTGGGGAGCTTCGTCGACTATGCGAGGAACAACGCCGGCAAGCTGAACTACGCGACGGGTGGGATCGGCTTGCTCAACCACCTCGCCCTGGAGCAGTTCAGGGCCGCCGCGGGCCTCGATGCCGTGTACGCGCACTACCGCGGCATCGGTCCTGCGCTTAGCGATATGCTGGGCGGACAGATCCACGTGCTGATGCCGGGACTCGCTGCGGCGCTGCCGCACATCCGCGCGGGCAAAATAAAGCCGCTCGCCGTCACCGGCTTCGAGCGCCACCCGCTGATTCCCGGCGTGCCCAGCTTCGAGGAATCGGGGTTCAAAGGCTTCGACGGCGTGCAGTGGTACGGCATCGTCGGGCCGGCGAAGCTGCCGGAGGAGATCACGAAGCGGCTCAACGCCGAGATCAACAAGGCGCTCGCCTCGCCGGCGCTGCGGCAACGCCTTTCGGGGGAAGCGATCGATCCGATGCCGATGACGCCCGAGCAGTTCGCAAGCTTCATCCGGGCCGATATCGCGCGTTGGAGCGCGCTCGCGCGCGAGCGCGGGATTTCGCTCGACGACTAGCCGGACCCGCTCACGAGCGGAACGGCGACAGATCGATTCGCGAGTCGAACGCCTGTCGCGCAAAAGCGAGAAAACGCTCCGCCTGCGCCGCGCTCCAGCCGCCGTAGGCGCAGTTCAGCCTGAACTTCTCCTCGATGTCGGCGCGCGACAGCGGCTCGTTCCGACCACCGCGCAGGTGCCCCTGGCGCTCCTCCAGCGTGCGCCCGTCCTTCAGCCGCGCGCGCACGTGACCGGTGAATTCGTCCGGATACGGATTGTCGGGGTCGATCTCGTAGCGCACTTTCGCCGCCAGCGAGCGCAGCCGCTCGTCGCGCACGCGCTCCTCGGTGAAAGCCTCGAGGCCGGCGTGGCCGAGGACGAATCCGGCGGCGATGCAATAGGGCTGGCTGAACTTGGCGAAGTAGGCGTTGGGCGGGCGCTGCTTGTCGGCGAGCGGCTCCCATAGCCGGTGCAGCGTGCCTTCGGCGGCCTCGCAAACCATTTCGACGACCTCCTCGGCGCGCACGCCTTTCTCCGCCAGCCTGCGCGCGCAGTCGACGTAGGGCTGCGTCATCGTGCCGCAGGCGTAGAGCTTGAAGGCGAGCGAATTCGCCACCCAGCGCTCGCCGAAGCCGCCGACGAGCTTGTCCCAGTCGCCTTGGGTGGTGCGCGCGAAGCCGTGAAACAGGCCGTGCGTGCCCTCGAACACGGCGCGCGGTCCGACGAAGCCGGCGCGCGCCAGATCGGCCGCGCGGATGCCCGATTGCGCGGCCCAGCCGGGATGCATGCGCTTGGTCCATGCGCCCTCGGCGAGATACTCGATGATGCCTGCGGCCATCGAGCCGGCGGTGCCGAGCGCGTTGACGAATTGAGTTTTCGAAAATCGCAATGCTGTCGCCGCAGCCGCGGCTGCGCCCATCGCGCCGAGCACTGCGGTGGGGTGAAAGCCCGCCTTGTGGATGAGCTGCGGCGCGACGAGGCTCGCGCGGCACATCACCTCGGCGCCCACCGCGATGCCGCGCAGGGCATCTCTTCCTTCGATCTTGTTTCTTTCTGCAATGGCGAGAACGGCGGGCACGATTACCGCGCCGGCGTGCACCGGCCCGCCCTCGAAAGTGTCGTCGAAGTCCTCGCCGTGCGCCGCGGTGCCGTTGACGAAGGCGGCGCCCGCCGCATCGAGCGTGCGTGAGTGTCCGATCGCGGTGCAACCGCCGGAAGCCTCCCATCCCGCAAGCGAGGCGCGCACGTAGTCGGTCCTGCGCGCCGCGACGCACAGCCCGGCAACGTCGATCAGGAGTTTTTCGGCCATCTCCCGGGGAACGTCGCGCGCGTTCTGCACCGCGTCGAAGAGCTGTTCCGAAAGGGTCGACATCACCGGACGATTCTAATGACGAGGGACGCCATCCAGCCGAGCGCGACGCCAATGCCGTTGGCAAGCATGTCGAACGGGTCGTACGTACGGTAGCCGAGCCATCCCTGGATGAACTCCAGTCCAATGCCCATGACGATGAATCCCGCAGCGTAAAGGATGCGGATTGGTGTCCTGAAATAAAGCAGGCAAAACCAGAACATCAGCGCGCCGTAGGCAAGAAAATGGCCCAGCTTGTCGCCGTGCTCGAAGTCGAGCTTCGGCGGCGCCGGGGTGAGGGAAAGCCAGACAATCGCCGCCGCCCATCCCCAGCCGATCGCCAGCAGCGCGGCCCTCATCAAAAGAGCGGCATCTGTCCTGCCGCGCAGGGCGGGCGGAAGCGGCTGCAGTCGAGGCTCGGCGGCTTGCGCCCGGCGCCGTGCCCGTTGAGGCCGAAGCGGCGGCAGGCGATCTCGAAGCGCTTCTCGATCAGCTCGGCGAACAGTCCGGTGCCGGTCATGCGGCTGCCGAAGCGCGGGTCGTTGTCGCGGCCGCCGCGCATCTGGCGCACGATGCTGATGACGTGGCCGGCGCGCTCGGGGTAATGCGCCGCCAGCCATTCCTTGAACAGCTCTTTCAGCTCGTTGGGCAGCCGCATGATGACGTAAGCGGCTTCGGCGGCCCCGGCCGCCGAAGCCCCCTCTAACACTTCCTCCAGGGTCTTGTCGTTCAACCCAGGTATCAAAGCAGCGACCATTACGCCGCACGGCACGCCTGCCTGGGCGAGGTTCCTGAGAACGTCCATTCGGCGCTGCGGACTGGCGGCGCGCGGCTCCAGCTTGCGCGCGAGCGCGCGGTCCAGGCTGCCGATGGAGATGAAGACCTTCACCAGGTTCTTCTTCGCCATCGGCGCAAGCAGGTCCAGGTCGCGCTCGACCAGAGCGGACTTGGTCACCAGCGTGAACGGATGCTCGCATTCGGCCAGGATCTCGACGATCTGCCGGGTGATCCTGAATTTTCGCTCGATCGGCTGGTAGCAATCGGTATTCGCGCCGATGGCGATCGGGCTCGGCGCGTAGCCCGGCTTCGAGAGCTCGGCGCGCAGCAGCTCGGCCGCGTTGGTCTTGGCGAACAGCTTGGTCTCGAAATCGAGCCCTGGCGAGAGCTCGAGGTACGCATGGCTCGGGCGTGCGTAGCAGTAGATGCAGCCATGCTCGCAGCCGCGATAGGGATTGATCGACTGCGAAAAGCCGATGTCGGGCGAGTCGTTGCGCGAGATGATCGAGCGCGCGCGCTCCTCGGTGACCGTGGTCTCGAGCGGCCGCTCGTCCCGCTCCTCGGGCGTCCAGCCGTCGTCGAAAGGCGCGCGCGCGAGCGTCTCGAAGCGGCCGGCAGCGAACGAGCGGGCGCCGCGCAGGTAAGTCGTTTCGTGTTTCATTTAGACTAGGATCCGGCGCATTCTAATCCACTACTGTATAAATGACCAGTACAGGCCGGAACGTCGGGCTGCTCGCCGCCTGCCAGGCGATGCTGTTCACCAACAACACCACGCTGGTCGCGATCAACGGCCTCGCCGGGCTCGCGCTCACGCCCGTCAAGGCGCTCGCCACGCTGCCGGTCACCTGCTGGATCCTGGGCGGCGCGATCGCCACCATGCCGGCTTCGCTCCACATGCAGCGCGTCGGCCGGCAGCGCGGCCTGACCGTGGGCGTGTACTGGGGCGTCGCCGGGGCGCTGCTCTGCGGCGCGGCGATGTGGCTGCAGAGCTTCTGGCTGCTTTGCTTCGGCACGCTGGTGTGGGGCGTCTTCAACGCCTACGGCCAGTATTACCGCTTTGCCGCGGCTGACGCCGCGAGCGCCGATTTCCGGCCGACGGCGATCTCGCTCGTGCTCGCCGGCGGGCTGGTCGGCGGCATCCTCGGGCCGGGCGTCAGCCGCTGGACCATCGACCTGTTCGATGCCAGGTTCATGGGCAGCTACCTGTCGCTGATCGCTTTCGCGCTCGTCACCGTGGCGCTGCTGCGGTTCATCCGCATCCCGCCGCCCGCCGCAGGCGAGCAGTCGGCCTCCGGCCGGCCGCTGCTGCAGATCGCGGCGCAGCCCAGGTTCATCGTCGCAGTCCTGTGCGGGGCGACCAGTTACGGCGTGATGAACTTTCTCATGACCTCGACCCCGATCGCCATGGGCGTCTGCGGCCACCCCTATGCCGACGCAGCGTTCGTCATCTCTGCCCACGTCGTCGCAATGTTCGCGCCTTCCTTCGTCACCGGCTCCCTGATCCGGCGCCTCGGCCTCGCGCCGGTGATGCTGGCCGGCGTGCTGCTCAACTTTGCGTCGATCGGCATCGCGCTGTCCGGCGTCTCGGTGGCGCAGTTCTGGTGGGCGCTGGTGCTGCTCGGGGTGGGCTGGAACTTCCTCTACATCAGCGGCACGACGCTGCTCACGCAGACCTATCGGCCGGAGGAGCGCGCGAAGGCCCAGGGAGCCAACGACCAGGCGATCTTCGCCATGATGGCTGTTTCGTCGCTCGCTTCGGGCTTGACGGTGACGACCGTCGGCTGGGAGCGCGTCAACCTGTTTGCGCTGCCGCTGGTGGCGTTGATGGCGGCCGCGATCGCCTGGTTCGCGCTGCGGGAGCGCTCGAGAAAGGCAGCGGCGGCTTAGCGATGCGGGCACCCGCCTCGGTAGGCATGCGGCTTGAGGACGTCGATACTCCGGCGCTGCTCATCGATTTGGAGAATTTTGAAAAGAATCTCAAGACCCTGGGAAATTCCCTGCAGGGCCATGACGTTCGCGTGCGCGCCCACGCCAAGACCCACAAGTGCCCCGAAATCGCGAGGCGCCAGATCGCCGCGGGCGCGATCGGGGTGTGCTGCCAGAAAGTGTCCGAGGCCGAGGCGATGGTCGAGGGCGGCATCGAGGACGTGCTGGTCTCCAACGAAGTCGTCGGCGCGCCGAAGCTCGGGCGCCTCGCGGCGCTCTCGACGCGCGGGCGGCTCGGGGTGTGCGTCGACAATCGAGACAATCTGCGTCAGCTGGAAGCGTCGGGGGCGAAGCTCGACGTGTACGTCGAGCTCGATATCGGCATGCGCCGCTGCGGCGTCGCGCCGGGCGAGCCGGCGCTGGCGCTGGCGCGGGAGATCGCGCGCTCCCGCACGCTGCGCTTCGCGGGCTTGCAGGCCTATCACGGCCGCGCCCAGCACCTGCGGTCCATGGCTGAACGCCGTGCGGCGATCCAGGCCGCCTGCGATCAGGTGGTTCTTACAAAAGCCTTGCTCGAGAAAGCGAAAATTCCCTGTCCCATCGTCACCGGCGCCGGCAGCGGCAGCTTCATGTTCGAGGTGGAATCGGGCGCGTGGAACGAGATCCAGCCCGGCTCCTACGTCTTCATGGACGCCGACTACGCGCGCAACGAATGGGCCGCTCCGCTGCCGCGCTTCGAGCATTCGCTGTTCGTGCTCGCCACGGTGATGAGCCGGCCGGCGCCGGAGCGCGCCATCGTCGACGCCGGCCTCAAGGCGTCGAGCGTCGACTCGGGCATGCCGGGCGTCTGGCAGAAGCCCGGGCTCGTGTACGCAGCCGCGTCGGACGAGCACGGACGGGTAGACATCGCGCCAGGCGCTGCCGCGCCCGCGCTCGGCGAGAAGCTCCTGCTGGTGCCCGGCCACTGCGACCCCACGGTGAATCTCTACGACTGGTACGTCTGCGTGAGGCAGGGCGTCGTGGAGGCGCTTTGGCCGATTACGGCCAGAGGGGCCACGCTTTGAGATGTCGCTACATGTGCTTCTTGAGCCAGTCGCTGCCCTTTTCTTCCAGGCCGCACCACGCAGAATCGCTGGAAAGGCGGCTGACGAAGACCTTGTCGTCCGCGTTGACCGACAGCCGGACGCGGTCGGCAATCTTGTAGGCGCTCATGTCGGAGGAGATGACGAACCACATGTTGTTCATCGCGTGCCAGGCCATCCCGCACGCCTTGATCGATGGATAGAGCCTGGGATAGTTCTGCAGCGGCCCCTTCAGGTCGTACTTGACCATGTAAAGCGCCATACTGCAGCTTATCGAGGCGCCGAAGCAGGGGGTAGGGCATTATTCTCACCAGCCACGGACCGGCCATCGCGGTCAGCGACGCGCGCGGCGTGCGCACGCTGCACGTCGGCGGCGAGGCGATCCAGAGCGCGATGCGCATCGCCGAGCCCGACGCCCTCGCGCTCGACTACACGCGCTGCATGATGGCATTTCTCCTGTTTCACCCTGAGCCGAGGCAGGCGCTTATGATCGGCCTGGGCGGCGGGTCGCTGGCCAAGTTCTTTCACCGTCGGCTGCGCGCCGCGCGGCTGCGCGTGGTCGAGCTCGACGCGCGCATCGTCGCGGCCGCGCGCGCGCACTTCGCGCTGCCGGCGAACGACGCGCGCCTGGCGGTCGAGATCGGCGACGGCGCCGCGGCCCTCGCGCCGGAATGCTGCGACGCGCTGATCATCGACGCCTTCCAGGACGAGCAGCACGTGCCGCAGCTCGCCAGCGCCGAGTTCTACGACGGCGCTTTCCTCGCGCTCGCCGAGCCGGGCGTGATGGTGGTCAACTTCATGGACGACGACCCGCAGTTCGACCGGGCGCTGCAGCGCCTGGAGCGCGCATTCGGCGGCGCCGTGCTGGCGCTGCCGGCGCTCTACGACCCGAACCTCCTGGTGTTCGCGCTGAAGGGGGCGCCGCCGAGCGTCGAATGGTCGGCGCTGCGGCGGCGCGCCGAGCGGCTCGAGTCGCGCCTCGGCCTGCCGTTCGCGCGCTATGTGTCGCGCCTGCGCGCGATGAACCGCAGCACGCCACGCGACCTGATAATCGGTGCATGAAATAGCACTACTCGCCGGGATCGCGTTCATTGGCGCGCTGATCTTCGGCGTCACCGGCTTCGGCGCGGCGCTGGTGACCATTCCGCTCGCCACGCACCTGGTGCCGCTCAAGTTCGCGCTTGCGCTTTTCGTCCTGGCCGACCTGTCCTGTGCGCTGCGCATCGGCTTCGAGAACCCCAGGAAGGCGCTGCGCGACGAATGGGTGCGCCTCGCGCCGATGATCGCCGTCGGCACCGCGCTCGGGGTCACGCTCCTCGTCAACCTGCCGCGCGGCACGGCGACGCTGCTCCTCGGCATCTTCATCCTCGCGTTCGCCCTCTACAGCCTGATGCCCCATCGAACAAAGCTTGTATCCGTGCATTGGGCCTGGCTTGCGGGCTTGGCAGGCGGCATTACCAGCACGCTCTTCGGCGCGGGCGGCCCGCCGTACGCAATCTATCTTTCGCACCGCGGGCTCACCAAGGAGCAGTTCCGCGCCACCATGGGCTTTGCCACGCTCACCAGCATCTCGCTGCGCGCGACTGCATTTCTCCTCACCGGGCTGCTGCTCGATCCGGAGGTGTGGTGGGCCGCGCTCGCCGTGGTGCCGGCGGCGCTGCTCGGCATCAGCGTAGCGCGGCGGCTGTTCCTGAAAATATCGCGCGACGGGCTGCTGCGCGCCGTCTCGCTGATGCTGCTCGTCTCAGGCGGCTCGCTTGTCTGGCGCGCGCTCGGCTGAAGCGGGGCTATGTCCGCTTGTAGTAGTTGCGCAGCGAAGCGGGGCGATACGAGGCATCGCCTTCCCAGCGCTGGCGGACCGACGGATGCAGCGACTGCGTGGGATCGCTGCCGATCACCCTGTCGATGCCGCGGGTGAGCCGGTAGAGCCCGGTCTTCGAGTCGTGCAGCTTGCCGAGCGGATTGCCGTGCAGCGGGTAGGCCGCCATGGCCTGGCTGTCGAACGCGAGCCCCGCGCCGCCCGCTTTCCCGAGCATCCAGTCGAGGGCGATGTCCGAGAGCCCGGTTTCCGCGTAGCCGCCGCCGATGTCGCTGTGCGCGCCGCAGAACCAGACCTGCTCGACCTGCTGGCCGGTTTTCGCCTTGTAAGTCCACAGCGTCGGCGCGAACGGCGCGCGGTGCTCGTCGATGGCGAGCGCATGGCAGGCGAGCTGCACGATGGCGCTCAGCTCGGTATCGTGGAACTGGTACCTGGCGTGCGTGAGGCTGCGGAAGCCGCGCAACGGGATGCCGAGCGCGCCGACCGTGTCCCAGGCGCCGATCATCCTGATGGGAATGGCCTCGGCGCCGGAGATGGAATAGTCCTGCCTGAACTTCGCCGGCCCGGGCTGGTCCGGGTGCTGGCCATCGCGGTACAGCTCGATGGCGGCGTGGTAGTGCTCGACGTAGGGGCGCGCGAGGATCCCGCACTTGCGGATCATGCCGCCGATGCTGCGCACCGTGTACGCGCCGCGGCTGAAGCCGAACAGATAGATCTCGTCGCCCGGCTCGTAATTGCCGACGAGAAAGCGGTAGGCGTCGTAGATGTTGGCTTCAACCCCGTCGCCGAAGGCGCCGCCGGTCAGGCGGTCGAGAAAATTCCCGGTGCCGACGCCCTGATCGTAGTAGATCACCTGCAGCGTCGCGCCATCGCGCTTCGCGACGCGGTAGGCGAGCTTCACGACATTGGTGGGAGTGGGAACGCCGCTGCGCTCCTGGTCGGCGCTGTTCCACGTTCCATCGCAGCACAGGACCAGCCGCTTCATCGGCGGGCAAGCCAGCGCTGGCTCGCGTCGCCGACTTCGTCGAGAACGTCGGCGTCGGTTCTACCCGATGACTTCAGCACGTGGAAGGAATGGTCGGCGCCCTCCAGCCAGTGCATCTCCCACGGCGCGCGCACGGTGGCGAGAGCGCTCTCCATCAGGTCGCGCCGGCACAGGGCGTCGCGCGTGCCGTTGAAGCAGAGTACGGGAACCTTGATCTGCGGCAGATGAGCGTCCCGGAGCTGCTCCGGCTTGCCCGCCGGATGCAGCGGATAGGCGAGCAGCAGCAGCGCGTCGCACGCCATGCCGTCGGCGGCGAGCATGGAAGCCGCCCTTCCTCCCATCGAGCGCCCGCCGATGATGAGGCGGCGGGGGCCGAGCTCTTTGCGGGTGCGCGAGACGACGGCACTCAGGCATCGCTTCAGGCGCGGCATCGTGTCGGGCCGGCCGGAGCCTTTTTCCCGGTAGAGGAAGTTGAAGCGGACGAGGTCGAAACCCCGGGCGCGCAGCACTGCCGCCAGGCGAACCATGCCGCGGTCTTCCCGATGACCGCCGGCGCCGTGAGCGCAGACGAAAACCGCCTGCGCATCCGGCGCTGCGCCGGGCTCGAAAATCGCGGTGGTTTCCTCGTCGTCGACGGCGACACGCCATTGCATCGCCTCACACTACACCAGCCGGCTAGGTCATGGAGCCGCTCGTTGACCCTTGGAAGCAGCAAGCTCGGCCTCGATGCTCTTTTCAAAGGCGTCCTGCGGCAGGTTGCCGCTGAGCATGCTGCCGTTGATGAAGAATCCCGGGGTACCGGTGACTCCGGCCCTCAGCCCCAGTTGCAGGTCCTGTTCGATTTGCGCCTTGTACTTGCCGCTGGACAGGCAAGAATCAAACTGTTTCTCATCGAGCTTTAGACGGCGGGCCTGCTCCACTAAACCCTCTCGGTTCAGCTTATTGGGGTTCTCGAAGAGGAGGTCATGATATTCCCAGAATTTTCCTTGCTCCACGGCACAGCGGGAAGCCTCCGCGGCCAGCTGAGCCTGCGGGTGGATGTCTCGCAGCGGAAGGTCCCGATACGCCAGGCTCACCCGGCCTTCGTACTTGGCAAGCAACTTCTTCAAGGTTGGCGCGACCGATTGGCAGTAAGGACACTGGAAATCAGAAAACTCCACGATGACCACCGCAGCCTTGGGATTTCCCCGAAGCCGGGCCGGATCATGGCTGACCTCGACTTTAGGCTTTTGCAGGAAGATCGACACCGCGGCCTGCTCCCGCAGACGGGTGTAGTAGTCCTGGCGCGCCTGCTGGAGCTTCGCCTTTTTCAGCAACTGCTGAAGCTGCGCCTTGAGCTCATCAAAAGATTTTCTTAGCTGTTCTTTTTGCACTATGTAAAGAGCTTGCAGTTCGGCGTCCGTGGGCTCAGGGACCTTGGCGTCCACCTCTTGCGCGAGAACCTTTTCGGCGGGGATGCCCTTTTTCTTGGCCTCTGCTTCCAGCAGCCTTTGATTCACCAGATTCTCGAGGGCCTTGCTCTTCACTTCGTATTCTTGTGCCCGCAGCTGAAACACCTGCGCTTGAACGAGCGGCAGCAAATCATCGTCGTAGATGGGCTGCCCCGCAACCACAGCCAGGGGCTCCTTCTGTCTGGCCTGGCCGAAAGTCTGGGATGCCCACACGGCACAGCCGAGGAATAGACAAACAAGAAACGGCAGAGCGAGTCTGCTGGAGGTGAGGGGCGGATCAGCCCCCCACCATCCCAGGCAGGTCACCCTTACGGCGCTGTCGGGCAAGCGCCGAACGGACAGATCAGGCAGTGAGCCGTAACCCCGCTGCCCACTGGATGCGACGCTACCAACCTGCCGAAGGCATCCGTTCCCGTCGCCCTGACCGTATCGCTGAACTGCACCCGG
>Ga0210382_10000249_pt1 | contig 20802 bp, 17 predicted proteins | sample PLMedo_FD_155452 | JGI IMG/M metagenome (GOLD analysis project Ga0210382, IMG submission 155452) | Groundwater sediment microbial communities from an aquifer in East River, Colorado, USA - PLM0_60_coex redo | ecosystem: Environmental > Terrestrial > Soil > Riparian zone | place: USA: East... | reverse complement strand
CCGGGGAAAGGACAACGCCCTCCTTTCCGCCTGAGCCGCCCTTCACGATCTTGACCTTCTCCTCACCCTCGGTGATCTCCAGTTCGGCGATTCCCGACTCTTCGACGAGGTCGATCAGTTTTTTTAATTTGCGCAAATCCATGCTGTCCTCCTTCCGGTCCGGACACGAACGTCCGTTTTCCGCGAGGTTTCGGAGCTCACGGAAACGACTCCGAAACAAGCTCTCAGTTCGAGTGCAAAGCGAACTGCAGCGCAAACTCGTACGCCCGGCTGCCTAGTCCGCAGATCGTACCCACCGCGAGGTCGGAAAAGTACGAATGGCGCCGGAATGGTTCCCTGGCGTAGATGTTCGACAGATGCACCTCGAGAAACGGAATCGCGACCGCCGCTAAAGCGTCGCGTAGAGCTACGCTGGTATGAGTCAACCCCCCGGGATTGATGATTATCCAAGAAACTCGCCGCTTCTTCGCTCTGTGCACGCGTTCTATCAAAGCTCCCTCATGGTTGCTTTGAAAAGTCTCCAGGGCAGCCCTCTCGCGTTCCGCCACGCGACCAAGCCGCTCGTTGATGCTCGCAAGGGATTCCTTTCCGTAGATCCCAGGCTCACGTGTACCCAGCATGTCGAGATTGGGACCGTGAATAATCAGGATTCTTCTTGGTGTCTGCGAATGCAGGCCCAATGCGCGTTTTGGCTTGGACATGTAGGAAGTTTGGGGTCGATGTCGGAAATTGTCCAGCGTTCGGCGCAGTTCGACTACAAATGAGAGGGGTTCGTAGGTGAAAGCTGATGGATCAACTGCCAGAGATTGAGAGAGCAACGAAGATGCCAGAGCGTCAAGTCAGCTCGTAAGCGAGCCAAGGCCAATCAAGGTAGTTACGGTAAAATACCGGTAATATACCAGAAGTTTAATGCTGTTCGATACACGTTTTGGCCCCAAGGATGGCTCGCATTTCGCTCGGAGCGGCGCAATCTCCCGGTTTTTCCTGCGGCCACACCCCGGGGGAACGCAGACGGACCGTTCAGTTGCTCCCGGGGGAGAGGAGTTGTGTGACCGCTTGGATCCCGGCGCGCTCGATCGGGCGCCCGGCCAACGTTGTCTTTAGGACCCCGCGCTCTTCCTTCAAGGTGTAGATCGCCAGATTGACGGGCACGCCCTGCCAATCGAGCTTCAGCACGGACACGGCCCGCGCCTGGTCGCCCGCGAAGTGGCGTTGGTCGGAGATATCGTAGGCAATGTTGCGGCTCAAGAGGAAAAACTCCACTGCCTTGCCGTCATCAGTGAACAGCTGCAGGTCGATGTCGCTGTATCGCCCGGCCGTGCCCTTTAACACAGCACCGGCGAGGTAAGGGCGGAACTGCTGGAGCAAACGCATTGCCTCGAGCGCCCGCTCGCGCAGGTAGTGGATGCGCTCGCGCTGTTCCTCGCCTTGATAGAGCGACTGGTAAGCCCGCAGCTCCGCTTCGATCTCCTCGTTTTTCGGCAGCGCCTGAGTGTCCTCTGCCCCGAGCTGGCGGGCAGCTTTGCGTTTGGCAAGGGCAAAATCCTCAAGACCATCCTCGGCCATCATGCGTGCGGCGGCCACAGCAATGCGCATGCGCATCTGCTGCTGCTTGAACTTGCTTTCTTTCGGCATGGAAAAACAGGCGGGAGGCGGGCCATGATACCGCAGCCGGAATACGCAGCGAAGTAGGCTAGAATTGTTCCCTTTTTTCAGCCCGCGCGCCTTTTAAAATCTGTCCGGGCGTGCCTGCCCGCCCCGTGCACATTCACATACTTGGCATCTGCGGCACTTTCATGGGCGGCATCGCCGCGATCGCCAAGGCCGCGGGCCACCGCGTGACAGGATGCGACGCCAATGTGTATCCGCCGATGAGCACGCAGCTTGAAGCGGAGGGCATCGAATTGACCGTAGGGTATGGTGCCGATCAAGCGGGGTTGAATCCGGATGTCTGGGTGGTCGGGAATGTCGTGAGCCGGGGCAATCCGCTGATGGAATCCATACTAGATCGGGGCGACCGCTACGCTTCCGGCCCGCAATGGCTCGCTGAAAATATTCTGTTCTCCAGGCGCGTGCTCGCAGTAGCGGGGACACATGGAAAAACAACGACGTCCTCCATGCTTGCCTGGATTTTGGAGGATGCAGGGCTAGTCCCGGGGTTCCTCATCGGCGGCGTTCCGATCAACTTCGGCGTGTCTGCTAGGTTGGGAACACGAACCGATTTCGTGATCGAAGCCGATGAGTACGATACGGCTTTCTTCGACAAGCGTTCCAAGATGGTCCATTACCGGCCAAAACTCGCGGTTTTGAACAACATAGAGTTCGATCATGCCGATATCTTCCACGATCTTGCGGCGATCGAGACCCAATTTCACCATTTCGTCAGAACGATACCCAGGTCCGGAAAACTGATAGTGAACGGCACCGACCCAGTCATCGACCGCGTCCTCGCGCGCGGCTGCTGGAGCGCGGTGGAACAGTTTGGCGTGCGTGACGATGGCTGGAGTGCAAGCGTGATCGGGCCGGGTTGTTTTAATGTCTTCAATCGAAGCAGGCTCGTTGGAGCTCTGCGCCTGGACCTTCAGGGAGAGCACAACCTCCAGAATGCGATCGCCGCGATCGCCGCGGCGCAGGCTGCCGGCGTCGATCCGGCGCGGGCCATCGAATCCCTCGCGGGCTTCAAGGGTGTCCGGCGCCGCATGGAACTGCGCGGTACGGTCGCCGGCGTGGCCGTTTGGGATGACTTCGCCCATCACCCGACAGCCATCGCGACGACGATCTCAGGTCTGCGAAACCAGGTGGGAAGTGCGCGCATTTTGGCCGTGCTCGAGCCGCGATCCAGCACCATGAGGGCCGGTCTGATGAAAGACCGCCTGCCCGCCAGTCTCGAGCACGCGGACATGGTTTTTTGCTTTAGCGCGAACCTCGGCTGGGATGCCGCAGCTGCGCTCGCGCCGCTCGGCGATCGCGCGCGCATCGAGAGCGATCTGGAGCGGCTTGTCGGGGCGATCGTTGCCGAGGCTCAGCCCGGCGATCAGGTCCTTGTCATGTCGAACGGGGGATTCGGGGGTATCCATGAGCGCTTGCTCGCTTCGCTCTCAATACGAGCTGCCCCGGCGACCGGGGCATGATCATCTACCTTCACGGACTCAACAGCTCGCCGCAGTCGGGCAAAGCGCAGTATTTGAAGCGATACCTCGATGAGCGGGGCAAGGGAGCGGAGTTCGTCTGCCCGCAGTTGCCTCACCGTCCGAATCTCGCATTGGCGGTCGTCGAGGCGGTTTTGGCGCAACAGCCCAAGGAGAAAATCACGCTAGTCGGGAGTTCGCTCGGCGGATTCTATGCGACCTGGCTTGCGGAGAAGCACAAGGTGCGGGCGGTGCTGATCAATCCGGCGATCGACCCGCACGTGGGCCTGCGCACCTATCTCGGCCCGCAACAGGCCTTTCACGGCGGCGAGGGCTACGAACTCACCGAAGAGCACCTGGAGCAATGGAAGGAACTCATCGTGACGCGAGTGCGCCCCGAGCGCTATCTGCTGCTCGTCGAAACCGGGGACGAAGTGCTCGACTACCGAGCAGCGGTGAGAAAATACAGAGGCGCGAAACAGGTCGTGGTGCAAGGTGGAGACCACAGCCTTGCGAGCTTTCCCGAACAAATCCCTCTCATACTGGAATTCGCCGAAATGAATTGACCACTACTTCAACTTCAGCACCTTCCAGACTGCCTTTCCGTCTTGGAGCCCGTAGCGCGCTACGGCCTTTTCATCGAATCCAAACCCGAGGCCCGGCGTCTTCGGCAGAATCAGCATGCCCTCCCTTATCTCGAGCTGAGTGTCAATGAGACGCCGAAAATTGAGCACTTGGTCATCGGGGAAGAATTCCACGTAGCGCGCGTTGGGTGTTGCCGCTACGAGCTGCGCGTGCAGGTCATGAAACCAGTGCGGGCAGATGGTGACGCCGTAGCTCGACGCGGTAGCGGCAATTTTCTTCCACTCGGTGACCCCGCCGCATACCAGAGCATCCGTCTGCAGGATCTGCGCCGCGCCCTTATCGAGGATTTCCTTGAAATGCCAGCGCCCGGTGCCGATCTCGCCCGTGGCTACTGTGACACGCGTCAGTTTCGCCAAGCGTGCGTGGTTGTCGATGTCATCGGGGAAAAACGGCTCCTCGATCCAATACGGATCGTAGAGTTCGAAGCGCTCCATATAACGCATCGCGGTAGGTAAATCGTGCCAGGCGTTGTTCGCATCCAGCATCAGCTCGACCTCGGGCCCGATCGCGTCGCGCGCCGCCTTGACGCGCGCTTCCTCCTCCTTGGGAGAGAGCCGTCCCACTTTCATCTTCACGGCACGAAAGCCGGCTTTTGCGTAGCCCGCCATTTCCTCGCCGAGCTTTTTCGGCGTCTTGCCGGGGAGGTAGTAGCCGCCGCTTGCGTACGCCGGCACGGCCTCGTCCACTGCAGCGCCGAGATACTTGTAAAGGGGAAGTTTCGACGCGCGCGAATTCAGATCCCAAAGCGCACAGTCCAGGATCGAGATCGCACGCATGACGCTGCCGGCGCGTCCGTGCAGCAATGTTTCCTCGAACATGCGCTGCCAAAGGCCTTCGACGAGCAGGCTTTCGCGGTCGAGCAGACCCGGCGCAAGCAGCTGCTCCACCGCTTGCGCGACGAGCGTTCCCCCGGAGGAGCCTGCATAGCAGAATCCGATGCCCTCGACGCCCCCCGCGCTCACTTTGACTAGCGCATAGTCGCGCGCCGTAACTGTGCGCGTGGCGAAGCTCGTTACCTTGTCCAGCGGTACCCGGACGGTGGCTACGGCAATCGATTCGATCTTTGCCATGGGCGAGCGATTTGGCGTCTTCGTCGGCGTGAGCGGAGGCAATGCTGCGCTATAATTATCGCACTCATCGGGCCGGCGCGACGCGGCTCTTTCCCGTTTGGCTCCATCTCGTGAACGTTCTCTACGAAGACAGCGGTGCGTTTAAGGTCGCGACGGTGCTCGCCGACAGCGACAACGCGCTTCAGATCGAAGCACCGCATGGGAAGCGAGCCAAGATCAAGTCGAAGGACGTGCTGTTGCGGTTTCCGGAGCCCAGCGCGGCGGATCTGCTCGCACAAGCCGAGGCGCTGGCAGGCGGGATCGACGCGGATTTTCTGTGGCAATGCTGTGGCGCGGAGGAATTCGGGTTCGCCGACCTCGCGCACGAATACTGTGGCCGCGTGCCTTCAGCCGTCGAGGCAGCCGGTATTCTGGTGAAGCTGCACTCGGCGCCGATGTACTTTTACCGGAAGGGCAGGGGGCGCTATCGAGCCGCGCCGCCCGAGACGCTGCGCGCGGCGCTGGCCGGCATCGAAAGGAAGAAACAACAGCAGGTGCAGATTTCAGCCTGGGCTGAGCAGCTCGAGCACGGCGCGTTTCCGGAAGAGTTTCGGCCGCTCCGGGAACAGCTCCTGTACAAGCCCGATCGCAACCGCGCGGAGACCAGAGCGCTCGAGGAGGCCTGCGCGAAGACCGGCTTGTCGCCGGCGAAGCTTATGGAGCGCTGCGGGGCGCTGCCCTCAAGCCACGATTACCATCTCAACCGATTTTTCTACGAGTACTTTCCAAAGGGAACAGGCTTCCCTTTGAAAGTCGAGATTGCCGAGCCGCGCGGCTTGCCGGTCGCCGAAGCGGATGCCTTCAGCCTGGATGACACGGCTACGACGGAAATCGACGATGCGTTCTCGCTCATCCCTCTTGCGGGAGGCCGCTTTCGCGTCGGCATTCACATTGCCGCCCCCGCCCTCGGGTTCGCGCCCGGATCGCCGCTCGACGCCGTGGCGCGCGAGCGGCTCTCGACCGTGTACATGCCGGGCTGCAAGATCACCATGCTGCCGCCAGAAGCGATCGAAAGGTTCTCCCTCACCGAAGGCGCCGAGCGCCCTGCGTGTTCCCTCTATTTCGATATACGCGCTGACGATTTTGCCATCGAGGCCCATCACACCCGCGCTGAGCGGGTGCGAATTGCCGCGAATCTGCGACACCCGGCGGTCGAGGACCTTAATGGGGCCTTTCTTGCCGGAACGCCGAGGGAGGACATTCCCTATTCACGTGAACTGAACACGCTCTGGAAGTTCGCGGGCGTCCTCGAGCGAGCACGCGGCAAATCCTCTTCGGGGCCTGAACGTCCTGACTACACCTTCCGCGTCGAGGGTCGCGGCGAAAATGCGCGCATCGACATCATCGAGCGCCGTCGCGGTACGCCGCTCGACAAGTTGGTGGCCGAGCTGATGATCGCGATAAACAGCACGTGGGGGAGGATGCTCGACGATCACGATGTCGCGGCGATCTACCGGGTGCAGTCGGGAGGCAAGGTCAAGATGACCACTTCGGCCATGGCGCACCTGGGCCTGGGAATCAGCCACTATGCCTGGACGAGCTCGCCTTTGCGCCGATACGTCGATCTGGTAAACCAGTGGCAGCTCCTCGCGCTCCTCGACGGGCAGGCGCCTCCGTTTTCGCGGAATGCGGACGTCATGCTAGCTGCAGTGCACGATTTTGAAACGACATATGCTTCTTACGACGAATTCCAGCGGCGCATGGAGCATTACTGGTGCCTCAGATGGCTGCTTCAGGAGGCGATCGATGTTGCGGGGGCCGAAGTGGTGCGCGAAAATCTGATCAAGTTCGACGGGTTGCCCCTTTATGCCAGGGTGCCGTCGCTGCCCGAACTCGCTCCGGGTACCGGCGTCGAAATCGCAGTGACTGAAATCGACCTGGTTGAAGCCGATCTCAAGTGCGTATTTCGCCGCTGCAAGGACATCGAGTCGCGCGACGGGCAGCATACGTAAGACAAAACTCGAGAAAGAGCCTAGAATGCCATGATTCGCAAAGCTTTTAGGGGTCAGAAAGTTGAGCGTTTCTAACGCCCTCGCATGGCCGCAGCCGCTTGCCAGGCTGGATCCCGATTCACGCGTGCTGGCGATGGCGCTGTCCATCTCGATCGTTCTCCACGCGATTGTGCTCTCGATCCATTTTAGGCTGCCCGACGCCCTACGCAAGCTCAGCCCATCACAGCTCGAAGTAGTGTTGGTGAATTCGAAAACCCGCTCGATGCCGGCCCGCCCCGAGGTCCATGCCCAGTCCAACCTTGACGGGGGCGGTGATACCGATCTCGATCGTCGGGCGAAATCCCCCCTTCCGGTAACCCAGCCGACGGAGCCTGGCTCGGACTTGAAACAGGCGACCCGCCGCGTGCAGGAGCTAGAGGCGCGACAAAGACAACTGCTCGCGCAGGTGCAATCTCGGAAGGAGATCGCATCGGCCGAGCCCGAACCGCAGGCCGAGATGAAATCGCAGGTCTCCGGAACGGATCTCGCCGAAAGCGCCTTGATCGTTGCTCGGATGGAAGCGCAAATCGCACGTCAGATCGAGGAGTACAACAAGCGTCCGCGCAGGACCTTCGTGGGCGCGCGTGCCGCTGAGGTTCGCTACGCACTCTATGTCGAGGACTGGCGCCAGAAGATCGAGCGCATCGGGAATCTCAACTATCCGGAGAGTGCGCGCGGCAGAATCTACGGCAGCCTCAGGCTCACCGTGTCGATTAACTCGGACGGCACGCTGGCGGCGATGGATCTCGAGCGATCCTCCGGATACAAAATCCTTGACGCCGCCGCACAGCGCATCGTTCAACTGGCGGCGCCCTACGCCAAATTCCCCACCGACATTCGCAGGGAAACCGACATCCTGGTGATCACACGCACCTGGCATTTCGCGCGCGGTGACAAGGTATTTAGTGACTAGGAAGCGATGGACCCGTCCCGCAGCGCGAGCTGAGCGGCCCGGGTCGTCATGAGGTTCCTCCTATCATTGTGGAAAATGTTCTGCTACGCAGCCGGAACTGCGGTCATTGGCCTTGCGGTCTACGAGTTCTGGTTCTTCGCGCAGATCCTGTACTGGGTCGAGCACAATCCTACGACGACGCGCGTCATGGATGCGCGCCTGGAGGCCTTTCGACAGAACAAGCCCAAGCTCGAGCAGAAATGGATGGACTACGAACGAATTTCGATCCATTTGAAGCGTGCCATCATCATTGCGGAGGACGCAAAGTTCGTCGATCACGAAGGCTTCGATTGGGAAGGCATTCAGCGCGCGATGGACAAGAACCAGCGCCGCGGGAAGTTCGTCGCCGGGGGGTCGACCATTACTCAACAGCTCGCAAAGAACCTGTTTCTTTCGGGCGAGCGCAGTCTTCTGCGGAAGGGGCAGGAAGCGATTCTTGCCGCGATGCTCGAAGCCGCCATGGACAAGCGCCGCATTTTCGAAATCTATCTGAACGTCGCGGAATGGGGCGAAAACGTCTTCGGAGCCGAAGCTGCGGCACGCCACTACTTCGGCGTGGACGCAGCCGGCCTCGAACCCGAGCAAGCTGCGCGTCTCGCTGCGATGCTTCCGCGCCCGCGCTACTACGACCGCAACCGCGGCTCACCCTATTTGGCGAGCTATAGCGAGAGCATATTGGCGCAGATGTCCGCCGCACAGGTTCCCTAGTCTTCCGCGACTACGATTGCTAGGGTCGTTCTGCCGCGCGTCGACCGCGGGGGACGTCGATCCCTGCCAGCAAGAGAAGGCCGGCAGCGAAGAACCCACCGGTCGCCAGCATGGCAAGACGATGGTTGCCATCGGTCATCCAGGTCACCGTGCCGTAGGTAATCGGTCCCAGAATCGAGGACAGCTTTACCGCCAGCCCCCAGAGTCCGAAAAACTCGGCGTGCCTGTCAACGGGGCTCAGGTAACCAACCAGCGCCCGCCCGGCCGACTGCGAGGAACCCAGGCACAGTCCTGCAAGATTGGCGGCCACCCAGAAAAGCCCCGACCCTGACGCGGCCCAGGCTATCAAGGTCGTTGCGATCCATAGTAGGAGAGTAAGAGCAAGGGTCCGCACATGCCCGAGGCGGTCCTGGATGCTGCCGAAGGCGAACGCGCCGAGGGCGGCAGTCACGTTGACAACCAAGATCAGGGCAATCGTATCCTTCGTCGTGAAGCCGAGCGCCTGCTCGGCGTAAATCGCGGCGAGCGCGATGACCGTCTGGATCCCCGCTTGATAGAAGACGATACATACCAGGAACCGCGCAAGGTCCCGATAGCGCGCGGCTTGGCGCAACGTTTGCGCGAGCCGCGCAAACGCCGCCCGCACCAGGTTTTCGCCGGCAGCAACCGGCGCGGGGCGGGCACGCTCCCTGAGCACCAAGAAAGTCGGCAGGCTCGCTGCGGCGAAGGTTACGGCGGTGATCAGCATCGTGACCGGCACAAACTGTTGCGGTTCCTGGCCTTGAGCCTGAGCCCAAATGACGTAGCCCAGACAAAGACCGAGAGTCAACAGGCCGCCCAGATAGCCTAGGCTCCAGCCCCAACCCGATACCCGCCCCAACGATTTGCCCTGAGCGAGTTCGGGCAGGAACGCGGCCACGAGGTTTTCCCCGGAGCCGAAGCAGAAGTTGGAAAACACCAGCAGCACCACCGCAAGCGCAAGCGTCCCGGGCCCAGTGAACGCGAGCAAGGCGGTCGCGATCACACAACCAGCCGTGGTGAGAACGAGCAAGCGCTTTTTTGCGGCACGCAGATCGGCGTAGGCCCCGATGACGGGGCCAGTCAGCAGGATCAAAGCATACGAGGCCGACAACGCCGCCGTCCAAGCAAAAGTCGCCCAAGGTGCGTTGCCAGCGATCACGGCGACGAAATAGGCGTTGAACACGGCGGTGATCACGACCGTGGTGTAACCCGAGTTGGCAAAGTCGTACATCGCCCAGGCGAGAACCTCCCTGGGGCGCACTTCGTCGGCAAGATGATTTGAGTCCGTCACGTCGAGATTTTTCTATCGCCATCATACAACCGGCTGCTAGAATCCCCGCAGCCGCGCGCGGCGCGTCGCGCGCTGTTCGCGGCAACCACGAGATCCAATTCACGGCGAAGGGCCGGCACGCATGATCGAATCCCTCAGCCCGAAAAAGGAGCTTGAGGACCTCCAGGCCGACTTGCGTGAGGTTCAGGAGCTCCTGCGGCGGCACCGACTGGTCGTGGGTCTGGTGCAGCGCCAGGAGATGCCCAAGCACGAGCTGGTGGAGTCTCTCGTGCACCGGCAGAACGTGGCCGAACTTCGCGCGAAGCTCGACTCTATGCACCCGGCGGACATCGCTTACGTCCTCGAGTCGCTGCCGCTGGAGGAGCGGCTCGCCGTCTGGGATCTCGTCAAGGCGGAGCGCAACGGCGAAATCCTGCTCGAAGCTTCCGACGCGGTGCGCGAGACGCTCATCCGCGACATGGACTCGCAGGAACTGGTCGCTGCGGCCGAGCAGCTGGAGGCCGACGAGATCGCCGACCTCGCGCCGGACTTGCCCGAAGAGGTCATCCACGACGTCTTCCAGGCCCTGCCCGTCGAGGAACGCGAGCAGTTGCGCTCGGCGATGTCGTACCCCGAAGATGCGGTCGGCGCCCTAATGGATTTCGACGTGGTCAGCGTGCGCGAGGACACGGCGATCGAGACCGTCACGCGGTATCTGCGGCGCTTCGATGCGCTGCCGCACCATACCGACCAGATCTTCGTAGTCGACCGAGACGAGCGCTTCAAGGGCGTATTGCCGCTCTCCAAGCTGATCGTGTCCGAGCTCGAGCACAACGTCGGCTTAGTCATGGTGAGCGACGTCGTCGCGCTTCAGGCCGGCGACAAGGCGCAAGACGCCGCCAAGGCGTTCGAGCGCTATGACCTGGTCTCGGCCCCAGTCGTGGACGAGCGGGGCAAGCTCGTCGGCCGGGTGACCGTAGACAAGGTTGTCGATTTCATTCGAAGCAAAAGCGAGAGCGAGCTTCTCACGCAGGCCGGATTGCGCGAGGAGGAGGACGTTTTTTCCTCGGTCTGGGCGAGCGTGAAGAACCGCTGGTCGTGGCTGGCGATCAATCTCGTCACCGCTTTTTTTGCCTCGCGCGTGATCGGCGCCTTCGAGCACTCGATCGAGAAGCTGGTCGCGCTCGCAGCGCTCATGCCCATCGTAGCCGGGATCGGGGGAAACTCGGGCAACCAGACCATCACCATGATCGTACGCTCGATCGCGCTCGGCCAGGTGCAAAGGGAGCACGCGAAGAAGCTGCTCGCAAAGGAACTGGGGGTCTCGCTGCTGAACGGCCTCATCTGGGGCAGCGCGCTCGGCCTGATCGCCTTTTGGCTTTACCAGAAGGTGTCGCTCGGCTTGGTCATGACGGCGGCGATGATGCTGAACCTTGTGCTTTCCGCTACTGCCGGAGTGCTGATCCCGCTCACCATGATGAGGCTCGGGCGCGATCCGGCGCTCGGCTCCTCGGTCTTGATCACCGCGATCACCGACAGCGGGGGGTTTTTCATTTTCCTCGGCTTGGCGACGCTCTTTCTGGTGTGACGCGCGGGCGCAGCCGGCTGCGCGGGGCTAGGACGTCGAAGCAAACGCCGCATCGGCCGCGGCGATCGTGGCTGCGATGTCCGCTTCGGAGTGCTCCGCGGAGACGAAACCCGCCTCATAGGCCGATGGCGCAAGGTACATCCCCCGCTCGAGCATCGCGTGGAAAAAGCGCTTGAAGGCCTCTTTGTCGCACTGCATGGCCTCGGCGTAGGTCGAAGGCGGCACGGCACGAAAATACAGACCGAACATGCCTCCCACAGACTGCGCCGAAAACGCAATGCCGCGCTTGCGCGCGGCCGAAGCCAGACCCTCGCAGAGCGCGTGCGCTGTCGCGGCGAGGCGTTCATAGAAACCGGGCGCCTCGAGTTTTTTGAGGGTCGCAAGTCCCGCAGCCACTGCGAGCGGATTACCCGAAAGCGTACCAGCCTGGTACACCGGGCCGAGCGGCGCTATTTTCCCCATGATGTCGCGGCGACCGCCGAATGCTCCAAGGGGCATCCCCCCGCCGATTATCTTCCCTAGCGTCACGAGGTCCGCTTGCACTCCGTAGAGGTGCTGGGCGCCTTGCAGCCCGACGCGAAAGCCCGTCATCACTTCATCAAAAATCAGAACAGCCCCGTAACGTGTGCATAGCTCCCGTATGCGCAGGAGAAACCCGGGCCGCGGCGCAATCAGGTTCATGTTCCCAGCGACCGGTTCGACGATGACGCAGGCGATCGAATCGCCGAGTTCGTGAAACGCAGCCTCAAGCCCCGCAGCATCGTTGTAGTCAAGAACGAGCGTCTGCGCTGCGGTCTCGGCCGTTACGCCGGCCGAACTCGGATTGCCCAGAGTGAGCGCGCCCGAACCAGCCTTGACGAGAAGGCTGTCCACATGGCCGTGATAGCAGCCCTCGAACTTCACGATGCGGGGCCGTCCGGTGAATCCACGCGCGAGCCGCAGCGCCGACATGGTCGCCTCGGTTCCGGAACTGACGAGTCGCACCAATTCAAGCCCCGGGACGAGTCGCGCAAGCTGCTCGGCCATCTCGGTCTCGGGCTCGGTCGGGGCGCCGAAGGAGAGTCCGCGGCCCGCCGCCCCCAGCACTGCGGCGATGACGTCCCGGTCTGCGTGTCCGAGAACGAGTGGTCCCCAGGAGCCGACGTAATCGAGGTATTCGCGACCGTCGGCGTCCCAAATGCGGCTGCCCTTGCCGCGCACGATGAAGCGGGGCGTGCCGCCGACTGCGCGAAACGCGCGCACCGGGGAGTTGACCCCGCCGGGGATAGTTTTCTGTGCGCGCGCAAACAGCGATTCGCTCTTGCTCACGGGGCCTTCCTGTGGAACAGGCGACTGAAGCTGCGCGCGGCCGCCTCGATGTCGGGCGCGTCGAACAGCGCGCTGATCACCGCAACGGCGTCGGCCCCTGCCTCGATGACGGCACGGGCGTTTTCGGTCGTAATGCCTCCGATCGCGACAACGGGCGAACCGAGGCGCCCCTTCGCTTCGCGATAAAGTGAAAGCGGCGCACGCGTAGCTCGCGGCTTGGTTGCGGAAGGGAAAGCGCTGCCAAAGGCGACATAGTCTGCGCCGGCTTCCCGCGCGGCGAGAGCGAGTTCAAGTTTGTCGTAGCAGGAAACCCCGAGCAGCCTGTCTTTACCCAGCTGCGCGCGCGCAGCTGCGATCGAGATGTCCTCGCGGCCAAGGTGCAGGCCGTCCGCGCCGATCCCTCTGGCCAGCTCCAGGTCGTCGTTGATGACGAGGGGAATGCGCGCTTCGCGACAGAGCGCAAGCAGCGCCGCGCCCTGCTCGCGGCGCAGCGCGGCACTCGCGGATTTATTACGGTACTGCACGATGCGTGCTCCGCCGGCAAGCGCCTTGCTCACTTTGCGAATGAGCGATCCGGTGTCGAGCTCATCGGGTGTCACGGCGTACAGACCGCGAAATCCCGCACGTGAAACCACCCAGCGCTCAGGCTTTGCCTGTGCCTGGCTCATCCATTTCCCGCGCCCAGAAAAACCGGTCCGGTATGTATTGACCCATGCCCGGACGAAAGCCCGCGTTGAGCGTTTGCCACGTGTATTCCTGGGCTTCGCGCACCGCCTCGGGCAGCTCGAGACCGTTGGCGAGCGTCGCCGCGATCGCTGCGGCAAGCGTGCAACCCGATCCGTGATAACTTCCCGGCAATCTTTCCCAGCTGTCCGAGCGTATCACGCCTTCCGGGCCGTAGAGCGTGTTGACGACTTGCGGCGTGTTTTCGTGCGTGCCGGTAATGAGCACATACTCGCAGCCCAGTCCGAGCAGTTTCTCCGCAGCGCCGGGAAGGGCAAGCTCATCGTCGTCCTCGCCGTCGCCCTGAACGAGGCGCCGAGCTTCGCGGCTGTTGGGGGTGAGAATGGTGGTCTGGGGCAGAAGCAGCTCGCACATGGCGGAAATCATGTCCTCGGTCGCAAGCTCGTCGCCGCGCCCGGAGGCAAGTACCGGATCGAAGACAAGCGGCACGTCAGGATAGTCGGACACGACCTCTGCGATCGCCGCGATGTTCTCGATGCTGCCGACCATTCCGACCTTGAACGCGGCGACCGGCATATCCTCGAGCACCAAGCGCGCCTGGTCCACCACCCACTCTGGATCGACGGCCTGCAAGTTCTCGACGCCGGCCGTGTCTTGGACAGTGATTGCCGTAATTACGGAGAGCGCGTGACAGCCCATCGCGGCGAGCGTCAGCAGATCCGCCTGCACTCCCGCGCCACCGGTCGGATCTGCAGCGGAAAATGCAAGCACGATGGGGGGAAGGGTAGTGGAGGACATGGGCAGCGAAGAACCGGCGGAGGTTGGCAGGCGCCTCGTCGCTCAGGTTATGATGCGGGCCCATTCATTGTAACCCATCCCAAGCTGATGACGGAAAAGCAAGATTTCAAAACCTGGATGTGTTTGATCTGCGGTTTTGTCTACGACGAAGAGGAGGGTCTCCCCGAAGAGGGAGTTCCGCCCGGGACGCGTTGGGAGGATGTCCCGATGAACTGGACTTGTCCCGAGTGCGGCGCTCGGAAAGAGGACTTCGAGATGATCGAACTTTGAGTTCGGGCAACACCCGTGCTGGACTTACTGGAACATCCCGTGAGTGACGATCGTGCGCGTTGGCGATCCTGATAGCGCTTCTGAAATACGCAGCACAAGGCTTTGTTTTGACTGGATTTGGCTGTATAGTGTCAAAAGGCGTGCGAGGTGGAGTCAAGCAAGCGCTCAAGAGGGCCGACGAAACTGTCGGAATACAAGAAATACAGGACGTTTGCGGGGGTAAAGGTCGTGAGCGAAACCGCGAATCTTGCCGGCGTCAAAGTGATGGTGATCGATGATTCGAACACTATCCGCCGCAGCGCGGAGATTTTCCTGGTTCAAGCCGGCTGCAAGGTTATCCTCGCCGAAGACGGTTTCGACGCGCTCGCCAAGATCACCGACCACCAGCCCGACATCATCTTCGTGGACATCATGATGCCTCGCCTGGACGGGTATCAGACCTGCGCGTTGATCAAGAAAAACACACACTTCGCCACCACGCCCGTGATCATGTTGTCTTCCAAGGACGGCCTGTTTGATCGGGCGCGTGGCCGAATGGTTGGCTCAGACGAATATCTGACCAAGCCATTTACGAAGGATAGTCTTTTGAAAACCATAGGGGCGCACGCGCCCGTTCGCACCTGAGGAGATCGCCATGGCCATAAAGAAGATCTTGATCGTGGATGATTCGCCGACCGACCGGCAATTTTTCATGGAAACGCTGTCCAAGCAGGGGTATCAGGTGGTGACGGCGGAGAACGGCGATGAGGCCATCACCAAGTCGAAGTCGGAGAGGCCCGATCTCATCCTGATGGACGTGGTCATGCCGGGTACCAATGGGTTCCAGGCAACGCGTGCCATCACGCGCGACGAGGCGACGAAGCACATCCCCGTGATCGTCGTCACGAGCAAGAACCAGGAAACCGACCGCGTCTGGGGGATGCGCCAGGGTGCGAAGGATTACCTGATGAAACCGATCGACGCCAAGGAGTTGCTCGCGAAGGTCGCGGCGATCAAATAGGCTCAAGCCGTGGCAAAACAGATCAGCCTGCGTGAGTTCCAGCAGGGACTCGCCCAGAGGTTGCGGGAGGCCCAGACCGAAGCCGAGCCCACCTCGCGGTTGGCGGTGCAAGCGGGTGGCGGCAACTGGCTGCTCAAGCTGGACGACGCCGGGGAGATGCTGCCGCTGCCTGAGTTTTCCGGCGTTCCGCTCACCAAGGCCTGGTACCTGGGCCTGGCGAACATCCGCGGGGTGCTCGCGAGCATCGTGGATTTCGCCGCCTTCATGGGCGGGGAACACACGGTGCGTACGCCCGATTGCCGCTTGTTGCTGATCGCCGAACGCTTCCATTCGTTCAGTGGACTGCTGATCAGCCGCATGCTCGGGCTAAAAAGCGTGCAAACCATGCAGCCGGCGGAGAAGGCGACCGAAAAGTCCTGGGTCGGAGCTGCCTACCACGACGAGGATGGCCGGCTCTGGCACGAGTTGGACATGGGCGCGCTCGTGACGCACGACGATTTTCTTCAGGTGGGCGCCTAGCGCGCAACCACTCTAATCCGAACAGGAGAGACCAATGGCATTTCTCAGATTTCCAACCAAGGCGGGAACCAAGAAGGACGGGACGCCCGTCACGCAGGCTCCGAGAGCAATCCCTCGGGCCGTGCCGAAGCCCGTTTCCAGGCAGGCGCCCGGCCCGACAACCGTCATCGAAGGGCCGAAGCAGCGGATGGCCGGTGTCGGAACGGCCCGCGTCGGCCGGCAGTACACGATTCTCGGCGCCACATTTGCGGTGCTCTTTGTTGCGGCCGCATACATCGTGTTCACGGACAACCGCGAAGCGACCTACGGCACGATCTACGTCTCCACTTCCGCGCAGATGCGCATGCTGTCCCAACGCATCGCCAAGGCGGCGCAAACCGGGCTCATCGGCAGCCCCGAGGCGTTCAAGCAGTTGCAGCAGTCGCGCGATGAATTCATCGCAGCGCTGAAGCTGCTCACGCAAGGTGGGCAGGCGAGCGATGCGTCCCTGCCACCGACATCCGATACGGTCAAACCGCAGCTTGATGCGTTGACCAAGGAGTGGGAAAAGACCGACCGCAGCGTGCAGCTCGTGCTCGCGCAAAGCAAGAACCTCATCGGCCTCGCCACCGCGGTACGCCTGATCAACACCAATAATCCCTTGCTGCTCGATCTTGCCGAGCAAGTTCAGGCGCTCAAATTGCAGTCCCAGGCCCCCGCGCGCGAGGTCTCCCTTTCAGGGCAGCTGGTGATGTTGACGCAGCGGCTCGCGCGGAACGCGAATGCCATGCTCGGTGCCGACGTGATCGACCCGGAAGTGGCGTTTCTGATGGGAAAGGACACCACCACCTTCCGCGAGTTGCTGCAGGGCTTGATGAAGGGCAGTGATGTCCTTCGCGTCACCGCAGCGAAGGACCCGGAGCAACAGGCAAAGCTTGCGGAACTTGACAAGGCCTACCAGGAATTCCAGGGGGCGGTGGCCTCGATTCTCGGAAATCTGCAGTCGCTGGTGAATGCAAAGCAGGCCGGCCGCAAGGTCGTGGACGACTCCGAACCGCTGCTCGCCGCGTCGCAAAAACTGGCTGACGCCTACGAGGAGGAACTTGGCGGGCGCACCACCAACTTCATCGTGCTCGGGTCCCTGATCCTCGCGGGCATCGCCGTGATCTCGCTCATCGTCTTGGTGTACTTGGGCGATACGCGCCGGCGCGCCGAAGAGGCCGAGCGCCTACGCGCCGAGACCGAGCGAACCAACCAGTCGAACCAGGACGCAATTCTGCGACTGATGAACGAAATGGGTAACCTCGCTGAAGGCGACCTCACCGTGAAAGCGACGGTGACCGAAGAGATTACCGGCGCCATTGCCGACTCGGTGAACTTCACCATCGACGAGCTCAGAACCCTCATCGGCCGGATCAACGCCGCCGCGGCGCAGGTGACGAGCGCCACGGAGTCCGCGCAGCAGACCTCCGCGCAGCTGCTCGCCGCTGCAGAAAAACAGTCCGTCGAGATTCGCCAGACGAGTGCTTCCATTCTCAGCATGGCAAAGGCCATGAACGCGATGTCGGAAAGTGCTTCGCAGTCGGCCAGCGTGGCGCGTCAATCGCTCGCCGCCGCGCAAAAAGGCACGCAGGCGGTGCAGAACTCGATCTCGGGCATGAACGAAATCCGCGAGCAGATCCAGGAGACCTCCAAGCGCATCAAGCGACTGGGCGAATCCTCTCAGGAAATCGGCGAGATCGTGGAGCTGATTTCGGACATTACCGAGCAGACGAACGTTCTCGCGCTGAACGCCGCGATCCAGGCGGCTTCGGCGGGTGAAGCCGGGCGCGGCTTCACGGTGGTGGCCGAAGAAGTGCAGCGGCTTGCGGAGCGCTCAGCCGAGGCGACCAAGCAGATCGGTGCGATCGTCAAGACCATTCAGACGGACACGCAGGACGCGGTCTCCGCCATGGAGAAGAGCACGCAGGGCGTGGTCGAGGGCGCGAAGCTCTCGGACGCCGCGGGCCAGGCGCTTTCGGAGATCGGATCGGTGTCGCAGCAGCTCGCCCACCTGATCGAAGGCATCACGCTGACCACCGAACAGCAAGCGAGATCCGCAAACACCGTGGCGACCAGCATGCAGGACATTCTGAGCATCACTCAGCAGACCACCGAGGGCACCAAGCGCACGGCAGTGTCGATCGGCCAGCTTGCCGAGCTCGCCAAGGAGCTGAAAGGTTCGGTGTCGGGCTTCAAGATTGTTTGAGGCGGGAGAGAGCCGGGTCGGGAGCAATGACTGCACGCGCCGATTTCGACGTCGGACCGCTTTCCTGGGTCAAGGGCGAGATCGACCACGCTATCCAGCGCTCCCAGGAGGCGCTGCGCGCATTCGCGGCGAACAGCGCTGACGCTGGACAGCTGAAGTCGAGCCAATCGCACCTGCACCAGGCACACGGCGCGCTTTCGATCGTCGGTCTGGAAGGCATCACCCGCGTATCCGAAGAGCTCGAAGGCCTGCTCGCCGGGATCGAAACAGAGGCCTCCCTAAGGAAGAGCGAGATCTTCCGGCTGGTCGAGCGCGCCCTCAACGGAATCCGCACCTACCTCGACCAGCTCATGGCGGGAAACCCTAATCAACCGCTCAAGCTCTATGCCCTGTATCGCGACGTCGTTACAGCGCGGGGCGGGCATGCCGACCCGACCGATCTCTACTATCCGAATCTCGCTTTCCGCCCGCCCAAACGCGACAAGCTTGCGGGCGCATTGAAGACGGGCGAATCGGACAAATACCTGCGCGAGCAGCGTGGCCGCTACCAGCGCGGATTCCTCAAGTGGTTCAAGAACGATGCCAGCGGAGCCGAGGACATGCGCGCCGCCATCGAAGCGATCGAGGCGGCGCAGGGTCCTATCTCGCAGCGCGCCTTCTGGTGGGTGTCGCTCGCCTTCTTCGATGCCCTCGCGCACAAGGCGCTGCCCCAGGATCTCGACGCCAAACAGCTGTGCAACCGCATCGAACAACAGATCAAGCGTCTTCTTGAAGGCACGCCGAGCGTCGCCGAGCGGCTGATGCGCGAGGTCCTCTACTACGTGGCTCGCGCCAAACCGGCGACCGCGCGCGTACGCGAAGTGCAGGAAGCCTACCATCTGAGCCAAACCATCCCGCTGGCCGAGAGCAGTGGCGACACGGTCGAGGAAAAGCCAGCGCTGAAGTCGGCGCGCGAGCACCTCACTCATGCGAAGGATGCCTGGAACAAGTTCGCATCAGGCAATTCTCCGTCGCTGCTCGCATTCCGCGACAGTGCAGGCGCGCTCACGGATGACGCGGAGCAACTGGGCAACGCAGATCTCACGGCGCTCGCCGGGGAAGTCGCCGAGGTCGCCACGTGGCTCACCTCGAACCGCGGAAGCATGAGCGAGACGGTCGCGCTAGAAGTCGCAACGGCACTCCTGCTGCTCGAAAATGCATTTGCCGGTCTCGCGCATCTCTCCGGCGAATTTGCCCAGCAGGCGCAACTCCTGCGCTCTCGCCTGGAAGATTGCATGCTCGGCAAGCTCCGGCGCGGCGCACCGGAGATCCCCTTGCTCGACGAGATGTCGCGCAAGGCGCAGGAACGGCTGCTCATGAACCAGGTTGTCTCGGAAATGCGTGCCAACCTGCGCACCATCGAGCAGGTTCTGGACGCCTTCTTCCGTGATACGACGAAACGCGATGAGCTCGCGTCGCTCGACAAGCCCGTGCACCAGCTGCTCGGGGCGCTCGAGATGCTGGGCGAGCAGCGCGCGCGCGAATCCCTGGCTGCGGCCGCGGAGGAGATCCGCCGCTTCTCCGGCGCGTCGCACAGCGCGGGTCCGCAGGATTTCGAGCGTATCGCCCAGATTCTCTCGGGCCTTGGTTTTTACATCGAGAGCCTGGCCCACGGCAAGATCGACTTTGAAGCTGCGATGCAGCCGATCGCGGCGGCAAGAAAAGAGGATGGCGACGCCGCCCAACCGGTCGCCACCGTCGAGGCGCAAGTCGCCGAGCAGCAGCGCGAGACGGCGAGTCTGTACGAGGAATGGAAGACCAAACCCGAAGACGGAGTCCTTCGGGCCGAGCTGAAAAAAAACCTCGCCGCACTCCAGAAAGACGCAGGACTCATTGCCGACCAGAAGCTGGAAGATTCCGCGGGCAAGGCGCTCAAAGCCCTCGACAAGACGAGCACCATGCCGCTTACGCCATTCCTCAGGGAAGCCATCGAGAAAATCACTGCGGCGGCGCCCTCACCATCTCCTGAAGCCGCCAAGCTCATCGACGCAAGCGCCGAGGCGATCGACGCCGAGCTCCTAGGGGTCTATCTGGAGGAGTCCGACGAGGTGCTCGCAACGATCCGCGAACACCTCGATACGATGCGAGAACAGCACGCCAGCAAAGAAGCGCTCACGACGATCCGCCGCGGGTTCCACACCTTGAAAGGCAGCGGGCGCATGGTGGGCCTCATGCGCCTCGGAGAGGCCGCTTGGGCCGTCGAGCAGACCATGAACGTGTGGGTGCAGGAAGAACGCGCCGCAACACCGGGGCTGCTGCAGCTGATCGGGCTGGCGCACGAATACTTTTCCGACAACGTCAAACGCCTCAAGGCGGGCGGAGTGTCGAGCGATGAGCGTTCGCTCGTCGCGGCCGCGGAACGCGTGCGTCGCGGCGAAGCCACGGAGCAGGCATCTCACCAGGCGCCCGGAGCACCCTCGGCCCCGGCGGCCAAAGCTGCCGCTTCGGCGAAGGCCAAGTTCACGCCCGCGGCCGCAGCCCCCGTCCAGGTCGCGCCTGCAGAACCCGAGGAGTTCGTCCAACTCGGCGAACACCGGGTCTCGAC
>Ga0210382_10000248_pt1 | contig 20818 bp, 27 predicted proteins | sample PLMedo_FD_155452 | JGI IMG/M metagenome (GOLD analysis project Ga0210382, IMG submission 155452) | Groundwater sediment microbial communities from an aquifer in East River, Colorado, USA - PLM0_60_coex redo | ecosystem: Environmental > Terrestrial > Soil > Riparian zone | place: USA: East... | reverse complement strand
CGGCGACGACCTCGCCGCCTCCTTCCGAGATTGCACCGTAAGCGTCTCGGACCACGTCCTTGATCTCCGCCTGGAACATCAGGTCCTTCGCCATCGCTACAGCTCCTCCACGAAGCGTTCGAGCCGTGCCTTCACGTCGGCAGGGATCTCTTCGGACGAACCGGACGAGAGGAACCGCCGGATCTCCTTCGCGAACTCGAGCTCGCCGCAGCAACGACGGCAGAACGAGAGGTGGTGCTCGACCTTCTCTCGATCCTCCGGCGCGATCGCGTGATCCAGGTAGTCCCAGAGTTGTCGGACCGCCTCGGAGCACGGGATCGCGGCCGTCGTCTCACCCATCGTCGTCTCCCATCGTGATCAGCTTCGTCTCCTCGGCGTACGCCCACATCGTTCGCTCGAACAGGTTCCTCCCCCGGTGGAGACGGGCGAGGATCGTCCCGAGCGGCGCGTCCAGCAACCGCGCGATCTCCTTCGTGGCGAACCCGTCCATGTACCGGAGCACGAGCGGCGCCCGGTAGATCTCGGGCATCCGCATCAGGACCTCGCGGAGATCCTCACGCCCGAACGCGTCCAGGAAGTCCGTGTGGAGGGAATCCGAGTACGGGAGGGGATCTTGATCGACGAGCGTCCGGTAGAGGGAGAAGTCGTCGAGGTCGCCGGCGGCGAACTCTTCGACCGAGCGAGCTCGCTTGCGGAGGAGATCCCGGAAGACGTTCACGAGGATCGTCTTGAGCCAGCGCCCGCCGGCGGCCTCCTCCTTCAAGCTCCCGAACGCCCGAAACCCCTGCAGCAGCGCTTCCTGCACCAGATCCTCCGCACCATCACTCACGAGCCGGCGCGCCAGCGAATACAGGCCTGGGAGCTCCTTCTGCGCGAGCTCCTGGAAGGCTTCCTTCGTTCGGTCGGTGGTGCCGATCGCACTCATCTCGGTCGAGTCTGTCGCATGTGCCCGTCGAAGGGTTAGACGACGGGATCCGCGACTTCATTGCATCGTCCGCCATCGGCAATACGCGAACGGAATTCGGCGTCTTAACCCGTTGAAGGAGGTGAGATGGATGGCGACCATCACAACGGAGGGTGCTCGGCCGGCGTCGGTCGAGCGGGACCTGAAGTGGGGATCGTGGCTGATGGGGGTCGCCGCGGTCGGTTTCATCGGCTATGCGGTGATCTTCTTCATCCGGAACTTCACCGACGCCTTCCTCGAGCTCGGCATCGGTCCGAACCAAGTGGACGTCGGCAGGGACGAGATCCAGGCATTCAGCCCGTCGCTCTATCACTACATCGGGCACCTACATCTCGCCGTCGCCGGATTCATCGCCGCCACCGGCGTCGCGGTGCTGTTCCTCGTCGTCTACGGCGTCCGGAAGGGCGAGCGTTGGGCGTGGGTGGGGGCCGTGGCAGCTCCGGTGCTCGGATTGGCGGTGGCTCTGCCGGACCACTACCCGAACCACTTCGACACGATCGGGCACCTGGGGTTGATCTACCTCGCGACGGTGATCTTCGTCGCCGGGGCGCTCGTGGCCCTGCGAGGCATCAACGCCGTGCAGCGAGGATGAGAGGGGCGGGCGCTCCGGCCGTTCCGGCCGGAGCGCCCGCCGAACCGAAGGGGAGTCTAGCGATGGTTGCTCAGGCACAGACCCTGCTCTGCGCGAGATGCGGTGGCGCAACGGACGGGTGGAAGTGCGCGATCTGTGGCTCCGTGGCAAGCGACCACGACGCGCATCACCTGCATTCCGGCTCGGATCGGTATTGCACACTGCGGTGCGCAGCTTGCCAGGAGGCGGACGTGCACTGCACGTGCGTATAGGTCTGTGCCCTCTCCCGAGACGTCCCTCCCCCTCGACGGGCGAAACTCCGCCCGGGAACGGCACCTAGGCGCCACGACGCCCGGGCTACCCGGGCCGGGTGACCGCGGGCTTCCGAAGGATCGGCCCTCAGTCAGCGGAGCTTGCCTCGGGCGATCCGGGGCGTTCGAGCCAGCTTTTGAGCGCCGACGCCGTCTGCTGGAGGTTCCGGCGACCGACCATCGCGACGATCGGACCGAACAGCTTCCACGGGCCGCGCGGGGTCATCTCCAGCTCGTGATCGACGCGGGTCCGTCCGTCGCCCTCGGGCGTGAGGGCGAACGTGTGCCCTCCGCTCAGCGCCTTGATGTGCGGCACGAGCGTGACGCGCCGGTCCCGTTCGAACCCCCGGAGCTCTTGGATCGTTCGGCCGAAGCCTCGGATCGTGAGCTCGAACCTCGTGCCCTCGCCGGTGTCGCCGGGTGAGAGCTTCTTCGCGCTCTTCGTCGTCGGGTTCCATCGAGGGAACGCCTCGACGTCCACGATCGCCCGGAACACGTCGGTCGTGGGTCGATCGATCGACTGACTGAGCTCGAGGATCGCCACCGTCGTTATGCCCCGCCCCGGAGGAACGTGAAGGGCGCCGTGTCGAACACGGCGCGGATCCACTCGATCTGCTCCCCCTCGACCCCGTACCACTCACAGACGAGCTGCGTGCCGGCAGGCGTGCTGGTGACCATGTCGTAGAGGGCCACGGCCTGATCTCCGTCCGCTGACGTGTGACGGACCTCGATCGACTCGACGATCCCGAACAGCTTCTGGATCGCCGCGACGTAGTCGTCGGCCCGTTCGAACGACTCGAACGGACCTTCGAATCGCAGTTCATCCTTCAGGAGTTCCCGGGCGCCCTTGAAATCCCGACCCGCGAGAGCCTCGTGATACCGGGAGATGACGTCGAGCACCATGACCGAACCTCCGTCCGCTGCAGAAGGAGCCATCGTCCCGACGAACCGGCGACCGGGGAATGACCGGGCGACCGGAATGGCTGGCCGAGCGTCCAGACGTGCGGCAACCAGCCGAGCGGGCGTCGGCGACGGGAGGGATACTTCGTGGCGCAGAGAGCCTGGCCCGATCGACGGGGAGACCAGCGTGAGGAAGACCGTGGCCGGCTACGCCGGGGAGGACACCGCCGAGCGGTTGGTCCGCGACCTCCGGATCGGATCGTCCGTGCTGTGCCGGTCGGTGATGGCCGCGCCCTGGGGCTTCGGCATCGCGGGCCGGGACGTCGGCTCGTTCCACATGCTGCTGGAAGGACGCGGCTGGCTCGAGGTGGAAGACGCTCCCGGTCCGATCGGACTCGGGATCGGCGACGTCGTGGTGCTCCCCACAGGGAAGGCCCACTGGATGCGGGACTCGCCTGGGTCCACCGCGCCGCCGCTGACGTCGATCCTCGCCACCCACGACGTGACCGACGGCGAGCTCCACTTCGGTGGTGACGACGACGGCCCGATGACGGAGGTCGTCTGCGGGGTCTTCAGCTTCGAGTCCGACCTGCGGGCACCGTGGGTGGAGCTGCTCCCTCCGGTCGTCGTGTCCGAGGCCGGGCCCGGCGACGACGGGTGGCGACCGGCGGTGATCCGGGCGCTCCGGGAGGAGGCACGGAAGCCCACCGAGGGCGGCTCGACCGTCGTAAACCGGCTGCTCGAGTCCCTGATCGGGGACGCGCTCCGCTCGGAGCTCGCCAGGTCGTTCGGTGGGACGGACGCTCCGCAACGAGGTCTCGCCGACTCGCGAGTCGGCCGAGCGCTGGCGAAGCTCCACGAGCATCCGGAGCAGCCGTGGACCGTCCGGGGTCTCGCGGAGGTGGCCGTGATGTCCCGTTCGGCGTTCTCCGAACGGTTCCGAGCACTGGTTGGGGTGGCGCCGATCCGGTACCTCGCGGAGCTCCGGCTGACGCGCGCCGCCCGTCTGCTCCGCTCGACGGACGCGACGGTGGCCGACGTCGCGAGATCGATCGGCTACGGCTCGGAAGAGACCCTGAGTCGGGCGTTCAAGGCCCGGTTCGGTGAGGCACCGAGCGCCTTCCGGGCTCGGACAGACTGACGGAGTCCTCGCCACACGAAGGGTCGCGTGATGGGCGAAGGCTGAGCCTTCAGCGATTGACGCGATGTGTCGGGCCCGGATATAGTTAACCAGATGGTTAAGTTAAGTGAGCTCGACCGGACCTTCTCGGCTCTCTCTGACGCGACCCGTCGGGGGATGCTCGAGCAACTGCAGCCCGGCCCGGCGTCGATCACCGAGCTGTCACGTCGGGCCGGCATCTCGCTCCCCGGCATGTTGAAGCATGTGCGGGTCCTGGAGGAGGCGCGCCTCGTGACCACGGAGAAGAAGGGCCGGATGCGGGAGTGCCGATTGGGCCCGGAAGGGATGGACGCGGTGCAGGCCTGGATCGAACGACAGCAGCAGCACTGGGAGCGCCGGCTCGATCGGCTCGAACGGGTGCTCGAGGCACGGAAGGGAGACGTGCGGTGACTTACGAGATGAAGATCGAACGAGTGCTGGACGCACCGCCGGACGTTGTGTTCGACACGATCGTCGACCCGGCCGGCCAGGACGAGATCTTCGCCGGCATCGTCGAGGGCTGGACCGTGCAACGGTTCGACATCGATCTTCGCGTCGGCGGCACCTGGACGGTCGAGTTCGGGCCACGCGACGGGAGCGGACCCAACGACGTTCTCACGAGCATCTTCACCGAGGTGGACCGGCCACGGCGTCTGGGCTACGACACGACGATGTACGTCGCGGAGTGGAACAGGACCGTCCCGTTCTCGGAGGTGATCACGTTCGAGGAGCAGGACGGCAAGACACTCCTCACGGTGGTCCAGACCGGATTCGAGACCGAGGCCGACCGGGATGCGTTCCAGAGCGGGACGCCCGATTGGTTCGACGCGGTGCAGCGTGCGGCCGAGGCGCGCGCCGCGGCCGCCCGCGGAGAAGCGTGACCGAGGGCGAGCCATCGACCTCGAGCAGGCACGGCCTCAGACGGTGACGACGATCTTGCCGGCCGCGTGGCCCTCGGCAAGGTGGCGGATCGCGTCGGGGGCCTCGATCAGCGGGTAGGTCCGATCGATCACCGGCCTGACCGTGCCCGCCTCGACGAGCTTCGTGAGGGCGATGAGGTCCTCCCGCTTCACTTCGTGGCCAGACCGCGGAGCCGCTGACCCACGAACAGGGACACGACAGGCGCTCGAAGCATCCCGCGGAAGAACCCTCCGGTCCAGCGGCCGCCGCCGTCGCCGCCCACGACCACGAGCGTTCCCTTCGGGGTGAGCGCGCGGCGCAGCTGCCGCAACGGCCGGCGGCCGGCGGAGTCGATGATGACGTCCCAGCGCCGGGACCCGTCCGTGAAGTCCTCGCGTGTGTAGTCGATCACGTGGTCCGCGCCGATCGATCGAACCAGGTCCTCCTTCGAGGTGCTGCACACCGCGGTGACCGTCGCGCCGTAGGCCTTGGCGATCTGCAAGGTGAGCGATCCCACGCCGCCGGCCGCGCCGATCACCAGGACGGTCTGGCCCGGCTGCACCTTCGCCTCGTCGCGGATGGCTCGGAGGGCCGTGATGCCGGAGATCGGAAGGGCTCCGGCCTCCTCGAAGCTCAGTCTGGCCGGTTTCGGGACCAGGTCCTCCGCTTTGGCGATCGCGAGCTCGGCGAACGAGCCCTTGGTAGTGCCCATCACCTCGTCGCCGGGCTCGATGCCCGTGACGTTGGCGCCGACGGTATCGACCGTGCCCGCGACGTCCCAGCCGAGGACGGGAAGCTTCGGCGTGCGGAGCCCGATCGCGAGACGCGCCATGTACGGCTTCCCGGTCATCAAGTGCCACACGTCCGGGCCGCACCCGGCCGCGTGGACCCGCACGAGGACATCGTTCTCGCCGACAACGGGTCCCTCGATGTCTCGGAACTCGAGCACGTCCGCCGAGCCGTATCGATCTTGCACGATCGCTTTCATCGTCGTTGTCTCCTTCTCTCGATCAGCGGATCACGCGGATGCCATCGCAGGGGCGGAGGGACGCTCGTCCACGACCACCGGTCCATCGAAGTCAGCGGTGATCGGGGACGGCTTGAACCCCTTGACGATGAGGTAGATGCCGAGCCCCAACTCCCAGAAGAACTCCGGGACCGTCGCGATGACCTGCCCCGCGGAGCCGGGCTCGATGGCGCCGAACAGCACGGCGGTCCCGGAGGCGATGATCAGCGGACCGCCGATCAGCCCCAGCATCGCCAAGCGCCGCGGAACGAGCCCGGACCGGTACATCAGGTAGCCCAGGATCAGCCCGTTCCCTACACCGACGACCCAGCCGGGCCCGAGCAGGAACGTCCAGTCGTGGATCGCGACGAGCGAGGCGCCGATCGCGATGAGCGAGCCTGCATCGGCGGTGCCGCCGATGTCATGACGCAACGTCACGATCGCGAGCAGGCTGAGGATGCCGACCGCGATGAATCCACTCTCGACGAGGCGGGCGGTGACGTAGCCGAGGGCGAGCTTCTCGTTCTGCCGCTTCAGGATCGGGAACAGCACGACGGCGGAGCCGATGTTCGCAACGATGAGGATCATCTCGAGGAACGCTCCGAATGCGACGCGGTTGTCGGCTGCGCCGGCGCCGACGATGTACCGGGCGTTGTCGAGAACGGGGGTGTACAGCAACAGTGCCGCCGGGATGCTGACGACGAACGTGATGATGAAGAGCACGCCTGCGACGAACGCGGTTCTCCTGGTGGGATTCATGCGGAAACTCCTTCACTCGATGGATCGACGACAAGCGATGAGCCCAGCGAGACGCGACGGCTCCGTACCAGGAGCCAGATGCCCAGAAGGAACTCACCGAGGAACGTGACGGTGGAGATGACTGGAGCACTTTCGGACAGGACCTCGCCGATGCTGTCGAACGCGTAGCCGAACCCGGCCACGGCGATCAAGACACCCAAGATCTTCGGAACGTATCCCGACCTGAATGCCAGGTAACCGATGAGGAGTAGGTGGACGCCGAAGAGCACGAGCCCAGCCATCCAGATGTCGTGATAGGCGTCGGCGCGCAGAAGGGCATGAGCGTTCAGCTGCTCCGGACCGAACGCGGCCGAGTAGCCATCGCTGCCCAAGAGGTGAGGGATGCCGGCCAGCTGACTGATCGCAACGATGAAGACTCCGGCGTATGCAAGCCTGAACCAGGCCGCGAGCCTCGAGATGCCTTCGTTCACCGGCGCGAACATGCGGAACAGCGCCCAGGCGACGATCACGTCGAGGACGATGACGAGATACAAGCTCGCCACACCGAGGCGGAATAATCCTGCGGAGGCCATGACGTCCCTGGCCGTCTTCGTGGCATCCCCCGGCGTCACGAGCCGCTCCACGACCAAGATGTCGCCGAACACCGCGAGGGCAGCGATCAACAGGATCCCGATCCCCGCGATGAGTGTGATCCGGCGTCTCGAGTCGATCGCTTGAGGATCCGGAAGAGCCGTCGATGGCGTGTGACCCGTGCCGCGCTCCCGGGACAGTTCGATGGTCGTGGTCACCTGAGATCCCCTCCTCCGCTTGCCATGCTGGCGCATCTGATGTGTACGGCGTACACTTCGATGGGTGGAGAGTACGTGTACGGCGTACACTTTGTCAATACGGCAGCCGAGGGAGGTGAGCGGATGAGCACGGAGATCGAGGTCAACGCCCAGCCCCGTTCGCCCCTGACCAGGGAACGGGTGCTGCGCACCGCCGTCGCCCTGGCAGATCAGGGAGGCATCGAGTCCCTCAGCATGCGCAAGCTGGCGCAGGCGCTCGATGTCGTCCCGATGGCGCTCTACCGGCACGTGGCGAACAAGGACGAGCTCCTGAACGCTCTGGTCGACGTCGTCATCGAGGAGATCGATCCCCCTCTCGACGGTGCCGATTGGAAGACGACGATCCGGGCGAGGATCCTCGCCGCTCGCCGCGCGCTCCTCCGCCACCCGTGGGCGTCACGGGTGATGGAGTCTCGGAAGACCCCCACCCCCGTCGTGCTCGAGTACATGGACACGATGATCGGGCTGTTCCGCACCGCGGGCTTCTCGCTCGATCTCACCCACCACGCGATGCACGCGATGGGCAGCCGGATGTTCGGGTTCACCCAGGAGGTCTTCAACGACACCTCGGAGGCCGATCCGGAGATGGACGCGGAGATGTACGGGGCGATGGCCGACGCGTACCCCTACATCTTCGAGATCTTCACATCGATCTCCCACGACGACGCGTCCACCGTCGGACCGGGCTGCGACGATCAGTTCGAGTTCGAGTTCGCACTGGATCTGATGCTCGAGGGCCTCGAGAAGCTCAAGCACCGATCGACACGGAGCGGCGGCTAGGCTCCTCTTATGCCGGTGGCAACCGTTGCGAGCTTCAACGTGACGCCAGTGAAGTCCACGGCAGTGCAACATCCCGACTCGATCGATCTGCAGCGCGAAGGCGCCGTCGGCGATCGGCGTTTCCTGTTCGCGCGTTCCGACGGGACGAGGCTGCGCGGCATCTCGAAGGCGCCGCTGATGCCCATCGTGTCGACGTGGTCCATGGCGGATGAACGATTGACGATGCGCTTCCCGGATGGCTCGTCAGTGGAGGGCAGCGCGCTCCCCGTAGGCGAACGGGTCGACATCAAGCTATTCGATCGGACGGTTCCCGCGCGGGCGATCGACCCGGTCTTGACGGAGGCTGTCCGGCGCCTGGTGGACGAGACCCTCACGGTCTTCCGCGTCGAGGAACCCGAGTTCGCAGGCGGTGAACATCGCGCCTCGATCATCTCCCTCGCCTCGGTCGCCGATGTGGGCTCGCGGGGAGGAGATGCCAACCTCGATCCGGGTCGCTTCCGGATGCTGGTCGAGCTCGATGGCGTGGAGGCCTACGCGGAGGACGGATGGCAGGGTCGACGTCTCCGCCTCGGTGGGGCCGTCGTCCGTCTCGGACGGCGCGTCGATCGCTGTGTGATGACGAACCTGGCACCCGATACCGGCGCGAACGATTTCGGCACGCTGGAGGTGCTGGCACAGCATCGGAAGGTGGGCACGGAGCTGCTCCTCGGCGTCTACGGGGACGTGGAGCGGCCCGGCCGGATCGAGATCGGCGACGCCGCGGAACTCGTCGACTGACAGCCCGCCCAGTCAGCGCGTGGTGCGGCAGGTCTATCGCCCGTCGCGTTCGGGCAGCGAAAACCTGTATTCCACGATCGGTGGCTCCACGCCGTGCTGGTACAGAAGCGTGTTCAGGTCCCCGTGGTGTTGGCGCTCGTGCAGCATGACGTGCACGAAGATGTCCGCCGGGCTGTATCTCAGCATCTCTCCGTCGACGTTCATCTCGCGAGGGGTCAACAGCTGCTCGTCGTCGAGCGAATCGAGATAGTCGCGATCATGACCGCGGACCCGGGTCCGGTAGGCCTCGAGCTCGTCCCATGATTCGATCTGCTCCACCGGTTCATCGGTCGTTCCAGCGGGATCCGCCAGCCAGCGGATGTACGCCCAGATCATGTGCGTCAAGGCGTCACGCAGGGCCGGCCAGCCGGAGCCGGGCGCCGGCGCCGTCAGTAGGTCGTCGCCCAGCGGGCGGATCACCTCCTCGTACACGCGCCAGCTGTGGTCCGTGAAGGTCCAAAGCTCCTCGATGGCGGCACGGTCCATGGCTCAGGTGAACATATCCACACCGTCGCAGCCCGGCCCGCGGGAACTAGTCCAAGCGAACAGGGAGTCGCTGGTCGTGTGGATCGAGCACGAACTGCTCGGAGGCCGTGGCTCGATAGAGGCGGTGGCGGGCGGGATGGACAACATCATCGCGCGTCCACGCGCGGAGCCCTTGTGCTTCTCCGTGGCGGGAGTAGATCTGGATCACCTCGTCGACGTCGCTGAGCTGCTGCGCGACCGCCGACATGTAGAGCGCGTTCCAGCCGCCCGCTTGGTGGGAATCGAAGATCACGATCGCGAGCTCGGCGCGGAGGGCGAGGTTCCGCGAGTGTCTGGCCTCGGGCGACGAGACCCACAGGAACTCGCGGTATCCCACCGGCGCGTACCAGACCGGCGATGCCCAGGGCGAGCCGTGCTCGTCCGCTGTGGCGAGCGTCATGTAGCGGTTGGAGTCGATGATCGACCTCGCGACCGTTTCGAGCTCCGCCCGGTCCTTCGTCCCCATCTGCATCCCCTTCGGATACGGCTTCCCGAAACGCTCGCATGTCCGACGTGACGGTGTCACGCCCGAAGTGGTACTCCAGCAGGCGTGCCCGACGATGAGCCCGTCAGCGATAGCCCGCTCGGCTGGGTCTCCAAGCACATCCGCCGGTACGTGGAGTCGGATGGGAAGAGCGGGCACCGCTGGAGCGGCGTCGACACCCTCCTGCTCACGACGCGAGGACGAAACACAGGGAAGCTCCGACGCACAGCCTTGATCTACGGCCAGGATCGCGGCCGGTACATCGTGGTGGCGTCGAACGGCGGCGCGACGTCACATCCGCACTGGTATCGGAACTTGGCGGCCGATCCGCACGTGTTCGTGCAGATCGCCGGGGACCGCTTCGAGGCGCGAGCACGGACGGCGGCGGCTCGTTCGAAGCCACGCCTCTGGCGCCTGATGGCCTCGATCTGGCCGGAGTACGAGGAGTATCAGGCGAGGACCACTCGCGAGATCCCCGTGGTCGTCCTCGAGCGGCTCAGCTGAGCGACCGCAGGTGCACCCGTGAGGCTCCGGATGGGCGCCTCTCATCCGTCGGTCGGAGCAGCCGCTGGGTTCTCGACATCAGGGTCGGCAGGTTTCGCCTCGACGGGCTCGACGACGAAACGGCTGCCGGGGATCGAGCGTGGCGACTCTCCGGCCTCCTCGAGCATCGCCTCGAGTGCGAAGAGATCGTCGACCGTGAGTGGTAGCGGTGCCTCGTCGGGCTGATAGGTCGTCCCCAGCGCGTACAACTCGCCCGTCGTGCTCATCTCGATGTGCGCGCCGAGGATGGCCCCGACCGGGTGCCCGCGAGTCGCCGTCCCGCGAGCGAATCGGGCGAGACGCTTCGTGCTCTCGCGGTACGCAGGCCAGTCACGGACGGTCAGCGTGCCCGGAAGAAGCGTGTCGCCGCTGAGGAGGAGCCCGCGCGTCCGGTCGAACAGAACGACGTGATCGCCGAGGTGACCGGGCGTCGGGAGGATGTCGATCGGCCGGTCGCCGAGGTCCAGTGTGGCGTTGCCCGTGGGCCAATCCTCGATCCCGAAGAACTCGGCGACTCCCTCCTCACCGATCGGCGCCACCGATCCTGGCGGAAGGTCCGTGAATTGCGCGTCCCCCGCCCAGTGATCCCCATGGCCGTGCGAGTGCGTGACGACGATGCGGAGCGACCTTCCAGCGCTCAGGTCCTCGACGGTGCGCCGGATCGGGAACAGGTCCGAGTCCGCGGTAGCCCCGGTGTCGTGCAGAACCGCCACTTCCCTGCCAAGCAGCAGATAGAGGAACGGTGCCTCGAAGTTGACGCACTTGCTCTGGCGGATGACGAACGTGTCGTCGTCGGCGGCAACGACCTGGAGTGGCGGATCGGTCGAACGGTCGCAGTCAGGCGCTCCGTGGATCCACCGGACCGCAGCGAGATCGGTCGGCTCCACGACCCTCAATCTACGGGACGCTCTCGGCTATCCCTTGACGGCCAGTTCCCCGCGCATGCCCGATGTGATCGAGTACTTGCAGGTGAAGGCGAGCACACCCGAGCGAGGGAAGACGACCTCGACGTCGCCGCGTGCTCGCACACCGCAGTTGAGGTCGATCCCCTGCGCCGGCACACTGAAGTTGTGCTGACGGACGCCCTCGTTCTCGAGCTCGATGGTGACGGTCGCGCCGGCTGGACCCTTCAGGATCGTCGGTTCGAAGTAGTTCTCGTCCATCTCCATCTCGATCGTTCCGCCGTCGACGACACGGTCGACGCCGTGGAAGTTGGCTCCCACCCCATCGATCACGATGTGGTTCCGCTCGAGCGGCTCTGGCTCCAGGCCGCCGCGACGCATCCGGCCAGGCCCGTAGCGGAAGTAGCCCTGCTCCTTGCCCGTCGCCGGCTGGCAGGGAAAGGTGTCGGGGCCGAGCAAGGCCTCTCCGGAGGCGGAAGGCGGAGTCGCGATGTCCATGCCCCCGTATCCCGTTCTCGGCTCGCGGGTCGTCCCGGCGCTCTGCTGACAGGCCGTCGCGACGAGCGCGATGGCGAAGTAGGTCGCCGCGATCTTGGTTCGCTGCATGAGCCCCCATCCCGACGCAACGGGGCGACGCTAGCAGAAGGCCTGGCGCAGCAAGGGAACGCAACTGGTCCTGCGGCAGAGGTCTCTCAGTTCGCCTTCCGCCGTAACTCGGCGACGCGACGCGCGAGTGCCTCGTTCATCGCGCGGAAGCCCTTCGCCGTCCCCCCGTCGCGGAGCTTCTTCCAAAGCAGCGGCACCAGGATCCCGCCGAAGCGCTCGCTCTGCGTGAACCGCACCCGGCCGAGCTCGATCTCCTCGATCAGCCAGCGGTGCTCGCCGTCGAAGAGACCGGGCACGAGGAGATGGCCGAGCCACTTCAGCTCGCGCCCCGGCTCGGCCGTGAGCACCGTCGGACGGAACGTCATGGCGCGCTCACCCTCGGGCTCCATCCTCACCTCGAGCTTCGCGCCCGCCCGTGGCTCGCCATCGATCTTCTTCATGAACGGGTTCCACTCGCCGTACGCCGGCAGGTCTGCCAGCACCTCCCAAACCTCCTGGGGCGTCCCTTCGAACTCGATCTCTGTCCTGAGCTCCTTCAGAAGGACTCGCCCCTTAGGTCGGCAAGACGCGATAGGTGATGTGCGTCGCGAGCGGCGACTGGAGCAGCCGCACGTGCTCGAGGTTCAGCGACTCGTCGAAGCCCTCGAACAGCCGCTTCCCGGCGCCGAGGATCACGGGCGCGATCGTGATCGTCAGCTCCTCGACGTAGCCGCCGCGCAGCGCCTGCCGGATCATGTCGGCTCCGCCCATGACGAAGACATCTTTGTCGCCCGCCGCTTCGCGCGCCCGGACGATCGCCTCATCCAGCCCGTCGACGAACTCGAACCCGGCTGCGGGGGCGTCTTGTCGGTGCGTCACGATGAAGAACGGCATCCCCCACGGGTTCTCGCCGCCCCAGGCCCCTGCCGCCTCGTAGGTGCCGCGACCACCGATCACGGCTCCCACGGTGGCGAACGCATGGTCGAGAACTTCCTTGTCTGCGCCCACCGGCTCGCCCCTCGACTCCTCGGCGTAGCTCCACGGCCCGCCGAACACCCAGTAGTGCAGTCGCTCGCCGCCTTCGCCCAGCCCGCGCTCCGGGCCGTCGTTGGGACCGGTGATATATCCGTCCACCGAGATCGTGATCCCCGCGTTCACCTTCGTCATCCACGTGCCTCCTCTGCATCAGAGTGAGGGCTGCGACGGCACCCGGCAACCTCGCACCCCGTCCCAACGACCTCGTTTGACCAACCTCGACCAACTCCATACGGTGGGTGTCGACCACACACGCACCCCGAAGCAAGGAGGTCGGCGCATGCGTCGAAGGCTTGTCTTCCTCGTCGCGGTTCTCGCGATCACTCTCGTCGGCTCGGCCCTGCCAGCTCACGCGGGAGCCGTCCTGCCGTACGGGTCACGTCCTCATGGTCACTCGTATCCAAGCTGGTTGCGGATGCTCGGACAGTTCTATCTCGGCGATGCGTCGAATCCGCTGTTCGCCGGGTTGGAAGGCGACTGCGGCGAGCTCGTCAACGGGGCGTTCTTCATGGCGGCGCCGATCGACGTCGGCCTCGAGTTCGAGTGCGAAGTTCCGACCGGCACTCCCATCGTGCTCTCGCATGCGGGGTTCTTCGCAACACAAGGGATCGACGGTGAGACCGACGAGGAACTCCGCGTGATCGCCCAAGCAGGCTTCACGTACACGTCGAACTCGCTCTCGCTCGACGGTCGCGCACTGCCGCTGAAGACGATCGACGCAGGCGTGTTCGACGTGAACTCCGCATCGGGGAGCTTCTATGACACGCTCTTCGAACAGACCGGGTCGGTTCGAACCGCGCTCGTGGGCAACATCGTCGTCCTGCATCCGCTGACCCCGGGCGATCACGTGATCGAGAGTGAGGTGACTTTCACGGGGACCGGTGGTGCGTTCAGCGCCACCTATCACGTGCACGTCGATTGAGGACGACTCCCGCGAAGCTCCGCAGGTCATGACCTGAGCGCCAGCACCTCGGGTCGAGCGAAGAAAAGGTCACGATGCGGCCCGTCCAGTCCGGCCCCGAACGCCTCGACCGCGGCGCGAGCGGCGCTGGCGGCCGTCTGCGCGGCGTGATCTTCTCCCAGCGCCGCTCGCGCCTCTGCCAGCGATGCGAGCGAGGACCACTGTGACGGGAGATGTCCGAGAACCTTGGCCTCCGATGCGGCCGTCTGGAGCGAGGCGGCGGCCTCCTCGTGTCGGCCGAGCGCCGACTGTGCCCGACCCAACGTGGTCCTTGCCCGACACACGTACTTGCGCCGTCCGATCCGATCCGACTGGTCCAGCGCGTCTCGAGCGAACTCCTCCGCTTCCTCCGCATGCCCGGCGAGGTACGCCCCCTCGGCGCGCGCCGTCGCGAGCCGGATCGACCAGAGCCATTGATGGAAGCCCTTCGTGCCTTCGAGCGCCTCGACCAGATCCGGGATCGCCAGCTCGACGGCGCCGACATCGCCCTCCAGCAGGTCGAGGTAGAGCAGGTCCAGTCTGGCGCTCACCGCCGCGGGCGGGAACCCGGAGTCTTTCGCCAGTTCCAGCGCCTCATGACTCTGCTCCCTCGCACCGACGACATCGCCGAGTTCCCGAAGGGCTCCCGAGCGCATGTTCTGCGCCCGCGAGGTGAATCGGAAGGAGCGCTCCTCCCACTCCCGCCCGAGCGTGATCGCCCGATCGAGCCACTCGATCCCCTCTTCGTGACGAGACAATCCGACCAGGGCCAGACCGGCGTTGCAGGCGCTCGTGACCCCCGCCTCGAGGTTCGATGCCTGGACTCCCAACCCGTATGCCTCTGTCGCCATCGTCAAGGCGGTTTCGTAGTCCCCGGCCCAATACGACATGATCGACCTCGTCGAATACATGCGTGCGAATGACGCGTCGCGGCGCTCCTTCGGCCAGCGTGCTTCCGCCCGCTCCCATGTCGCGAACGCTGCGGGCAGATCGCCGCCCATCGCCTCTGCCTCTGACCGGGCCGCGAGCGCACGCCCTTCGAGCTCGTCGTCGTCCAGCGTCGCCGCGATCTCCGCGGCCGCGGAGCTGTTCTCGGCAACGTGCTTCGCATCCGCGACCCAGTACGCGGCCTTGGCCCGTGCGAGATGCGCCAGCCCCAGGTTCCGTCCCTCCGCCTCGACGAGTAGCCACTCGAGGTCTCCTTCGATCGCGTCGGTGAACCGCGCGGCGTCGATCATCGTCGACGCTCTCGCGAGGCGAGCCGCCACGAACGCGTCATGGTCGCCGACTCGTTCGAGGAGCTCGATCGCGTCGGAGTACAGCGCGATCGCCTGGTCCTTGGCCCATGCTCGGGACGCGACGTCGGCCGCCATCATCAGGTATGTCGCCGCCTTGACGTCGTCGCCCGCCTCCCGGAAGTGGTGCGCGAGGATCGAGGCGGACTGCCGGACCCGGTCGCCGGCCGCTCCCTCGATGAACTCCGCGATCGTGCGATGGCGCTCGCGTCGAGCGGCGCGAGAGAGGGTGGCGTAGGCGACCTCACGCGTCAGCACGTGCTTGAAGATGAACTCGCGGTCGTTCGGCACGCTCGACGCGGGCTGGCGGCGGATCAGGTCCCTCGCCTCGAGGAAGTCCAGGGCGGTATCGAGTCCGCTCTCGCCCCCCGTGATCGCCGCCAGCGGCCCGAGCCAGAAGATGCGGCCGATCGCCGCCGCGTCCTGCAGCACCCGTCGCTCCTTCGGAGGCAAGCCGTCCAGGCGGGCGGCGATGATGGCTTGGACGGTCGAGGGGAGATCCGACGCAAGACCCGGGGCTCGCTCGGCGACCGATGCCGCGAGCTCCTCGAGGAACAAGGGGTTCCCTCCGCCGGTGTGGACGAGCCGATCCGCGAGCGCCGCGCCTGAGCTCGACGCTTCGAGGAGCGACCCGGCGAGCTCCCGAGCATCCGCGTCTGCCAGGGGGTCGAGTGGGATGGCGGTGTATCGGGTCAACCCGCCTCCCCAGTTGGGGCGCGTGTCGAGGAGCTCCGGCCTCGCCAGGGTGATCAGGAACACGGGAACGTCCCGGAGCCGAGTCGCGAGCGAGTCGAGGAGCTCCAGCAGGGCGGGCTCCGCCCAGTGGATGTCTTCGAAGAAGAGGACGGTCGGCCCGCGGGTTCCCAGTGCCTCGACGAAGCGCCGGACGGAGTAGAAGAGCAGCTGCTTGTCGGGCGCGCCCTCGTCCGAGAGACCCAACAGCACCGCGAGGTGGGCGGATACTTCGGCGGCTTCGTCGGCAGCGAAGAGCGTCGCGATCGTGTCGTCCAGCTTCTTTCGGGCGGTGGCCGATGGATCGGTCTCGTACACCCCGGCGAGTTGCAGCACCTGTTGACCGAAGGCCCCGAATCCGGTCGTCTCCCCGTACGGACGGCAGCGCCCCTTCAAGAACACGCCGTCGGCCTCCAACGTCGGCTGAAGCTCCCTCAAGAGGCGACTCTTCCCGATCCCCGGCGCACCGATGACGGTGACGATCTGGGGTCGACGGTCGGCACGGACCTTGTCCCAGAGTGTGGAGAGGAGCTGGAGCTCCCGCGCTCTGCCGATCATCGGCGCGAGCTCGGGCCGCTCCTGCTCCGAGCGACTTCCGTGGACCCGCCAGATCGGGATGGGCTCCGCCTTCCCCTTCACCGTGACGGCGTCCAGCGCCTCGTACTCGAAAGCCTCCCGTGTGGCGAGGAAAGTCCGCCGCCCGACGACGACTCCGCCGACCGGCGCGATCTGTTGCAGACGAGACGCGGTGTTCATCACATCTCCGGTCGCGATCGCTTCGCCCCGTTCCGCCGAGCTCCCCAGCGACACGACCGCCTCGCCGGTGTCCACGGCGACCCGGACCGCGAGCGCGAGCCCGGGATCTTGTTCGTTCAGCTGCTCGATCGCTTCCACGACCTGGATCGCGGCCCGCACGGCTCGCGCCGGGTCGTCCTCATGGGAGGTCGGGGCGCCGAAGACGCCCACGACGGCGTCTCCGATGAACTTCTCGACGGTGCCGCCGAAGGCCTCGATCTCATCTCTCAACCGCGCGTGATACGGGCGGAGCCGTGCCTGGATGTCCTCGGGGTCGGCGGCATCGGCGGCCGCCGTGGAGCCGACGAGGTCGGCGAAGAGCACGGATACGACCTTCCGCTCCTCCCCCTGGAGCTCGGTCGCGAGCTGTTCGTCGGTGATCGTCTCCGTGAGCGAAGCGCCACAGGTGCCACAGAATCGTGCATCGACCGAGTTCGAGGCGCCGCAGGCAGGGCATCGCTCCCCGAGCGCGGACCCGCACGACGTGCAGTACCGCTGGTCGGCGGCGTTCATCGCGGAGCACGATGGGCAGATCGATCCCGCCACGGTGCGGTGAGTGTAGCCCTCGACCTCGATGGAGGCCGACCCTCGTATCCTGGCCGCGTGGCATATCTCATCGCGGTCGTTGCAGGCTTCGTGTTCGGGGCCGTTGACCAGTTCCTGGGGACCATCCACTTCGGCCCGTGGGGTTGGACGGTGAGCGGCATGTCGGCTCCGTGGCTCATCCTGCCCTTCCTGGCTGGTATGACTCAGGAACGCCGACGGCGCGCGATGACATCAGGCCTCGTCGCGACGTTGGCGGCGCTGGCGGGCTACTTCGCGATGAGCAACAGCCCGATGGAAGGTGCGCCGATCGACCGCTTCTTCGATCGGGTCGTCACGATGGTCAGCACGGGCTACAACCCTCTATGGATCGTGGGGGGCCTCGTGACCGGACCGTTGTACGGGTTCCTCGGCCACCGCTGGCGCGTCGCGCGGTCGTGGATGAGCGCGGCGCTCGTCACATCCGTGCTCTGCCTCGAGCCGTTGGCGCGGAAGTTCGCGGGGATGCTTTCGGGTTCGCCCGTGGTATGGGGAGCCGAGGTCGTGATCGGAACCGTCCTCGCCGTGATGTTCGCGTTCATGATCGCGATGTCTCGTCGCGCACGCGAGACCGTTCCCCCGACCGCCTAGAACGAAGGAAAGCATGGCCAAGCTGATCTACACGGCGATCATGTCGCTCGACGGCTACGTCGCGGACGAAGACGGCAACTTCGATTGGGCCGAACCGGACCCGGAGGTGCACGCCTTCGTCAATCACCTCGAGCGGCCGATCGGCACCTATCTGTACGGGCGCCGGCTCTACGAGGTGATGGTCGCGTGGGAGACCATCGACGACCAGCAGCCCTTCATCCGGGACTATGCGGAGATCTGGAGGGCGGCCGACAAGATCGTGTATTCCCGGAGCCTGGGGACCACGTCCAGCGAACGGACGCGGATCGAGCGGAACTTCGACCCCGACGCGGTCCGGGCGATGAGGACTTCGGCGGATCGTGATATCAGCGTCGGCGGCCCCACCCTGGCCGCGGAGGCGCTCCGGGCCGGGCTGGTCGACGAGATCCGCTTGATCCTCGCACCCGTGGTCGTGGGCGGCGGCACGCGGGCGCTGCCGGATGACGTTCGGTTGGATCTCGAACTGCTCGACGAACGCCGATTCGACAACGGGACGGTCTACGTCCGCCACCGCACGACGAACCGCTAGCGGCGCGAGCGCATCTGTTCGATCTCGTCCAGATGTTCCCGCCGGTGGTCGGCGCGCAGCGGGTTGATGTAGAGACCTCTGCGCTCGTTCTCGGCGAGCAACTCATCGGAGAGCGCGGCGACGCGAGCGTCGGCGTCAGTGGCGGCGGCCAGGGCGACCTCAGCGGCGATCCGTGGCGACAGCGCCAAGGCCATCGGTTTCGCAGCGTCGTTGATCCAGTCCACCTCCTCCTCCTCGTAGCTGCCGGGCGAGTCCGGCGGCGTTCCCTTCCCGTCGGGTCCCCAGAGATCGACGAGCGTCGTGACCCGCTGGTCCCAGAACGCCAGATGCGCCAGGACGCCGGCCACCGTCCAATCGGCCGGCATCGGCTCGGCGAGCTCGTTGTCGCTCATCGATCCGACGAGGTCTCGCATGCGCGTCAGTTGGGCTTCATTCTCCGCGACGTACGACCGATCAGCTGGCATGGTGCGCACCGTAGCAAACACGTCACACGGTGATGACGATCTTCCCTTGCGCCTGTCCCGTCTCCAGGTACCGGATGGCCTCGGGCGCCTCGCGTAGCGGGAACGTCCTGTCGATCACCGGCCTGACCTTCCGGGCTTCGAGGAGCTCCTTCAACACGACAAGGCGATCTCCCGGGTCCTTGGCGCCGCGGAAGGGATGCAGGTGATCCACGAACGGCGAGATCACCATCAGCTTGAAGAAGCGCCCGAGGCTTCCGAACCAACGGTGTCCGGAGCCTCCGTACTGGTCGTGCCCGATCAGTACGTACATGCCCTCGGGGGTGAGGGCGCGTCTGAGGTCCGACCACGGATGGTTCCCCGCGATGTCGAGGACGAGGTCGTAGCGCACGCCACTCAAGGTGAAATCCTCCTGCGCGTAGTCGACGACCCGGTCCGCGCCGATCGAGCTGAGCATGCCGAGCTTCCCGGAGGAGTCCACGGCGGTCACGTCCGCTCCGTATGCCTTCGCGAGCTGGACAGCCATCGTCCCCACGCCCCCGCCCGCGCCGTTGATCAAGACCTTCTGTCCCGGCTGGACCCGTCCTTCATCGCGGACGCCCTGGACCGCGATCTGTCCGGACGTGAGGACGGCCGCCGCATGATCGAACGTGAGGTTGGGCGGCTTCCGTTCGAGCCTCGCTTCGGGAACGGCCGCGTACTCGGCGTAGGTCCCGCCGTTCCCCCACAGGTTTGCGCCCACGCTTTGACCGAAGACCTCATCGCCCGGATGGAAACGCGTGGCATTCCTTCCCACCGATTCGACGATCCCCGCCAGATCGGTGCCGGGGACCGGGTTCTTCGGTCTGCGCAGCCCGGATCCCATGATGCGGAGCACGAAAGGCACGCCCCGCATGGCGTGCCACACATCTGGATGGACGGACGTCGCGCGAACCCGGACCAGCACCTCGTCATCCTTCGCTGTCGGCCTCTCTATCTCCCGGAGCTCGAGGACGTCCGTCGAGCCGTACCGGTCCTGGACGATCGCTTGCATCGTGCCCATTCACTGCTCGCGAAGAGGTCGAAGCGCCAGTCGCACGAAGCCTCCCCGTCGCGAAGGGAGCTCGTTGAGCTTCACCAGGAGCGAGAGATCCACTGCGCCCCATCGCTCGATCTCTGCGACGTTCCGGTCGAACATGTCGCTCTGCTCGATCACAGCGCGGAAGTCTACGGTCCCCCTCACCGACGCTCGCTACACTGTCGCGATGACGACGGTGCTCCTGTTCCATCATGCGCAAGGGCAGACGAAGGGGTTCCTCGCCTTCGCCGACGAACTGCGGGAGGCCGGCCATACGGTTCACACGCCGGACCTCTACGACGGCAAGACGTTCGACGATATCGATGAGGGTGTCGCCCACGCCGGGAAGGTGGTCGGCTTCGACGAGATCCTGAGTCATGGGACGGCGGCGGCGACAGACCTGCCGGCAGACATCGTCTACGCGGGCTTCTCTCTCGGTGTCATGCCCGCGCAGTCGCTGGCGCAGACGCGCTCGGGGGCGAGAGGAGCGATCCTCTACTCGGCAGCCATGCCGGCGTCCGAGTTCGGGGGCTCGTGGCCCGAGGGTGTGCCGCTCCAGATCCACATGATGGATGCCGACCCATGGGCGGAGGAGGACCGGCCGGCGGCCGAGGCGTTGGTCGAAGAGGTCGAGGACGCGGAGTTGTTCATCTACCCCGGTTCCGGCCACCTGTTCGCCGACTCGAGTCTCGGCGACTACGACGAGCAGGCAGCCGGTCTGTTGAAGGAG
>Ga0210382_10000247_pt1 | contig 20937 bp, 24 predicted proteins | sample PLMedo_FD_155452 | JGI IMG/M metagenome (GOLD analysis project Ga0210382, IMG submission 155452) | Groundwater sediment microbial communities from an aquifer in East River, Colorado, USA - PLM0_60_coex redo | ecosystem: Environmental > Terrestrial > Soil > Riparian zone | place: USA: East... | reverse complement strand
GGGCTCGACCGCCGCCATGCGGTGGATGTAGCGCGGGCAGTTGGGGAAGATGCGTTCGGCGCGCACCCGCACGATGAGTTGCGCACCGGCGAAGCTCGCGAGCAGCGGATCGTCGCCGCCGACCGACGCGCTGCCGTTCACGCGCAGGCGCCTCGGTTTCTCGAAGTCGATGAAAAGCAGCGCCACAGCCGGGTTGACGAGCACATTTCCGAGGCTGCGGAACATGCCGTTGCCGTCGTAGCTCGGGAACGCCAGCTCGGCTTCGCCGGTCACGCGAACGAAGCCGGGCGCCCCGCCCTTGAACGAGCAGTCGGGCCGCCCTTGGTCGTCGGCGGTGGCGAGGAAGAACAACGCCCGGCTTTCGATGAACGCGCGGTCTTCGTCGCTGAAGTCCCGGCGTGCCAGTTTCTCCTCCAGCCGGTCGGCGAGGCGGCGCGTATCGAAGCGGTCCTGCAGCCCTCGCATTCCGGCGTGATACGCCGGAGATGTTTCGTCGTTCATGGCGCTTACTCCTTCGAGAAGACCACCGGCTGCGCTGGCTTGGCGTTGACGTGCAGCTGGAACAGGTCAGGCCGCGCGTAGTGGCCGACGACGTCGAGGTTGCGCCGCGCCACTGCGACCCGCTCGAGGTCGATCTGCGCGTACAGGATACCCGTGGTCTCGCGCAGCGGCCCGGCAACGATCTTGCCGCCCGGGGCGACGACGAGCGAATCGCCCGGGTTGACCCACTCGTCCGGGTCGGGAAAGAGCTGCGCCTTCCCGGGGACGGCGTCAGGGATGTCGCGCCCCTGGAAGGCGCAGCCGCTGCACAGCACCCAGCACCCGCCTTCGCGGGCGATGTGCTGCATCGTCGCGATCGAGCGCTCGCCGCTGTCGTAGGTCGGCGCGACATAGAGTTCGACGCCCTGCGCGTACATGGCGCAGCGCGCGAGCGGCATGTAGCTCTCCCAGCAGATCAGCGCGCCGACGCGCCCGCATGGCGTGTCAACGGGTTTCAGGCCGGTGGCGTCGCCGAAGCCCCAGACCATGCGCTCGGGGCTGGTCGGCATGACCTTGCGATGCCGGTTCAGCAGCGCGCCGTCGGGCCCGATCGTGACAACGGTGTTGTACAGCGTGGCCCGGCTGAAGTCGCCGTCGAGCTCGTGGACGCCGCACACGACGCTGACTTTGTGGCGCCTGGCTGCCTCGCGCAGCGGCGCCAGGTCGTCGCCCGCCAGGTTGACCGCGTTGGCGCGCAACAGCGAGTGCAGCCGCTCGCTGAGCGCCATGTCGCCGCCGGGCCGAAGCCGCCAGATCCAGGCCGGATAGCCGGGAACGAAGGCTTCGGGAAAAACGATGAGGCACGCCCCGGCCTGCGCGGCTTCGTCGATCGCGGTCACGGCCTTGGCGAGCGTCGCCGCGCGGTCGAGGAACACCGGCGCTTGTTGAACGATGGCGACGCCCGACATGGCTTGCGCTTGCTAGGAGATATCTTCGTGAATGCAGAGGGTGTTGCCTTCCGGGTCCTGGAACCACGCGGCCTTCTCCGAACCGAGCACGGCGACGTGATCGACGGTCTTGAAGCCCGGCAGGTCGTAGTCGGCGAACACGACGCCGCGCGCCTCGAGCGCGCGGATCGCAGCGACGATGTCCTTGACCTGGAAGCTCAGCGTCGAGTGCGTGGCTTTGGTGCCGCCGGGTTTCGGGAAGAGCGCAAGCTCGGTTCCGCCGCAGCGGTATACGAATTTGCCGCTCAGCTTGGCGCCGACGGCTTCCAGCCCGAGCTGCTCGCCGTAGAAGCGGCGTGCGCGCTCCAGATCGATGACCGGAAGCATGCAGCTGATCTGCGTGCCCTTCAGGACGTTGCTGCGTGGTGCGGGTGCGTTCATGTCGTCTCCTTGAGTTTAAGGTCCGCCGGTGAAACATTTACGCTCCGGGCAGGTGCGGCCTATACTCCGCTCGAATGGCACGATCGCGCCATACGTGTTTCCACGTATTCGCGCACCCTACGGGGAGTCCATGGCAACCCTTGCAGGACGCATCGCCGAGCAGGGCCTGAAGCTTCTGAACGAGATCGCGGCAGAAGCCTGGAGCCTGGAGAGCTTTGCCAGCTCGGGGCTGGACCGGCTGCCGCGCCTGGTTGCCTCCGAAGTGACCACGCTCAGCATCTGCGACCTCGCGCGCGGCCGCCGCACCGTGTTCAGCACTCCCAACCGGACCTTCTCCGCAGGCGAGAGGGCGTCGTTCGACGCGCATTTCCACGAGCATCCGCTGGTGCTCTACCACTCGAAGACGCCGGGAGGCGCCACGCACCGCATCAGCGATTCGCTCCCGGCCTCGCAGTTCCGGCGTACGCCGCTCTACAACGACTACTACCGCTGCGTCGGCATCGACCACGCGATGGCGCTGCCGCTGTACGTGGACCGGCGCTTTCTCGTGAGCTTTGTCTTCAACCGCAAGCGCCGCGATTTCGACGAAGCCGAGCGCGACGCTCTCGACGTGCTGCGCCCGCAGCTCGCCGCGCTCTTCGGCCAGGCGCTGTCGCAGGAGCGCACGCGCTCGCTGCTCGCGCAGCTCGACTCGCTCGCTGCTCCAGGGGGCTGGAGCGCAATCGAACTGGACGGCGAGCGCCGCGTGGTGCGCGCCTCAGACGCGACGCGGGAGCGCATCGAGGCCTGCTGGCCGCATTGGAAGGGCGGCGAGGGCGCGCGCCTGCCCGAGGCCCTCGACCGCTGGCTGCAGGAACGAGTGGAGGGAACGGAAAATCTCGCCGGCACAGCGGCGAGCGGCTCCCTCACGGTCGGGCGGAGCGGGAGGGTGCTGCGCGTGCGGCTCGTGCCCAATCCGGCGAGCGGAGGCGGTTTTCTGCTCTTCGTCAGCCTCGCGGTCGAGGCCGATTTTCCCGCGTCCGCCGCAGGCGCGGCACTTACGCCGCGCGAGCGCGAGGTGCTGCAATGGGCCGGGGCGGGCAAGACCAACCTCGAAATCGGCGCGATCCTCGACATGAGTCCGCGCACGGTGGAGAAGCATTTCGAGCACATTTTCGAAAAGCTCGGGGTCGAGACGCGCATGGCCGCGGTGATGCGCCTGCTGGCCGGCTCGCCGCATCGCTGAACGCGCAGTGTTTCCCATACGCACCGGCAGGCCCGCGACGATCGCGCCCAAGGGCATGGTCGCCTCGCCGCACTCGCTCGCTTCCGCGGCGGGTGTCGATGCGCTTCGCGCCGGAGGCTCGGCGGTGGACGCCGCGATTGCGACGGTCGCCGCGCTTTCGGTGCTCTACCCGCACATGACGAGCGTAGGCGGGGACGCCTTCTGGCTGATCTACGACGCAAGCTCGCGTCGCGTGCGCTACTTGAACGGGGGTGGGCGCGCGGCGAAGAGCGCGAACCTCGATTGGTTTCGCTCGCGCGGCATGAACGAAATTCCGTTGCGCGGTTTCCTCCCCGCGACGCTGACCGTTCCAGGGGCGGTGGCGAGCTGGTGCGCAGCGCACGAAGACTATGGGCGGCTGCCGCTTTCACGCGACCTTGCCGCTGCGATCGGGTACGCGCGCGAAGGGTACCCGGTGACGGGAAGGCTCGCGCGCTGGATCGAGATGTGTGCCGGCGAGAACACGCTGAACGCGCACGCGCTCGCACTCTTCGTTCCGGACGGCGCGGCGCCGCGCGCGGGCGACCGGCTCTGGAACCGCGGCCTTGCGCGGGTGCTCGAACGGATCGCGTCCGATGGGCACGAAGGCTTCTACTCGGGTGACACGGCGCGCTCGCTCGCAAGCTTCTCCCGCGCGGGAGGCGGGTTCTTCGACGAAGCGGACTTTGCGGGGCAGCGCGCCAGCTGGGACGAGCCACTACGCGGCATCTACCGCGGGGTCGAGATCTTCGAGACGCCTCCGCCGACCCAGGGCTTTACCGTGCTGGAGATGCTCAATCTCATCGAGCCCTACGGGATCGCCAGGATGGATCCTCTCGGCCCCGAGCTCGCGCACCTGCTGGTGCAGGCGAAGCAGATCGCCTACCACGACCGCGACCGGCTGCTCGCCGATCCCGAGTTCCGGCCGGTCCCGGTCGAGCGGTTGATCTCGAAGCCCTACGCCGACGAGCGCCGGCGTCTGATCCGCGCCGAGCTCGCGCTGCCCTGGGACCTGGTTCCCTCCTACGGCACGCTCGCCGGCGACACGGTGTTCGTCTGCGCGGTGGACGCCGAAGGCAATGCCGCCGCCTTGATCCAGAGCCTTTATTTCACGTTCGGCTCAGGCGTGGTCGCGGGCGACACGGGCGTGGTGCTGCAGAACCGCTCGGCCTACTTCTCGCTCGACCCGCAGCATCCCAACCGCCTCGAGCCGGGCAAGCGCCCGATGCACACGCTGATCGCGTCGATCGCGCTCAAGGACGGCCGCCTCTGGCAGGTGTTCGGCTGCATGGGCGCGGACGGCCAGCCGCAGATCCACCTGCAGAGTTACGTAGGCCTGGTCGATTTCGGCTTCGACATCCAGCAGGCGCTCGAGATGCCGCGCTGGCTGTCGGGGCGCTTCAATATCGGCGATTCGCGCGACCTGCTCAACATCGAAGGGCGATTTCCGGAGGCGACCGTCGAGGAGCTGGAGCGGCGGGGACACACGGCGAATCGCTGGCCGGATTTCTGCGAGCTCGCCGGTCACGCGCACGGCATCACGATCGATCCGGCATCGGGCATGCGCGCAGGCGGTGCCGATCCGAGGAGCGACGGCGCCGCGATCGGCTATTGATCGGCGCCCGCCAAGGGGGCAGGGCATAGTTTTTGCTAGGGTAATATCATGGCGGCCCGCTACCTTGAAGCAATGCAATGCCTCAGTCTCATTGCGCCCGAGCATTTGGCGGAGGCGCTCAAGATCGCTGACGCCCGGGTCGGGCTGCAATCTTTCCAGGAAGGCTGTGATTCGCGCCTTATGGAAGTCGTTTTTTCGGTTCCAGATGACCAGTTTCGCTGGTTCCGACTCGTGCTGCGCAAGATGGCAGAAAGGTGCGAGCGTCAGAAAAGTGGCACTCCTGTCTTACCGCAACTTGAATTTGCCGCGCCTCGTGATTCGTTGAGCCGCTGAAGGATCAAGCGAAAAAAGGCCGCCCTCGGGCGGCCTTTTCTTTTCACCATTAGTTAGCGCTAGATCTTGTCCGGAAAACGGATGATGAATCCGTCGCGGTTCGGCATGCGCACCTTGGGGAGCGTTTCGGCGTTCATCGGGTCGTTCTCGCCGATCAGCTTGTTCTGCGCGAGGATAAAGGCGGTGAGCGCATAGACTTCGTTGTCGGTGAGCGAGCGCGGTTGCTGAAAGGGCATCGCGCGCCGGATGAAATCGAAGACGGTGGTGGAATAGCCCCAGAAGTTGGCGATCGTCTTCGGCGTATCGATGCCGCTGGTGAGCGGCGCCCCGCCGACCAGCGCGGCAAACTGCCCGCCTTTGCCGTTCTCCCCGTGACACAGTGCGCACTTCTGCGCGAAGATGCGCGCGCCTTGCGCGGGCGTGCCGCCCCCCATCGGCAGGCCCGTACCGTCGGGCTGGATACTGATGTCCCATGCAGCGATGTCGGCCGGCTCGACAGGAATCCCGAGATTCGGCCCTGCCGAGAAGGCAGCGCTCGAGCCGAGACCGAGCGCGAGAACGAAGGCCCGAAGCTTAGGCGTAAACATGCTTCACCTCCCCTTTGCCGTCGATCGCCCAGCTCGTGAGGCTGTTGTAGTGCTGGTTCGGGAATCCCAGCACGTTCGGGACCTTCTGTGTCTCGCCGCGCTGGGCCACGAACTGGGCGCGGGTCGGCTGCACGTTGCCGGCATCGTCCCACGCGCGGCTTTGCAGGACCGCAGGACCGCCGTCCCACCGCCACGGCATGCGGAACCGGGTAAAAGCCTTGGAGAGCACGGGCTCCTGCAGCGCCGCTTGCCCCCAGCTCTGGCCCGCGTCGGCCGAAACCATCACTTTGGAAATCCGGCCGTTGCCCGAGTAGGCGATGCCGGAGATTTCGTAGTATCCGGGCCCCTTCAACGCCAGCCCCGGCGACGGATGGGTGATGAAGGACTTGACCTCCTGCAGGAAGTAGAACCTGTACGCTTTTCCGCCCGGCAGGATCTGTGAATAGGTCCGGGTCTCGTAATAGCTCATGGCCGGGGCTTCGACCAACTTCAACCGACGCAGGAATTTGACGTTCATGTTGCCTTCCCAGCCGGGAAGGAGCAGGCGCATCGGGTAGCCGTTGCCGGGCATCAGCCGCTCGCCGTTCTGGTAGAGGGCGATCATGGCGTCGTCCAGGGCTTTGGTCAGAGGGACGCTGCGGCTCAAGGCGAGCGAGTCCGCTCCTTCCGCGACAAGCCACTTCGCCTTCAGGTCGATTCCGGTTTCCTCCAGCAAAGTGGAAAGGGGAACACCGGTCCATTCGGCGCAAGACGCGAGGCCGTGCAGCGCCTGCACGCTTGCCTGGATGGGTTCCTTGGAAAACATCGGCGCGCTGTTGCCTCCGCATTCGACGAAAGTCATGCGCGACACCATCGGATAGCGCGCAAGCGCGTCGAGCGTGAAGGCAAGGGGCCGCTTCACCAGGCCGTGGATCACCAGGCGATGCCTGTCCGGGTCGATGTCCGGCGTGCCGGAGTGCACGATCGTGAAATGCAGGCCGTTCGGCGTGAACGTACCGTTGATCAGGTGATGCGGAGTGCGCGCGTGCGAAGTGCGGGTCTCGCCGTTCGGATTGGAGAGCGTGCGCGCGACCTTTCCCTCGAAGCGCGACCGCTGCTCGTAAGACGGAGAGATCGCGCCGGGCACGAGGCTCCAGGGGTCGTCCTTGAGCGGGGCCGCCCCTGCGGATCGGGCGACCGTGTAGCCCGTCGCCGCCGCGGCGAACGCAGCGCCGCTGCGAAGAAACGTGCGGCGGTCAAGAAGCCCATTTCCGGCAACCAGCTCCAAGCTTTCCAGCTCCTCCTTCACTCGATCTTTTGGTTCCATGACCGGCCTCCTTGAACGGGTCCCTCGGGACTGATATTTTGCTCCCAAACGTCCGCCGCGTGCGCGGCTCCCGTGCTGAGCATAAAATGGCCGCGCAAGGCTCCCCTCCACACCGAAGGCCAGGGAAGCGGGCGTCAAATCCATTGGGAGAAACCGTGCCCTCGCGCAGCACCGCCGATCATTCGGTCAGCCCGCCCAGCGTCGGAATTCCCCGCGAATACAACGCCGCCTATGACCTGATCGAGCGCAACCTCGCCGCGGGCGGTGCGGCCAAACTCGCCTACATCGACGACGGCGGACAATACAGCTTCGGCCAGCTCGCCGAGCGCGTCAACCGCTTCGGCTCGGGGCTGCAGGCGATGGGCCTCGAGATGGAGCATCGCGTCCTGCTCGCGCTCACCGACACGATCGACTTTCCCACGGCGTTTCTCGGCTCGATCAAGGCGGGCATCATCCCGGTCGCGGTGAATACCTTGCTCACCCCGAAGGATTACGAGTACATGCTCTCCGACAGCCGTGCCAAGGCGCTCATCGTGTCGGAGCAGCTGCTGCCGCAATTCGCACCGGCGATCGGCAAGCTCCCGTTCCTGAAACAGGTCATCGTTTCCGGCGGGAGCGCCCACGGTCACACCGCATTCAAAGACGTGCTGGCAAAGGGGAAGGCCGAGCTTGCGCCTGCGCCGACGACTTCCGACGACGCTTGCTTTTGGCTCTACTCGTCGGGTTCGACTGGCATGCCGAAGGGCACGGTCCATGTCCATTCCAGCGTGATCCTCACCGCCGAGCTCTACGCGAATGCCGTGCTGGGGCACAAGGAAAGCGACGTCGCCTTCTCCGCGGCAAAACTCTTTTTCGCGTACGGTCTCGGCAACTCGCTCTCCTTCACGCTTGCGGCCGGCGCCACCGCGATTCTGATGGCCGAGCGTCCGACGCCGGCGTCCGTGTTCAAGCGACTCACCGAAAGGAAGCCGACGATTTTCTATGGAGTGCCGACGCTCTACGCGGCGATGCTTGCGAGCCCCGATTTCCCGAAACGGGAGAACCTGGCACTGCGCTTGTGCGTCTCGGCCGGGGAAGCGCTCCCGCCGCAGATCGCGAAGAGCTGGAAGGAAAGGACCGGCGTAGAGATCCTCGACGGAATCGGCTCGACCGAGATGCTGCACATCTTTCTCTCCAACCGGCCGAACGACCTGCGCTACGGCACCACGGGCAAACCGGTGCCGGGGTACGAGCTGCGCCTGGTGGACGAGCGCGGCAACCCGGTGAAGCAGGGCGAGATGGGAGAACTGCAGATCAGCGGGCCGACGAACGCCGCCTGTTACTGGAACAACCACGACAAGAGCCGCAACACCTTCATCGGCGCCTGGACGAAGAGCGGCGACAAGTACAGCCTCGACAAGGACGGCTACTACGTATACGGCGGGCGCTCGGACGACATGCTGAAGGTCTCGGGCATCTACGTCTCGCCCGCTGAAGTCGAAGCAGCTCTCATCACGCACGAAGCGGTGCTCGAAGCGGCGGTGGTCGGCGCCGAAGACGAGAACAAACTCATCAAGCCCAAGGCCTACGTCGTTCTCAAGCAGCACAACTCGGGGAACGACTCGCTGAAGGCCGCGCTCCAGCAGCACGTCAAGGGCAAGCTCGCGCCCTACAAGTATCCGCGCTGGATCGAGTTCCTCCCAGAGCTGCCTAAGACTGCGACGGGAAAGATCCAGCGGTTCAAATTGCGCGGCTAGAAGGGAAAGGGAGCGGCTTGGATAAAAAAAGTCTGTCGCCGGGCAAGCACATTGCGATCGGTCTCGCCGTGTGTGCGGTGGGCCTGGGTGCTGTCGCCCTCGGCATCCATCAGATCCTGCCCAAGGCGGACAAGTTCGCTGCCTGGGAGTTCGCGGCATTGCCGGTGGGGATGGCCTTCGCCTTCGGCGGAGCGTTCTTCGCGCTGCCCCAAGGCTTCGTCAGAACGCGGGCGCTGATCGCGGCCCTGATGATCACCGCGCTCGCGCTGACGGCGGACTGGATCGCCTTCGGGCCGGGTGACTCGGGCGTCAGGAGGGGCTTTTCCCTCAACCATGTCCGCGGGCCCTTGCAAACCAGTCAAATGCTTGGGCGCGCATTGTTCGGCGTGGGAGCCGTGCTCGCGGACCTCCTCGCCCTCTGGGCGTGGGTGCGGTTTATTCGGACGCCGGGTGGCGGTGCTGCGGCCCGGGCGAGATCGAGTCGGTGACAATCGCCTCCATCCGGAAGTGGGTTGAGGACGCCAAGCGCATCGTGATCCTCACCGGCGCCGGCATCTCCACCGAGTCCGGGATTCAGGATTTTCGCGGCCCGCAAGGACTGTGGACGAAGGACCCGCAGGCGGAGAAGCTCTCCAACATCCATTACTACGTCGCCGATCCCGAGATTCGAAGGAAATCCTGGCAGGCGCGCCTCTCGCACCCGGCATGGACGGCGCGTCCGAATGCGGGCCACGCCGCGATCGTGGAGCTCGAGCGGCACGGCAAGCTCCACGTGCTCATCACCCAGAACATCGACGGATTGCACCAGAAGGCGGGCAACTCGCCCGAGCGCGTGATCGAGGTGCACGGCACGGTGCACAAGGTAGTGTGCCTCTCGTGCGGCTGGAAGGGACCGATGCAGGCGACGCTCGATCGCGTGCGCTCAGGAGAATCCGATCCGCCATGCGGGCATTGCGGCGGTATCCTGAAGAGCGACACGATCTCGTTCGGCCAGGCGCTGGTCCCGGACGTGATCGATCGCGCGATGCAGTCGGCGGCCGAAGCAGACCTGCTTCTCGCCATCGGCACGAGCCTGCAGGTCTATCCGATCGCGGGTGCGGTGCCGGCCGCGAAGCACGCGGGCGCGCGCGTGGTGATCGTGAACGCCGAGCCGACACCGTTCGACGGTATCGCCGACGCGGTGCTCCGGGACTCGATCGGCGAAACGCTGCCCCGCATCGTCGGAATGTCCGCCGTCCCGCTCGCTTGACGGCCGTGCCGTACGGAGGGACGCGCGACGCCATGCCGAGCACTCCGGGTAATTCACGCGCTATCGTTTCCCCCGCGCGCATCGGTTTCATTGGCCTCGGCCGGATGGGCCACCCCATGGCGCGCAATCTCGCCCGGGCGGGCTACGGGCTCGTCGCGCACGATATAGACCGCGATGCGCTCGACCGCGCCCGCGATGCGACCGGAGCCGAGGCGCCGGGGTCGCTCAAAGCCGCAGCCGAACGTTGCGAGGCAGTGATCACGATGCTTCCCGACGGGAACGCCGTGCGAGGGGTCGTGCTTGGGTCGGGCGGGGCCGGAGATTGTCTGCTCGCGGGGCTTTCCCGCGGCAGCGTCCTGATCGACATGAGCTCGTCTTCTCCGTTGGGTACGCGCACGCTCGGCGCGCAGCTCGCCGAGCGCGGCGTCGCGATGGTCGACGCTCCGGTATCGGGGGGCGTGAGAAAAGCGGTGGACGCGACGCTTTCGATCATGGTGGGCGGCGACGCGCAGAGCATCGCGCGCTGCCGGCCGATCATCGAAGCGATGGGCGGGCAGATTTTCATGACCGGCCCGCTCGGCTCCGGGCACGCGATGAAGGCCCTCAACAACTACGTCTCTGCCGCGGGCCTCGTCGCGGCGGCCGAAGGCGTGCTAGCTGCCCAGCGCTTCGGGCTCGATCCGGGAAACGTCGTCGACATTCTCAACGCTTCGACCGGGATGAACAATTCGACCCTCAACAAGTTTCACCAGTTCATCCTGTCGCGCAAGTTCGACTCGGGGTTTTCTCTCGACTTGATGGTGAAGGACTTGAACACCGCGCTCGACATCGCGCGCTCGACCGGAACGCCCGCTCCGCTGGGCGAGGCATGCCTCAAAGGCTGGACCGACGCGCAAGCTGCCCTCGGCCCGGGGCTGGATCACACCGCCGTGGTGCGCTACTGGGAGAAATTGGCCGGAGGGGAGTTCGAGAGGAAGACCTGATACGCCTGCATTTGCCTAGATGAAGCAACCGCGGGCACAATGATGCCGCAAAGTGGAGCGCAGGTTTGGCTGTTTCACCATCTGGGATAGGGAGGACCTACCATGACTCACTTTAACCTTCCGCTGCTGGCGATGGCAGTCGGCTCGGCTTGTCTGCTATTGGGCTGCCAGTCGGCTCGGAAATCCGAAACTTCCACGACGACTTCGGCAAAGTCCCAGGCTCCTGCGACGGCAAAAGCGCCTGCGGCCAAGAGCGGCGACGCCAAAGAAGGAGAAATAGTCGGAACCCCTGCGAAGAACAGCAAGTTCACCAAGCTAAAGATAGGCATGGGTATGAAGGAGGTCACCGACCTGATCGGTCAGCCCACGGCCCAGGGCGCTTACGTGACGGGCAAGGCGTTCATTCCGTTCTACTTCGGTAGTGATCGTTATCGCCACGAACTGGTGTACAAGGGCCAGGGGCGTCTAGTGTTCGCAGGTGGCAGCGTGGGGAACCCGTCGGTGGGCCGCTTGATCCGGATCGCTCACAACGAAAAAGAGCCCGGCTATCGCTGACCCGATTGGATTGACATCGAGTCCGGATTCCAGGCATGGCCACGCCTGAACTCAAGTCATCCGAGCTGAAGCTCGAACCGGACAAGCTCTACCTGGAGGAGGTCTTCACCGATAGACGCATCGGGACGATCCGTCGCTTGACCCCCGTCGCGCAAGACGGAAAACCGGACGCCTCGAGGCCTGTCCTCTACGTCGGGGAGACCCAGATCATGACCCCAGCCGGCTCGATCCCGATAGCGTTCGAGATCGGCGCGGAATCGCTCGGCGAGGCCGCCGAGAAGTTCGGGTCGCTTGCGAAAGACGCGATCGACCGCACCGTGCGCGAGCTGCAGGAGCTGCGCCGCCAGGCGAGCTCCTCGATCGTCGTTCCGCAAGGCCCCTTGAGCGGCGGGGGCGGCAAGATCCAGCTTCCCTGAGATCCCCGGCTGCGATCGCCTACTTGATCAGTCCGGATTTGGCGGCGATCTCCGAAACGCGCCTGTGCTCTTCGCGGATCTCGGCGAGAAGCTTCTCCGGCGGGGCATAGTCCATGAGCATCCCGAGAGGCCTGAGCTTCGCGCCGATGGCGGGCGACTTGATGGCGCGTTCCAGCGCCGGAACCAGCGCTCGCGTGATCTCGGCGGGCACGTTTGCCGGTGCGAAAAATCCCACCCAGATTCCAAAGAGCTGTTCCGAGTAACCGAGTTCCGACAGCGTCGGGATGCCCGGAAAATCCGGATACCTGCTCGAGATGACGATGCCCCGCAGCGTGCCGCTCCTCAGGTGGCCGGTCATCGTGCCGAGCGCAAGGACGACACCTTCGACGTGCCCGCCGAGAAGCGCGGTAACCGCGGGCGAGGCGCCGGTGAACGGCACCGTGGTGAGCCCGGCGCCGGTGAGGGAATTGAGCGTCAGCACGCAGAAATCGCCCACCGATCCCGCCCCGGCGGTTCCGATGCGCACGCTCCCCGGATTCTTTTTCGCGTGCTCCACCATCTCGCTAAAAGTCTTATAAGGCGCGTCGCCGCGCACTGCAAGGATGCTCGGCGAGCGCATCGCGAGTCCCAGCGGCGTGAGGTCGGTGAGCGGGTTGTAGCTCGCGGTCTTGGGATCGAGGATCGAACGGAAGACGAGGGATGCGTTGTTGGTGAGGATGATGGTGTAGCCGTCGGGCTTGGATTTGACGACCAGCTCGGTGCCGACCGCGCCACCCGCGCCGGGCCGGTTCACCGGGACGATCGCGACCTTGAGCTCGCGGGAAAGCTCGTCGGCGATCGCGCGCGCGGAAGTGTCGGTCGCGTCCCCGGGCGCGAGGGGAATGACGAGCGTCACCGACCCCTTGGGGTAGTCCTGGGCGTGGAGCGGGGTCGCAGCGGCGAGTATCAGCGCCGCGCATGCGTTGAGCGCGATTTTCATTCTCTGAATTCTCCTATCACGGCACCTCGTAGCCCAGCTCCCTGCAGCCCGCGTGCGCGTAGCGGACTCCCGCGGCGCGCTCCAGTCCGTCCCCGTTCACCGCGACGACTTTCCCTGCGCGAATGTAGAGAACCATCGGGTAGAACCCCTCATAGGCTCCGCGTCTATCCTTGTCGTTGATCATCACGCACACCGCCCAGCCGTGCTGGCGGTCGCGCAGGATCGACTCTTTCTGGTAGAGGGGCTTGGGGCCCGCCTTGAACTCGATCAGGGCAAAATCGGGCTCCGCGAGCCGGGCTCTCAGATAGTCGCGGACGATTTTCTCGTAGTCCTCCGGGCGCGGGCCGTAAGAGAGCGCAGCGAGTTCTTCGCGGGTCAGTGGGGGAGATTGGCACCCCGCGAGCGACGCCAGGGCGATCGATGTCGCGGCGAAGAACCCCATCAGGAGGCGCATGGGCCGTTCGATCAGGGTGTCCAAAACGGCGCGCCGAGTTCGTTGCACCCGGTGCGCGCGTAGCGCCAGCCGATGATGTTGTCGTCCGACCCGCCGTTCGTCGCGACGATCTTCCCGTCGCGGATGAAAAACACCATCGGGTAGGGGCCGTCGTAGACGCCGCGCGTGTTCCTGTCGTTGATCCACACGCAGACTCCCCAGCCGTATCGGAGCGGGCGCAGCGCCGTTTCCTGCTGGAAGAGCTGCTTGGGTCCGGCCTTGAACTCGACGATCGCGCTGCCGGGATCGAGGAGCTTGGGCCAGAGGTAGTCCCGGATGAGCTTCTCGTAATTTTCCGGGCGCGGGCCGTAGTCGTAGGCGGCCATCTCCGACTGAGTCGGCGGGCTCTTGCAGCCGCCGGTCAGGGCGGCCGACGCGCCGGCGCCCAGGATTGCAAGAAACATCGCGATACGCTGCATGGGTTCCTCCGTTCCTTTCAGTTGAGCGCTGCAAGATCCTCGGGTGGGATTCTCAAGGCTGCGGCCGCGGTATTTTCCTCCAGATGCGCGATCGAGGCCGTGCCGGGAATCGTCAGCATGACCGGCGAATGCGCAAGCAGCCACGCGAGCGCTACCTGCGCGGGCGGCAAGCCGAGCCGTCGGGCGAGCCGCTTCACGCCGCGCGATCTGAGCGCCGCTCCGTCGCCGAGCGGGTACCACGGAATGAAGGCGACCCCGAGGCGCTCGCAGGCTTTGAGCACGTCTTCCGATTCCCGGTTCTCCAGATTGTATTGGTTTTGCACCGATGCGACGGGAGTGATCCGGCGCGCCGCTTCCAGTTGCTCCACGCTGACGTTGGATAGCCCCAGGTGCCGGATCTTGCCGGCGCGCTGCGCCTCGGCGAGCACGCCCACCGAGTCGGCGAAGGGTACTTGCGGGTCCGGGGCATGAAGCTGATAGAGGTCGATGCGCTCAAGCCGCAAGCGCTTCAAGCTTCCGTCCAGCGCCCGGCGCAGATGCTCCGGGCGGCCGTCCGGGTCCCAACGGTGCCTGCTCGGGCGCAGGATTCCGCCCTTGGTGCCGATGACGAAGCCCTCGGGGTAGGGATACAGGGTTTCCGCGATGAAGGATTCGGAAGCGTGCGGCCCGTAGCTGTCGGCGGTGTCGAAGAAATTGATTCCGAGCTCAAGGGCGCGATGAAGCAGCAGCTTCGCCATGCGCGGATCGGCCGGCGGGCCCCAGATGTCGCCGCCGTCGGTGGTCACGCGCATCGCGCCGAAACCCATGCGCCGCACGATGAGCTCGCCGAGCTGCAGCGTTCCCGACGCTGCCGCTGGATTCTTGTGCGCGTTCAAGCTACTTGGGTTGTGCCACGGTGCGCAGATACGGCTTGTGAGTCTTGAAGCCTTGCGGGTACTTTTTCTTCGCTTCCTCGTCGGAAACCGAGGTCGGTATGATCACGTCCTGGCCCGGCTTCCAGTTCACCGGCGTCGCCACCGCGTGTTTGGCGTTCAGCTGCAGCGAGTCGAGGAGACGCAGAACCTCGTCGAAATTTCTGCCCGCGCTCATCGGGTAGACGAGCATCGCCTTCACTTTCTTGTCGGGGCCGATCATGAACACCGAGCGGATCGTGGCGTTGTCCGCCGCGGTCCGCTTTCCGCCGCTCGCGTTGGGATGGATCATGTCGTAGAGTTTCGCGACGTGCAAGTCGGGATCGCCGATCATCGGATAATTGACTGCGGTCCCTTGAGTCTCCTTGATGTCGTTGACCCATTTGTTGTGGTCGCTCACCGGATCGATTGAAAGGCCGATTATCTTGGTGTTCCTCTTGTCGAACTCGGGCTTCAACTTCGCCATGTAGCCGAGTTCGGTGGTGCACACCGGCGTGAAATCCTTCGGATGCGAGAAAAGGATCGCCCATTTGTCTCCTATCCATTCGTGGAAGCGGATCCTTCCCTCGGTGGTTTCTGCCGTGAAGTCCGGTGCTTCATCGCCGATGCGAACAGCCATTTTGACCTCCGTCTTGGTGTCGGGCCGGAACGCCCCCGCGCCGCGATTGCGCGTTTGCGGTCCTGAGCTGAGAATTCGAGAATTCCCGTTGAACGTACGGGGATTAAAAAAATTATACTCCGCCCGACGGCTGGAGCTAATGACATTTGAATAATATGCATATTCGGAGCGGGCCACGACCGTTTCGCAAGGCCTGTGTAAAATTCCTGCTTTACGCGGCAGCCTGCCCTACCGGCATGGCGGGAACGCGGTGCGGCGGAAGAGGGGAGAATACGAGGTGGCGTCTAGCGAAGCGGAGAAGCCCGAACGCTCTCCGCTGGTGATCCTGTTCGCCGAGATGCGCGGGTTTACGGGCATGTCAGACATGCTCGACCCGGCAATCGTGCTCGCGCGCGTGGGCGAATTCGTTTCCTTGATGGCCAAGGCGGTCGAGGCGCACGAGGGCGCCGTGGTGGACATCCTCAGCGACACCGTGATGGCGACCTTCACCGGGCAGGACGACGCTCAGCACGCGGTCGAGGCGGCGCAGGAAATCCAGGCCGGATTTGCGACCCTCGCCGAAGCGTGGCAGCGCGATTTCGGCATCCGCGCGGCTGTCTCGCAGGGGCTGCACTGCGGGGACGCCGTAGTCGGATTCGCGAAAGAAAGCCCGACACCCGAACAGCTCTTCGTGTTCGGCGATTGCGTGAGCATCGCTAACCGCCTGCTGCACCGCGCGCGCGCGGGCGAGTTCGTGCTCTCGGAGACTCTAATGGACCTCGCGACCGAGATGGGCGTCGCGATCGACGCAGAAGAGTTACCGCCGCTGGAAATCCCGCGCCGCGATCCCGTCAAGCTTTTTGGCGTGCTCCGCGATACGCGGCTGGACTTTACCCACGAGTGAGGCTTTCGCCTCAGCGCCAGAACGCCAGGATCATTGCGACCATCTGCAGCATCACGAAGGAGTACGCGGCGTTGATCCAGAACAGCTTCCAGGATTTGTTCTCCCAGGACACCCCGCCGAGAAGCAGTGGCACGTAGAAGCCGATCCAGGTCCAAAAGCCGGTGAGGAAGCCGTAGATGGCGGCCGATTGGTCGGATCCGGCCTTCCACACGGAAGGCCGCCACACCTCGCCGGTGTGCGCGAGCACGAACGCGGTGAGGAACGAGCCGATCAGCATGAGGATCAAGCCGCGCCGCATGACCTTCGGGTCGGGCTTGCTGCCGGCCGGGACGCCCATCTCCTTCATCCACGCCTTGCCGAGGATCGGGCCGTACCAGAGAAAGCCGAGCACCATCGTGGCGGCCACCGCGACGACTATCGCCCAGTAGTTCAGATGAATGTCAGGTTGCATGAAATCTCCCCTTTCGAACGCGGCCCGAGAATGTGTGGCCGCGAAGGGAATCCTAGAAGCATCCGTTTCCGGGTGCAAGCAGGCCCCCTCCGGGACGCTTCATGCGTGCGCGCGCTTGGCGGTCCTGGCGCGAAACGAGGAAATCTTGGCGGTTCCGCGCGCGAAAATCCTGACTTGGTTGCGCCCCCGGCCTTTCGCGTCGTAGAGGGCCTTGTCGGCCGCGCGAAATCGCCGGCGGCGTGTCCCGCGGTGTCGTTCACCCGCTTGAAGCGGTCCAAGTCGATCATGATCACCGCGACACGAATACCTTCGCGTGCGGCACGCAGCAGCTCGCGTGACAAATAGTCCCGCAGAAAACGCCGGTTGTAGAGATTGGTCAGGGGATCCCGGATCGCCTCCTCCTTGAGGGTTTTCAAGGTCTGTGCGAGCGCCTCGAAGGCGCGACCGCGCTCGCCGACGACGGTGTTGAGCACAAGTCCCGTGGAAACCACGGTGCCCATGAACGCGAGCAGCAGCAAGAGCGAGGTACCGAGCGGCGCCGATGCGTACGGCCCGCGTCCGTCGATCGTGTGCCACACGGCGATGATGCACACCAGCGCATTCAGCGCGGTCACCTCGCGCCGCCCGAAGCGCAGCGCCGCCCAGATCACGAACGGCAGGATCGTGAACGTGAGCGGCAGCGAAGGCAGGGTGGGGGCCCATGCGTCGCCGAAGATCGCGTAGGTCAGCGCGAGCATGGGCAGGGCGATGAGGAGCAGCCGACCGGCGTAGCATAGCGGCCCGGAGGGGCTCATCGTGCGTGCCTTACGCGCGACAGCGTTCACATTTTCTTTCATGTAGAATCAATATATTACGAGCGATTCTTACGGTGCATTATAAGCTTCAATTCGCAGCTGAACAAAAGCCCCTGGGGGATTTAGTGAACTATGACGCAGTCATGAAATGCGCGTCGCCGTAATCGGGGCCGGACCCGCCGGCCTGCTGTTCTCGCTGCTCGTCAAGCGCCGCCATCCTTCCTGGCGGATCGAGGTCGCCGAGCAGAATCCCGAAGGGGCGACCTACGGATTCGGGGTCGTATTCTCCGACGGGGCGCTGGCGTTTCTCGAGCGCGACGAGCCGCGGCTCTCGAACATCCTGCAGGCGGCGATGGAACGCTGGCCGATTCAGCGCATCGTTCACCGCGACGAGCGAGTGGACATCGACGGTAACGGCTTTTCCGCAATCGGGCGCCTTGCGCTCCAGGAGATCCTGCGAAACCTGTGCCGTGACGCTGACGTAAGGGTCGAGTACGGCCGCCCCGTGACGGCGCTCGACGAGCTCGCAGGCGCGGACGTCGTGGTCGGCGCCGATGGATCGAATTCGCTCGTGCGAGCCGCGCTGCAAGCGCAGTTTCAGCCTAGGATCGAGCTGCTCAGCAACCGCTTCGCGTGGTACGGCACGACGCAGCCGTTCGAATGTCTCACGCTCACTTTTCGCGACAACGAGCACGGCGCATTTGTCGCTCATCATTATCGTCACGCGCCGGCAATGAGCACCTTCGTCGTCGAATGCGATGAGGCCACCTGGAAAAGGGCAGCACTCGGCCGGATGGACGACGCCCAGTCGCGCGCGTACTGCGAGCGCGTGTTCGCGCCGGATCTGGGAGGGCATCCTCTGGTCTCGAACAAGTCGCTGTGGCGGCAGTTTCCGCTGCTGTCGAACCTGCGCTGGTCCTCGGGAAAGTTCGTCCTGATCGGCGATGCGCTGCGCACCGTGCATTTCTCGATTGGCTCCGGCACGCGCCTCGCGTTCGAGGACGCGATCGCCCTCGACCGGGCGTTCGGCGAGGCGGGAGAGGACGCGCCGCGCGCGCTCGCGGCGTTCGAGCGCGAGCGCAGGCCCGTCGTCGACAAGCTGCTCTCCGCAGCGAACGCGAGCTCCTACTGGTACGAGCGCTTTCCGGAAAAAATGCGCGAGGCGCCCTGGCGGCTCGCGTACGACTACATGACAAGGAGCGGGCGCATGACCGACGATCGCCTGCGGGAGCAGGCGCCGAAATTCATGAGAAGAGTCGAGGCGGAGAGAGCGGGCAGACGGTGATGCGCGGCATGCTACACTCGGGGCTAGGACGGGACGCGAAGAATGGACTTGGCGACGAAGGAACAGTCATCGAGTAGCGCCATAAGCGAGCTGCAAAAGCACCTGCGGGACGGGAGTTTCGTCGTGACCGCCGAGCTTTCTCCGCCGGTGTCCACCGATCCCACCGAATTCATCGATCAGGCGCTCGCGTTGCGCGGGCTTGTCACTGCGATCAATGTGACCGACGGCGCGGGATCGAGAGCGCACATGTCCAGCCTCGCGGCGGCGCACTTCCTGGTGCGAAGCGGCGTCGAGCCCGTTCTTCAGATCACCTGTCGCGACCGGAATCGCCTTGCGCTGCAGGCCGAGCTCCTCGGCGCCGCCGCGCTCGGCATACGCAATATTCTCGCGCTGCGCGGCGACGACCCGAAGCTCGGTGACCAGCCGGACACGAAGCCCGTTTTCGACCTGGATACGACGGCCTTGCTCGCGACCGCGCAGCAGATGCGCTCGGAGCACAGGCTTCCCTCGGGCACCGAAATCAAGGGCGCCGTGAGGTTCGTGCTCGGCGCGGCGGAGCTGCCGGTAGATCCTCCGGCCGGCTGGCGTCCCGACGGCCTGCTCTCCAAGATGGAAGCCGGCGCCGAATTCATCCAGACGCAGTTCTGCATGGATCCCGACGCGGTGCGGCGCTACGCCGCGCGCCTGCTCGAACTGGGCGTGGCGCAAAAGCTGCCGATCCTGATCGGCATCGCCCCGATTCCTTCGGTGCGCTCGGCGCGCTGGATGAAAGAGAAGCTCTTCGGAGCGATGATCCCGGACGGGCTCGTCGAGCGGCTCGAGCGCGCCGCCGACCCGAAGGCCGAGGGCAGAAAGATCTGCGTCGAGCTCCTGCAGCAGCTCGCCGAGACTCCGGGCGTGGCCGGCGCGCACGTGATGGCGCCGGCTTTCCATTCCGCGATCGGCCCCGTGATCGAGGCCTCCCGCGTCGCCGGAACGAAACGCGCGGGCGCGAGGCACGGCTAGCTGCCGCTCGCGGCGGAACCGGCGTCATGGCATTCAGCCAGCGTTTCATCGAGGTCGACGGTTGCAGGATCAACCTCCGTCGCGGCGGCTCGGGCGAGCCTCTCCTCTACCTGCACGGGTCGGGCGGGGCGCCGGCGGTCCTGCCTTTCATGGAGAAGCTCGCGCAGCGCTACGACGTGTTCGTTCCCGAGCATCCGGGTTTCGGCGCGTCCGACGAGCCCGAGTGGCTGGAGAACATGCACGATCTCGCGTATTTCTATCTCGACGTCCTCGAGAGCCTCGGGCTTCGCGGCGTTCACCTCGTAGGCAGCTCGCTCGGCGGCTGGCTCGCCCTCGAGATGGCGGTTCGCGACGCCTCGCGATTGAAGTCGCTGGTGCTCGTCGGGTCGGCCGGGATCTCGGTGCCCGGCGTGAAGCCGGGTGATGTTTTTCTATGGTCGCCGGAGGAACTGGCGCGAAATCTTTTTTTCGACCCGGCGCTGGCTGAGAAGATGCTCGCCCAGCCGATGACGCCCGAACTCTTGGACGTGTCGCTCAAGAACCGGCATACCGTCGCGCGCCTCGGCTGGGAGCCGCGCATGCACGACCCGTTTCTCCGCAAGTGGCTGCACCGCGTGAGCGTGCCCGTCAAGATCGTCTGGGGCGAAGGCGACAAGATCCTGCCGGTCGCGTACGCGGGCGAGTTCAAGAAGCTGATTCCCGGGGCGGAGGTCGAAATCATCCCGCGCTGCGGGCACCTGCCGCAGGCGGAAAGGCCCGAGGAGTTCTGCGACATCGTCACGCGATTCGCGGGAAAGGGGTGATGCCATGGAAGTGGTCCTGTTTCACCTGATGCCTTATGCCGACCTCGACCTCGAGGCCGGGCGCAAGCACGGCACGGTGTGGGTCAATCTGCCGAATTCGAATTTCGACCCCGTGAAAGGCCACAGACTCTACAACCGCTATCTCGACGAGCTGGAGCATGGCGAGGAGCTGGGATTCGACGCGCTCGCGGTAAACGAGCACCACCAGACCGCCTACGGCCTCATGCCTTCGCCCGTCGTCACCGCTTCGGCGCTCGCGCGCCGGACCAAGCGGGCGAAGATCGCCATCCTGGGCAGCGCTCTGCCGCTGCGCGAGCATCCGCTCATGGTCGCCGAGGAGCACGCGATGATCGACGTGATCTCAGGGGGGCGGCTGATTTCCGGCTTCGTTCGCGGGATCGGCG
>Ga0210382_10000246_pt1 | contig 20944 bp, 19 predicted proteins | sample PLMedo_FD_155452 | JGI IMG/M metagenome (GOLD analysis project Ga0210382, IMG submission 155452) | Groundwater sediment microbial communities from an aquifer in East River, Colorado, USA - PLM0_60_coex redo | ecosystem: Environmental > Terrestrial > Soil > Riparian zone | place: USA: East... | reverse complement strand
CAGTAGAATCAGGTACCTAAACCTCGGAACTCCTGCGTGGATCTGTTTCGTTCGATCGCAGCAGGGTTGGGAACAGTCGCAGTCCTCTCGAACGGCGTGGCCGCCCAGTCGGTACTGGAGCGGACGCCGAACCTATCGGGCGGATGGGTCGGCTCGACGGGTACCCTGCAGTTCAACTTTCTGCACCGATTTACCGTCAGTGACCCCCCGCAACGCAACGTCGACAACTCCCCGACCTTCCTCTTATCGTACCGCCTCCCCTTCCCCGTCGTCATCGGCGTGAACTACGCCACATCGTCGGACGTCGTCACGACGCCGCCGATCCCGAACGAATGGGAAGCATTCGCGCGCTACGGACGCTTTGGGAGTGCCGTGCAGCTGGCCTACAACCAGGCGGCGCGCAGCGCCGACGGGGAGCTTACGCTCGGACGGACGCTGGGCCCGGTGCGCGTGCTCGCGGTGGGGCGGTTCCTATCGAATGGGTACGGGAGCGACACGACGCGCTACGCGATCGGCGGGGGTGCCTCACTGCGCCTGCGCCGCGGCATCGCCCTCGCGGGAGACTTCGCCACGCTGCTCGACCGCCGATCGACCGAGAAAGCTGCGTGGGGCGCGGCCTTGCAGCTCGCCATCCCCTACTCGCCCCACACCTTCTCGCTCCAGGTGAGCAACACGACCACCGGCACGTTGCAGGGCTCGTCGCGCGGGGTGGACAAAGTGCGCGGCGGCTTCGAGTTCACGATTCCCTTCACCCTGAGCCGCTATTTCGGTCGCGCCAAGGGCGCGGGCAACGCCGTGACCGGCACGGCCGTCGAGATGCGCGCGATGGCGTTTTCGCCCCAGCGCCTCGCCGCGAACGCCGGGGCGACCATCGAGTGGACCAATCGCGACCAGGTCGCGCACACCGTCACGGCGGACGACGGCTCCTGGGATTCGGGACCGATCGAGCCAGGGACCACCTGGCGTCACACCTTCGATGTGCCCGGCACCTTCGCCTTCCACTGCCTGCCGCACCCATACATGACCGGCGCCGTGGTGATCCGGTGAAGGCTGCGATCGCTGGCCTGGTGGGCCTCGCCCTCGGCGCGGTGGCGTGCTTCTCCGAGCGTTCCGCGGGCCCGGTGGCGAGTCTTGCCGAATGCCGCGTGCCGGTGACCGTCATCGACTCGATGCACTACCTGGTGGCGATCCGGGATTTCCTGTACTACCCGGACTCGATCGCCGTCCCCCAAGGCGCGACCGTGTCGTGGGTCAACTGCGAGCCATCGGGGACCGAGCCCCACACGACGACGTCCGACGCACCCGCGTGGGACTCAGGCGAGATGAACACCGGAGCGCGCTTCTCGCACACCTTCCCGACACAGGGCGCGTTCCCGTATCACTGCACGCAGCACGTGATGGCCGCGAAGATCGTCGTTCAATAACCAACCTCAAATCGTCTGAAAGGAGGGCCGAGCAGGATTCCGAAGCTTTGTGCGGTTCAACCAGAAGGAAGCAGTCCAAGGAGGTCATATGCGCGCAACGCGCGTGTTCAGCGTCCTGACGGTCATCGCCGTCGTCGGCGTGTCCTGCAAGGACGAGGTCACTGGTATTCCCGCAGGTTTGGAGGTCTACACCGCGACCCTGAGCGGCGCCAACGAGCGGTTGGCACCGGTCACGACAGAGGCGACCGGTACCGCCATTGTGACGGTGATGGGCAATCTGGTCAGCTGGAAAGTGGACGTCGTGAACATCGACAGCATCATCTTAGGGCACATCCATCATGGTCCAGTCGACTCGGCCGGACCGGTTCGCGTGGATTTCGTTCCAGCGGTGACTCGTCAGAATTTCACCGGCACGGCCACACAGGGGTCGCGCGAGGTGACCGGCGACAGCGTTCAAACGTGGCTGCGAGAGGGAAACGCGTACGTGAACATTCATACCCAACTGCACGGGGGCGGAGAAATCCGCGGGCAGTTGCGGAAGCCGTAGCCGCGAGAGTCTGATACGGGAAACGGGGGAGCCGATCGGCTCCCCCGTTCTTGTTCAGGGAATGACGGTCGTCGTGTCCTGCGCCCGGCGCCGCCGCTCGGAATCCCGCTCGGCCTGCTTGCGCTCACGCAGCTCGCGAACGTAACGCCGGAAGTCCTGGAACGTCTGGGCGCGATCGGCCGCGCGCAGGATGTCCTCGCGCATCCCCTGCAGCTGCCGCGCCCGCATCCCCTCGTCGAAATTCCCCTGCGGCAGGAAATTGCCGAGCAGCGCCAGCGCCATCGTGGGAATCTTGATCCCGGCAATGTGGATGAACTGGGAGTCGATCCCGAACTTCGGCATCCCGCCCTCACCGCCGCCCACCGTCCAGGTCGGCCGCCGCCCTTCGCGCTGCACCTCATCGTAGATCAGGTTGAGCGAGTCCACCATCGCTCGCAGACGCCCAATGGCCGCTTCGTTCCGGCCCACCGTGTCGCCGTACAGGGCGTCGGCGACCGTCGACGGCAACGCGGGGCGCGGGCTCACCCACAGGCGTCCGTCCCCGACGTGCGGCGCGACGAGCGACGCGTTGGGATCGTAGGCCGGCAACGACGACCCGGTGTCGGCCGGTGTCGCGGGCGAGGGCGGTGTCGGAGGCGGCGCCTCCGGCGGCGGCTCGCGCCGCGACGTGCCCACCGTCGGCCCGCGCGCGCGGTTCTGCCGCGTGTCCCGATACGGCGTGAACGCGATCGTATCGGGCGGCAGCAACATGATGTAGTCCGGGCGCCGCGGCGCCTGCCACGGAACCGTCACGAAGAGAATCACCGCGACGACGTGCAGCACCGCCGTGACCCACCACGCGCGGCCGACCCGCAAACGCGGTACCTGGCGCTCAAACAGCGGCGAGCACCTTTCCCAGCCGCTCCGCCGCCTCGACCAGGCGCGGCGTGCCGACTGTGAGCGCGATGCGGAAAAATCCTTCTGCTCCTGCGCCGAAGGCGCTGCCCGGCAACGTCACGACGCCGACCTCTTCGAGCGCGCGTTTTTGAAATGCCGCCGACGGCATCCCGTCGGGCAACGGGACCCACAGGTACATCGTGGCGCGCGGCGTCTCCGCCTCGAATCCGTTGGCGCGCAGCGCGGGGAGGATCGCGTCGCGCCGCTCCTTGAACTGCGCCGCGTAGCCCGCCGCGAGCCGCTCGGCCTGCTTCAGCACCTCAGCCCCCGCGGCTTGCACGGGCAGGAACGCGCCCGTGTCCACGTAGTTCTTGACCTTCGCCAGCGCGGCGATCCGGTCGGCGCGCCCCACCGCGAAGCCGAGCCGCCACCCCGTCATGCAGAAGCTTTTTGAGAGCGAGTGGAACTCGACCGCCACCTCTTTGGCGCCGGGAATCTCGAAGATGCTGGGCGCGACATAGCCGTCGAAGGTGATCTCGCAGTACGGGTTGTCGTACACGAGCACGATGTCGTGGCGGCGGCACAGTGCCACCATCCGCTCGAGGTACTCCCGCGAGGCGACGGCGGCGGTCGGGTTGTTCGGATAGTTCAGGTACACGAGCTTCGCCCGCTTCAGCTTGTCGGCGGGAATCTCCTCCAGCTCGAGCAGGAAGTCGGTGCGCGGCGTCAAATCATAGAGATACGGCTCGGCATCGGCGAGCACGGTGCCGCCGTGGTACACGGCGTAGCCGGGTACCGGGACGATCGCGACGTCACCGGGGTCCAAGACCGCGGCCGCGAAATGCGCGATGCCTTCTTTGGAGCCGAGCAGCGGATGCAGCTCGGTGAATGGGTCGATCGTGAGTCCGAAGCGGCGCCGCAGGTAGTCGGCCGCCGCTTCGCGGAACGCCGGGAGACCGAGCTGAAAGGCGTAGCGGCTCATCGCCGGGTCCTGGGCGGCGCGCGCCAGCGCTTCGACCGCGACCCGCGGCGGCGCGAAGTCGGCGTCCCCCGCCCCGACGTCGATCACGTCCACGCCTTGCGCGATGAGCCGGCGTTTGATCGCCGGTAGCTCCGCCATCGGATAGACCGGCAGCTGCGCGACGCGCTTGCTGTATCCCGGCACTAGGCTGCTCCGTTCGTCTCGAAGTCCCCGATCAGTTTCTCGCGGACCGTCAACACCGCCAGGCGCTTGTCGAGCGCCAGGTACTCACCCCGGAATGCTTCACGGAACTTCCAGAAGTCTTCACGCGAGCGCCAGTGGTCGATCGTCAGGTAGCGTCCCGCGGTGTCCACATCCTTGAGCAGCTCGGTCCGGGTGTAACCCGGGGCCCGCCGGAACAGCTTGGTCCAATCGCCCTCGGGCCCGTACGCCGTCTCGAATGCCTGGACGCTCCCCGCCTTCACGTTGAACGCCCAGACGATTCGATACATCTCATGAATCTATTCCTCCGGGGGCGCGCCGCGATCATCCCGCAGGGGCCGGAACGTCGCCTTTATCACGGCGACGGCGTCCACGGCGATCAACAATCCGTCACGGGGCAAAGCGGCAACCCCCAGCACCGTTCCCGCCGGCGGGTTCCGCTGCGGGAAGAACGTCGCGCCGGCGCCCCGAATCGTGGCCCAATCGGTCGGCTTCAAACCGACGACATACACCTTGAGCTGGATGACGTCGCTGGGCGACACGCCGGCGATGTCCAGCACCAGCTGGAGGTTCGCGAATGCCTGGCGCGCTTGGGCCGCCAGATCGCCGGGGCCCACGAGGTTGCCAACACTGTCGAGCGCGACTTCGCCCGAGACGTACACCATCTGGCCGACGCGGACCGCGTGCGTGAACCCATCGAGCCCCGCCAGCGTCCCCGGGTTGATGTAGCGCGTCGAGGTGGGATCGAAGCCCCCGCCCGTGCGCCCGCCCGGACCCCCGCGCCCCTGCCCCATCGCGGGCGTGACCACGAGTCCGAAGACACCCAGGGTCAACATCGCCAGCGTCGCGTTCCGCATCAGCTATTCTCCTCGTTCGGGGATCTCGTTACTACACCGGTGCGCCGATCCCGTGCTGCGCGAAGAACTCCTCCAACACCCGGCGCACGTCCACCCAGTTGCCGATCGCCTTCGACGCGGGCGGCAGACCCTCCAGGATCATCTCTCCGTAGCGTTTGGTCACGACGCGCCGGTCCAGGAGGACTACGGCGCCCACATCGGTCTTGCTGCGGATCAACCGGCCGAATCCTTGTTTCAACTTGAGCGCGGCGTGGGGGACGAGATAGTTCGTGAAGCCGTCCAGCCCGGCATCGCGGAGACGCTCGAGGCGCGCCGCGGTCAACGGATCGCTGGGGACCTTGAACGGCAGTTTGGCGAGAATCAACACCCGCAGCGCGCGCCCCGGGACGTCGACTCCCTCCCAGAACGAGTCGGTGCCGAGCAGGATCGCCGACCCGGCCTCGCGGAAGCGCCGCAGCAGCTGATCGCGCTGCCCGTCACCCTGCACGAGGAGCGGCCAGCGCCCCCCCAGCTGCCCCCGCACGGCATCGGCGGCGCGCCGCAGGGCGCCATGGCTCGTGAACAGCGCGAAGATCCCGCCGTCCGAGGCGTGCGCCAGCTCCACGAGAATGCGGGCGACGCTGGCGTCGTGTCCCGCCTCATCGTCGCGCGGCTCGGGGACATCGGTCGGGATGCCGAAGACGCACTGAGAGCCGAAGTCGAACGGTGAAGGCAGGATCTCGCGGATCGTGACGCGGGAGGGCGGCAGCGCGAGCCCGAGCCGCTCTTCGATAAAGGTGAACTCGCCCCCCGTCGCGAGCGTCGCGCTCGTCAGCACCGCCGTCTCGACGCGATCGAAGAGCGCGTCCTTCAGGACCGGCGCCAGGTCGAGCGGCACCGCGGCGAGCGTCAGGTTGGGCGTCTTCCGCCCGCGCCGTTCCAACCAGCGGACCGACGATCGCGATGCCGCCGGCGGCGGTTGCAGCGCCGCCTTGAGGGCTTCGGCGGCGCTGTCGAGCCGCCGCACGACGCCACGCAGCTCGCCCACCAGCTGCGCGCGACGCTCAACAGGATCATTGATGGACAGGCGGTCAGCGATCGTCTCCACGCCATCGCGCAGCCGGCCGAATGCCACGAGGAGATTCTCGAGGGCGACGGTCAGACCTCCCGTCCAGACAGCATCGTCGGCGAAGGCATCGGTGAGGCGCAACACGGGAGCTGTACCGGGCTCCGTCTCGAGCCGCCGCGCCAGGCGCCCGAACAGCTCTTCCGCGCCGCGGCGCGCCGCCGTGAGCGCGTCGAGCAGGCTTTGCGTCAACAGGTCGCGGCTCGCCGCGGCCAGCAAGTCGTTCTGCGTCGCCAGCTCGGCGGCGAGGGTGGGCAGCAGCCCGCGGCCGTTGCGCTCGAGGCGCCCCAGCAGCCGTTGCACACCAAGCATGCTCACCTGGGAGCCGAGGTGCTGCGCCGCGACGTCTTCGAGATGGTGCGCCTCGTCGATCACGAGCCGGCGGTAGGGCGGCAGCACCGCAGCCTCCTGCCAGTTGTCCGAGGCGATCCGTACGGCCAGGTCGGACGCAAGCAGGTGGTGGTTCACGACGACGACGTCCGCCTCGGCCGCGCGGCGCCGCGCCTGAAACAGGAAGCAGCGATCGAAGTGGGGGCACTTGAGCCGCGTGCACAGATCCGCCTCGGCGGCCACCGCGTCCCACACATCGGGGGATGGCTCCTCGGCGAGATCGGCGAGGCTGCCGTCCGCGGTGCGCGCCGCCCATCCCGCCAGCGATTCGAGCTCCGCGCCGCGCCCATCGTCGAACAGTGAGTCCTGCCCCGCGCGCGCCTGGTCGAGGCGCGAGAGACAGAGATAGTTCCGCCACCCCTTGAGCAACGCAAACGTGATCGGCCGGTCGCCCACCGACAAGGCGCGGGCCAGGATCGGCAGATCCTTGCCGACGAGCTGCTCCTGCAAGTTGATCGTATTGGTGGAGACGATCGTGCGCTCGCCGTTGGCCCGGGCCCATTCGAGCGCGGGGACCAGGTAGGCGAACGATTTCCCGACTCCCGTTCCCGCCTCGAGCAACGCGATGCCGCCGTCGTTGTAGACATCGGCGGTGTAGGCGGCCATGTCGCGCTGGCCGGGGCGATCCTCGAACGTGGTCCCGCCCAGCGCGCGGGCGACCGGCCCCGTTTCGGACAGCAAGTCCGCCACGGCCACCGGATCGAGGCGCGCTACGCTGCGTGCCCGCGGACACTCGACCACGACGTAGAGCGCCGTGACCGCGTTGTCGACGATGCCGAATCCGACGCCCCCGTCGTGCAGCCGCGCCGCCACCGCGAGATCGGCGCCCGAAGGATCGAGCACGCCGCTCGGATGGTTGTGCAGCAGCATGTCGCCGCGCTCGGCGACGCCGGGAAGGGCGAGAACGGCGTCGACGGTACCGCGCGCCACCACGCGGGCATCGACGATCATGCCGTTCGCATCGGGGCGGACGACGAACGACACCTCGCGGCCGTGCGCGGCCGCGATTTCTGTTCGTAGCAACTCGCGCACTGACGAGGCGAGGCGCTCCGCGCTCACGTCTTGAGCTCGCGCTTCTTGGCCGCCGGAAACAGCACGTTGTTGAGGATGAGGCGGTACCCCGGAGAATGCGGGTGCAACGACAGGTCGGTGGGAGGATCGCCGATCTGGTGCTGCGGATCTTCGGGGTCGTGGCCGCCGAAGAAGGTCCAGGTTCCTTTCCCCAGATCGCCGTGGACGTACTTGACCCAGGGCGCGCCCTCCTCGTCGGCGAGCACCGTGACGCCGGGCTTGAGCCGCGTGCGCAGGAACGAGGTCGTCAGTCCATAGAAATCGGGGATCACCTGGCGGTGGTCCTGCACCAGCATCGTCGGCACCGGGTCGATCTTGGCGCTGAAGTTGAAGAGCTTGAACGCGCCGAGGGGCTGGCGCCGTGGGCCCGCGTTCACCTGGTGGCCGTCGATGTCGGAGAACGTCGCGACGAGGGGGTTCGGCTCGAGCCGCGCCCCGGTGAACGCGAACGTCTGCGACCAATCGAGCTTCGCGTCGGCCTGGGGATCCATCGGGGTGCCGTCGGCGAAGGTCGCGGCGATGTCCACGGAGTGCGCGGCCAGCGCCAGGTCGATGGTCTCCGTTGCCGTGCACATCGCGAACAGGAAACCGCCGTTCGCCACGTAGTCGTGGATGCTGCGCGCGACCGCCTTCTTGAGGTCCGGCACGGTCGCGAAGCCAAGGCGACGGGCGGTGTCGGCGTTGCGTTGCACCATGTCCGCGAGCCAGGGCATCCCCGAATAGATGAGGAAGAACTTCGAGTACTGGCCGGTGAAGTCCTCATGATGCAGGTGCAGCCAGTCGAAGTCTCTCAGCCCTCCAGACAGTACCTCGGGGTCCCAGATCTTCGTGAACGGGATCCCGGCGTACTGCAGCGCCATGGTCACCGCGTCATCCCAGGGCGCGGCGTTGGGTGGGGCGTACACGGCAACCTTGGGCGCCTTCTCGAGCGGGACGGCGTCCATGTTGTTCGCTTCGATCTCGCCGCGGATCGCGGTGATGCGGCCGCCGTCCACCGGTTCGGCCCGCACGCCGCTCAGCGCCGCGTCGCGCCGTATGGAATCGGCGTCCGGGAGCAGGAACGCGCCGCCGTGATAGTTGAGGAGCCACTCGGCCTTGAGCCCCGCGCCGATCACGCGGTAGGTGAGGCCGTAGGCCTTGAGGTGATCGGACTGCGTGTCGTCCATGGGAATCAACAGCGACGCCAAGACGTCACGACGCCCTGACGCCAAGACGCCAGCACGCCAAGGCGCCAAGAGATCGACGCCGACGATCGTGGCGACGTGGCGACTTAGCGTCTTGGCGAATTCTCTCCGCTTCATGATCTCGGAATCGCCCCCCGCGCCCGCTCTACCTCGCGTCGAGCCTCGGGCACGAATGCGCTGCCCGGGTAAGTGAGGATCAAGTGCTCGAGCCGTTGCACGGCGTCGGCCGCGCGGCCCTGGCGGATGAGGACACGTGCCCATTCGAGCTCCGCCGCCGGCGGCGCGGCGCCGGGGCCGCCGGCGCGCACGATCTCATCGAAGACCGCGATGGCCGTCGCGTCCTGCGGGGGCGGGAGCCGCGCGGCCACCTGGCCCGCGAGGAGCAACACGTCCGATCGGCCGCCCTGCGGCTCGAGCCGGCTCGCGACGCGGCGCAACGCGGTCACCGCGCCGGCCGAGTCGCCGCGTGCCAGCGTGAGCAGCGCCGCGCCGAGCTCCGGCAGCGAATCCTCGGGGATCTGCTGCACTAGGGCCAGCATCGCCGTGCGCTCGGTGGCGGCGGCGCGCTCCCCCGCGTACGGGCCCGCCGCCCGGAACGCATCGCTCGCGCCTCGCAGGTCCCCGCGATAGAGCGCGATCCATCCCAGCTCCGCCAGCGCGGCGACGCTCGAATCCCCGCGCAATACTGCCGCGGCGCGATCGAGCTCGCCCCGCGCCACGCGCGCCCGCGCCAGCTGCATGCGCAGCGCCGCGCGATCGTCCCCACCCAATACGCCCGAGCCGGCGGCAAGCCGCCGCTCGGCGGCGTCGAGCTGGCCATCGGCGATCAGCACCCCGACGAGCGCCGCCTCGGCCATCGATTTCGCGTCGGCCGGCGCCAACGAGTCGGTGGTGAGCCGCTCCAGCGCCGCGCGCGCCGCCACGCGATCGCCGCCGTCGAGCAGCTCGCGCACCGCCTCGGCGCGCGCCCGCTCCGCCAGCGGCGACGGCACCAGATCGGCCCAGCGCGACAGCGCCATGCCACGCACGCGGTGTCCCGCGGGTGTCGCGACGGCACCCGCCAGGTCGGCGAAGCGCCGCAACGCCGAAGCCGTTTCAGTCGACGGCGGCCCCGTAGCGAGCGACTGCTCGAGCAACCGCCACGCCTCGGTCGCCTGGCCCCAGCCCAGCAGCACTTCCGCCGCGAGGCGTTGGGTTCGCGGCGCGGCATCGGGCGACGTCAGGGCCGCCACGACACGCGCGCGCTGCGGCGCCGGCGTCTCGGACAATTGGCTCGACGCGTTGGGCAACAAGTCGGCGGCGGCCGCGACGGCGTGCCCCCACTCCCGCGCCGCCCCCTCCCAGTTCTGCACGCGCTGCTCCAGCTCCGCCAGCTCGATCGCCAGTGTCGCCGCTCCGCCGCCGAGGGCGCGCCTCCCGACGAGCAGCACCCGACGCGCTTCGTCTACCATGCGCCGGTCGGCGAGCGCCAGGGCCCACTCGCGGTACGGGGCGTCGCTGCGCGGCACCGCGGAGGCCCAGCGGCGCGCCGCGGCCTCCAGGGAGTCGAGCTCGTTCATGCCGGCGTACACGCGCAGCTCGAGTCCGCGCAGCGTGCCATTCTCCGGGACCCGCTCGCGCGCCCGCTGCACGAGCGGCAACAGCTCCGGCAGGCGGCTCAAGATCGGGAGCACGCGCTCGAGGCCCAGCAACGCTGGAAGGTTGGTGGGGTCGGTCCGCAGCGTTGTGAGGTACATGGCCGCCGCGTCGGCGTACCGGCCGCTCCGCTCCAGCTCGAAGCCCTGGCCGATCGCCTGACCGAGCGCGGGCGTTGCCGCGAGCGTGAGCGCGGCGATCCCGGCTCTAAGGCTTCGCAGCATTCAAGAGGCGGAAATACTCGAGGACGATGCGGCGCTGCTCCGGCGTGAGCCGCGCCAGCTCTTCCCACGTCGGGTAGCGCACCCGCTGGGTGGCGCCCGTTGCCCCGGGGGTGAGCACTCCGGGGACGTGCACGCTGTCGCCCTGGGCGGAACGGCTGACGCGGTCCTTTTGCTCGTCGGGTTCCTGCCCGGAGAGGGTCCGACCGGCGTCGAGCAACCGGCGGTAGAGCCGCTCCTGACGCTCGACGGTGCGTCGGTCGAGCCGGCCCGCCTCGAGCTGGCGCGCCAACTCGCGCGCCTCCGCCGCCAACGCCCCGGCGGCGCTCGAAGCGCCCTCGGCCTGCATCCGCTCGAGCTGCTCCGCGAGCTGCCGCTGCCGGGCGGCCAGAGCGCGCAGCTGCTGCAGCATTGCTTGTCCGGCGGACCCCATCATCGGGAGGAGGCCCTGCGCGTCGCCCATCATGCCCTGCTGTTGCCCCGCCATCCGCGCCAGCTGCTCCATCGCCTCCTGGAACCCCGACCCCGATTGCGCCCCCGCCACTTGCTGGGAGGTGCGCACGAGCGCCAGCGCCGTCATGTTGAGCGCGTCGAGCGCTTGCTCGGCGTAGGCCGCGGCGGTGGCGGCGTTGGGATCGCCCTGCTCGAGCTGCTCGCGGGCGAGACGCATTTGGTTCTGCGCCATGCCGATCGCTGCCTCGAGCTGGGGCGGGACGAGCGCGTGGCGCCCGGCCGCCTCACTCACCTGCCGCTCGATGGCACCGGTGCCTTCTTCAACGGCGCCCTGCCGGCCCCGCGTCGCCGCGCCGGCTTCGCCCCGGCGCAATGCCTCGGCGATGGCTTGCTGACGCGCGGCGAGCGCCGCGGTCTCGCCCAGGGCGCGGTCGAGCGCCGCGAGCGTCTCCTGTTTCCAGGCGGCGGAAAGCGAGTCGCGCTGGCGGCGCAGTTCATCGGGAAGGTCGCGCAACGAGTCGGCGGCCTCCTGGCCGCCGCGCCGCGCGCCACGCGCATCGCGTTGCTGGGCCGCGTTCGCCGCCTCCTGCATCGCGGCGCTCGCGCGGCGCGCGGCGCCCTGTTGCTGTTCCAGAGGAACCTCCTGCCCTGCCCGATCGAGCCCCTTGGCCAGGGAATCCACACGTTCGGCGAGCTCTCGCTCCGCCGCCGCTGCGCTCGAATCGGCGCGCGGCGCTTCGTCCTTGTTCCACTCGGTCTGCCGCCGGGCCAAATCCTCGGCGTCCTGCGCCAGCGAGGACAGCTCGCCTTCGAGCGCGGCGCGTCGGAACAACTCCTGGCTGCGTTCGAGCTCGCGCCGCAGCTGCTGCTGCGCTTCCGCCAACCGCTGCAGCGCCTGGCGCGTGGCTTCCGGATCGAGCCGGGCCAACGCCTCCTGCAGCTCCCGGAGCCGTTGCTCCAGCTCGGGGGTGAGCGCGCGCTCCAGCATCTCCTGCACCTCGCGGAGGCGATGCTGGAAGGCGGTGTCGTTCACCCCCGCCGCCTCCGCGGCGCGGGCGATTTCGTCCACCGCCCGCGCCAGCTCCGCCACGCGCTCGGCCATCGCGGCCTGCTGGCGCGCAATCTCTTCGGCCCGCTCCGTCGCCTGGAACGGCAGGGTGCCCGGTTGCCCGCCCGGCTGCCGCGTGGCGGAGCCCCCGCTCGCGTCGCGGTTCCGCTCCTGCGCGAGGTCGCGCGTGCGCTCACTCAGGTCCTGCTGCGCGGCGGAGAGCGACTCCGCGGCGCTCGCCACGTCGCGTGCCGCGGCGCGCGCCGCGGCGCGCAGCTCCTCCATGCTTGGCAGCCGCAGCGCCAGCTCCGGGCTGCGCCCGCGGTGCGTCCCGGGCGCGGGCGCGTTGTCCCACGCCTCGACGTAGACGCGCAGTGTGTCACCCGGGAGGAGACCACGCTTCTGTGCGTCGAGTTGTCCCTGGACGATCGCGCGGTCGCCGGCACCGCTCACGTCGAGCGACTCCCGCACGGCTTCTCCCACGCGTCCAGTGCGGCTCACGCGCCAGCTCACTACGGCCAAGCGCGAGATCCCGTGGTCGTCGCGCACGTCCACGACGAGCGGCTGGCGGAGCGACAGCGGCAGCGTGGTGTCGCGCCCCGGCACTGGCAGCGCCACGACCGGCGCCGAATCGGGCACGACCACGACGTGCAGCTCGGGGGGACCGCTCTCCCATTCGAAGGAGGCGCCGTCCCGCGCGTGCGCCGCGAACCGCCATGTGCCGCTGGCCCGAGGCGTGAACCGCCCGTCGAGCCGGGTGCCGTCGACCCGCAGGCGCTCCACACGGTCGCCTGCCCAAGCGGCGTCAGCCAGCGGCACGCTCGCGGCGCCGCTCGTGACGATCTCGGTGCCCGCGGGAAGAACCACGGGATCGGGGCCCACGAGGAGAGGCTCGTCGGCGCGGCCGATATAGGCGGGGAAACGCGCGGTGAGCGCGAGCTCCGCGAGGAAGGCGGGGAGCGCGACGTCGATTTTGAGCTCGGCGCTCGAGCGGCCGCCGCCGGCCGCGCGCAGGAACAGATCGGTCTCGAGCGGACCGAGGCGTCGCACCGCGCGGCCGGCGCCATCGAGCGCGAGCCGGGCGGCCTGCCAGGGCTCGCCGGGGCCGCGCGTCCACAGCGTCGCGCGCATCGCACCGGGCACGGTGACGCTGACCGTCACGCTGTCGCCGCGTCGCACCCGGCGGCGGTCGACCGTGAGCCGCACCGGGGCGCGGGCATCGCGCCAGGCCCGCACTGGATTCCAGAACGCGGCCGCGCGCCCCGACGTGGGAGACGCCACCACGAAGAGCGCGGCGCCGGCGAGCGCTGCCGCGGCGCCGAGGGCGACGCGGCGGCGCGTGGTACGGCTGAGCAGACCCGCTACAGCCGGTGCCGCCTGCTCCACCACGCGCGCGGCCCGCGCGTCGGCGGCCGCGAGGAGATCGGGACTCGTTCCGCTTCTCGGTGTGGCGGGACTGACCACGCCGACGATGCTCCCGGCCCGCGTGTGCGCGGCCGACTCCACCAAGCGGCCCACGGGTGCGGCGGCGGCCTCGCGCAGCGCGCGGCGCACGGCCCACGTCGCCGCGAGCGCGCTGGCGGCGATGCCCGCCCACCCCAGGGCGACACCCGGCAGCCGCGGGGCGAGCGCCACGCCGAGCGACGCGGCGGCGAACACTGCCCCCGCGCCGGCGAGCACCACCGCCAGCGCCCGGGCGCGCGCGTGCGGCAGCGCCAGCCGGCGCAGGCGAAGCGCGGTTTCGGTCACCGGACCGCGCTCACCGCGTAGGTGAACAGGTTCACGCCCATCCGCAAAGCCGCCTCATGGAGCTCCGGGGGATCGTGGTGCACGTCGGGGTCTTCCCAACCGTCGCCGAGATCGGACTCATACGAATAGTATACGACCAGGCGGTCTCCCAAGAACACACCAAACCCCTGCGCCGGGAGTCCGTCGTGCTCGTGGATCTTGGGAATGCCCCGAGGGAAGTCGTACACCAGCCGGTAGATCGGGTGCGTCAGCGGGACCTCGACGAGCGGATGGTCGGGGAAGACGCGGGCGATCTCGCGGCGGAACGATTGATCCATCCCGTAGTTGTCATCGGCGTGCAGGAATCCGCCCTGTTCCAGATAGCGCCGCAGGTTGCGGATTTCAACGTCGGAAAAACGCACGTTGCCGTGCCCGGTCATATAGAGGTAAGGGACGTCCCACAGCTCGGGACCGGTCAGCGTCACCACCCGCTCGCGCTCCGCCACCGGGAGCGTCGTGCGCTCCCGCAAGGCAGTCAGCAGGTTCGGGAGGCTGGAGGGGTTGGCGTACCAGTCGCCGCCGCCGTCGTAGTGCAGGCGGCCGATGGTGAGAGAGGCGACGGGCGGACCGTCCGTTTTCACAGTTCGTTCACGAGTCGATACGCCGTATTGCGTGAGATGCCGGTTTCTTCTGCGACCTGCTCCGCCACGTTCTTTCGCGTCATGCCCTGGGCGAGCAAAGCGCGAGCGCGCGTTTCGGGATCGATCGGTATCTCGACGGGCCGCGCCTTGCCCGTCCCGGCCACGACGACCGTCACTTCGCCGCGCGGCGGAGCATCGGCGTAATAACCGGCCAACTCGGCGAGGGTCCCGGCGCGCGTTTCCTCGAACACCTTCGTCATCTCGCGGGAAACGCTCGCGAGGCGATCGGCGCCGCCGTCGCACGCCTCCGCGAGATCGCTGAGCAGCTCGGCGACGCGGTTCGGCGCTTCGAACAGCACCACGGTCCACTCGCTCGTCGCGATCGTTTGCAGCAGGCGACGGCGGTCGGCCCCTTTGCGCGGCAGGAATCCCAGGAACACGTAGCGGTCGGCGTGCAGTCCCGAGACCGCGAGCGCGGCCGCGACCGCGGTGGGCCCGGGGATCGTGACGACGGGAATGCCCCGCTCGCGCGCCGCGACAACCAGCTCCGCGCCGGGATCGCTCACCGTCGGCGTCCCCGCGTCGGTGACGAGGGCGACATCGGTCCCGGCTCCGAGGAGACGGAGCAGGCGCTCCAGGGCGCGCTCCGTCGAATGGGCGTGGAAGCTCACGAGATCGGCGCGCGAGCCGACGTGGGCGAGGAGCGGCTTCGTGTGTCGGGTGTCTTCGGCGGCGACCACCGCCGCCTGCTTCAGCGTGTCCGCGGCGCGGGGAGAAAGGTCGCCGAGATTGCCGAGGGGCGTCGCGACGACGTAGAGAGTACCCGCCACGTCACCACGTCACCTGCCAGGGGAGCCGCGAGTAGAATCCCGAGGCCTGCAGCACGTACCGGTGCTCGCGCGTCGCGTCCTTCAAGACCTTGGGCGCGGCGCCGGGCATCATCACTTCCGCGCCCTCGAGCAGCTGCAGCGTCCAATCGGTGAGGGCCGTTGAAAGCTCCTCGGGGCGGACCACCGCGTCGGGCGTGTCGGCGCCCCGCGGCACGCTCATCAGGGTGAGTGCCTGGTGCGTCCCGATGATCGACGTGGTGACTTTCTGCGCGCGTTTTTTGGCCTCGCCCGGGAACTCGCGGTCCACCGCCTCTACGATGCGCCAGTACAGCTCGCGGTAGGTGTTGACGAGGGCCGTCGGCGCCTGGGCAGGCAGGTCGGCGGCTCCGGGGAACGAACCCGCCGCCATGGCGGGTGACGCACCGTCGGGGCCGACCTCGAACAGCGATTCCAGGTAGCGGGCCGGCGGCATGACGTCGGGCTTGTCGCAGAAGTAGCCGCTGACGTAACGCCCCTTTTCGAACTTGAGATAGGAGGCGCGACCGTTCGAAATCAGCTCGAGCACACCGGTGACCTGCTCTTGCTGCAGGACCGGAAAGAACTTGTCGGGTTGGTTGACGTCGATGAATCGGCTCTCGTACCCGCCGGCGCACGCGGCGTACATCCAAGCGAGCTGCTCCATCGGCGCCGCACAGTAGGCCAGCTCGCCGCGCTCCACCTCGGCGCGCATGCGCTTCAGAGCTTCCGTGATCGTGATGACCTGCCGCCCCGCGGTGTGCAACGATGCGGCGTTCACCGCCTCGCCCTTCCGGAAGAACAGCAGCAGGCATTCGTCGGGCAGGTACGCAGCGATGTACCCGTCCACGCGACCGTCGCGGTCGCGTTTGGCGAAGGCCAGCAGGTTGTCGAGGTGGATGAACGCCAGTCGCGTACGATGAATCACCCGGTTCACCTGCGGAAACTGCAGATCCGCGAGGCGAACCGGCGAATTCGTCAGGCGAGCCGTGCTCGCGCGCATCGTCCTCCGGGGAGGTTAGCCCAGGTGCTGCTGGATCTTCTGCTCGAACGCCGGCTTCGGGTAGGCTCCCACGAGGGTGTCCACGTGGCGCCCATCCTTGAAGAATAGAATACTCGGAATTGAACGGACGTTAAAGCGCATCGCCGTGCGCTGGTTCGCGTCTACATCCACTTTGAGCACTTTGACCTTGCCGGGGTACTCGCCGGCGAGCTGCTCCATGATCGGTGCCACCATGTGGCACGGGCCGCACCAGGTGGCCCAGAAATCCACGATCACGAGCCCTTTGTGCTGCTCGACTTCCTGTTGAAACGTGGCGTCGGTGACCGCCGCGGGGTGCGTCGCCTCCATGAACCCTCCACTCCTTCTCTGACAATCGTTAAGTTGACCGCGTATGCACGAGCCCCGTCTAGCCCACGTCGGCGTTGCCGTGACGAGCCTCGCCGAGGCCCTGCCCTTCTATCGTGACGTCCTCGGCCTGCTTCCCGGCCGTCCCGAGACCGCGGACGGTGCGAGTATCGTCAGTCTGCGATTCGGCGACGTGGACGTCGAGCTGCTCGAACCGGTCGATCCTGCGAGTCCCGTCGCCAAATTCCTCGCTCGGCGGGGGCCGGGCATCCACCACATCTGCTATCGCGTGCCGGACCTCGATGCGGCGCTGGCCCGCTGCCGCGCCGCCGGGTACCGCCTCATCGATGAAACTCCCCGGCGTGGAGCCAGCGGTCACCGCATCGCCTTCCTGCATCCCAAGGCGACGAACGGCATTCTGCTCGAGCTGACCGAATAGGTGAAACGCCCTGCGCTACGGCCGAGTTCCCGATCCGGTGGGCTGGCACCGCGCCGCCGGGTTTCCAACGGCCTCGAGATGCACGTCGTACACGAGCCAGCCGCCGCTATTCGTGCGCACGAGCGTAATCGGGGCGGCCTGACTACAGCCACTCGGCCGTTGCAAGTCGACCCGGAAATCGCGCAACCGGTCCGCGTTCGGCACGTTCTTGAACGTCGGGTTCAGCGGCTGTGCGGCGACGGGTCCTTCGATGACGCGATATCCTGTGTGGTTCCAGTAGATCTGAATGGTGGTCAGCTGCCGCTTGAGATTGTTCCTGTCCATGTACGTTGACGCCGGTCCGCGTTCGCTTCCCCACAGGTTTCCCATGCGGGTGAGATCGTTGGCTTTCACCGCATCCATGAACTTGCTCAGCGCCTCGTTCGGCGTCTGGGGCGTCAGCATGCCGGGACGTTGCGCGCCGCCGCAGCCGAATCCTGCGAGAACGAGTAGGACAGGGAGTCGTCGCATAAGGAATCCAACCTAAGACGCCATGCGCCTCTACGTCAACATCGATCACGTCGCGACCCTGCGCGAAGCACGCCAGACCGACGAGCCCGACCCGGTCCAGGCCGCCGCGGCCGCCGAGCGCGGCGGCGCCGACGGCATCACGGTGCACCTGCGCGAAGACCGGCGGCACATCCAGGACGCCGACGTGGTGGCACTCGCGCGCGGCGTCCGCACCGTCGTGAACCTCGAGCTCGGCGCGCACCCCGACATCGTGCGCCTCGCCTGCCGGCTCCGTCCGTTCCAAGCGACGCTCGTACCGGAACGGCGGCGGGAGATCACCACCGAGGGCGGCCTCGCGCTGCGGCGCGGCGACCGCCGCCTCGCCACCGCCATCGGCCGGCTCCAGGACGCCGGCATCCGCGTCAGCCTCTTCATCGATCCGGTCCGCAAGACGATCGATCAGGCGCGCGGGCTCGGTGTCCCTGCGATCGAGATCCACACGGGAAAATACGCGCACTCCTGGAAGCGTGGACCAAAGGCGTTGAACGAACTGCGTCGAGCGGCTGCGTACGCCAAAGCAGCAGGGCTCGCCGTGCACGCGGGCCACGGGCTCACCTACCAGAATGTTCAGCCGGTTGCCGCCATCCCGGAGATCGAGGAGTTGAACATCGGGCACTCCATCGTCAGTAATTCCGTGTTCTGGGGAATTGAGGAGGCGGTGCGGCGGATGAAGCAGCTGGTGGAGGACGCCAAGGCGCCATGACGCCAAGACGCCACGACCATGTAGCTTGGCGTCCTGGCGTCGTGGCGTCTATCTTGGTGTCCCCATGACCCAACCCGGCACCCCTCTCGGCATGAGCGACTTCTTCGCCCTCGAGGCGGGCGAGTACCTGGACCGGCTCGACGCCGTCCTCCAGGGTGATGCGCCGGCCGCCGCGGACGAGTTCGTGCGGTTGTCGCGGGCGCTGCGCGGCAGCGCGCTGATGGCGAGCCAGCAGGCGATCGCGCGGGCCGCGACGGGGGTCGAGGCGCTGGCGCGGTCGGTGCGCGAGGGCCGCCGCCCATGGGACGCGGGCACCAAGCAGATCGCGATTCGCGCCGTGGACGACCTCAAGATCTTCGTGCGACGCGCTACCAGCTGGACCGAAGCCGACACCGCCAAAGCCGAAGCCCTGGCGGCACAGCTCGAGCAGCTCGCGGGGCGGCCCTCGGCGCAGGTGCGGGCCGCGGAGGCGATGGGGCTCGACGCGGGGGCGCGTGCCTTCGTCGCGCGCGAAGGCGCCGCGATCGCCAGCGCGCTCGACCGCGCCGGCCAGACCCTGCGCACCAACCCGCTGGCCCACGATCCGCTGCAGCACGTCCTCAAGGCGCTGCAACCGCTGCGCGGTCTCGCGGCGTTGAACGACCTGCCCCCCCTCCCCGACCTCCTCGAGGGGATCGAGCGCGCCATCGGGGAGTTGAGCCGGAGCAGCCCCGTGGCCGCGACGCTCGTCGGAGAGCTGTTCCAAACCGCCGCCAGCGCGATTGCGCATACCGCCCGGGAGGTCGCCGAGCGCGGCCGCCCCGATCCCGAAGGCGCCGAATTCCGGAAGTTCGCCGGGCTCCTGATGCGCTTCATGGAGAGCGAGCCCGACGTCGTCCCGATCGACGCGCTATTCCATAGCGACGCGGGACCGCACATCGTGCAGCGCGGCACGCCCCTGGCCAGGCCGGCGACGCTCGGCCGGCTCGAGCTCGTGAGCCACGGCGAGCATTTGCGCCAGGCGGCCGATTCGCTCGAGCGGGCGCCGAGCCCCACGCAGCGTGAGCTGCGGGCGCACACGCTGGCGGGAACGTTCCGCGCGCTGGGCGGCGCGGGGGGTGGTCCGGTGGCGGAGCGCGTCGCCGAGTTCGCCCAGGCGGCGCGTGAAGCCGTGACGCGCGGCATCGCGGTGAACCAGGCGGCCGTGTTCGCGGGAGAGCTGCGGCGCGCCGGTGACATCCTGTCGCGCTCCGGTTCGGGCGACGAGGTCGCGCTCGCCGCGGAGCTGGCCGCCGTGACGGCGGCGGTCCGCACCTTGGTCAGCGGCGGCGCGCCGGCCGCAGCGCCCGCGCCGCCGGTCGTGCCGATCGAATCGCTCGCGCCGGCGCCAGCCCCCCCCCCCCCCCGCCCCCCCCCCCGTCCCGGCCAGAGCCCCAGCCGCGCGGCCGTCGGCGCCACGCATTTCGTCCCCGGGCCCCGCTGCGGACGAGACCGTGCCCGAATCGGCCGACCTCGTGGGGTCGTGGGCCGCGTACCAGCGCCTCGCGGCTCCCGGGTTCGGTGCCGCGTCTCTCGACGCCCTACTCCAGGGGCCGTCGGCCGACACCGGTCGGCCAAGAGTCTCGGCTGACCCCGGGGCGGCGACCGAGGCCCCCCGGCGGGGCTCGGAACCAGCCGTCGTCGACATCGGCACCCTGCTCTATCGCGGCGCCCGAGCCCGGCAACGCGCCCAGGACTTGCGCGAAGCCGCGAAGCGCGTGAGCGGGGACGATCTCCGCGCGATCATCGACGAAGTCTGCGACCTCGTTGTCCTCGCCATCGAACCCGCGTAGCAGCCGGTCGTCGCCCGTGTCGCATCGCTGGGCCTGGGTGATCGGGCTCGCGGTCACCGTAGCGCTGCTCGCGTGGGTGCTGCAGGACGTCAACCTCCACGAAGTCGTCGCATACGCGCGCGGCGCCGATCCCGGCCTGCTGCTCCTCGCGGTCCTGCTCGCCACCGCCACCTTTCCCCTCCGCACCATCCGCTGGCGCCTCATCCTGCGCGACGCGGAGGGTCGCGGGTTCCCATGGACGCCGCTGTGGCACGCCACGGCGATCGGCTTCATGGCCAACAACCTGCTGCCGGCGCGCGCAGGCGAAGTCGCGCGCGCCTACGTCGCGCAGCATCAACTCCCGGTCCGGTTCACCACCGCCCTCGGCTCGGTCGGCGTGGAGCGCGTGTTCGATGCGTTGCTCATGCTGGCCCTCATGGCCATCGCGATCGTTGCCCCATCGTTCCCGGCCAACACCGTCGTGCGGGGCCGCTCGCTGTCGGGGCTGGCCAGCGCCGCGGCCCTGCTCTTCGGCGCGATCCTGGTCGTCGCACTCCTCGTCGTGCATCGACCGGCCCCCTGGCTCGCCCTGCTCGGCCGCGTGACGCATCGGCTCCTGCCGGCGCGCGTCGCGGACCGCCTGACGCATTGGGCCGAGGGGATCGTCGACGGCCTCGCCGTCTTGAAGAGTCCCGCGCGGTTTGCGGGGGTGGTGGCGTGGTCGATCGTCGTGTGGGGCGTGAACGCGGCGGCGTTCGCGGTCTGCTTCCGGGCATTCGGCCTCGATGTGCCGCTCGAGGCCGCGCTGCTGCTTCAGGGGATCATCGGTTTCGGCGTCGCGGTCCCCTCGACACCGGGGTTCGTCGGCGTGTTCGAAGCCGCGACGCGCGTCACGCTGGCGGTGTAC
>Ga0210382_10000245_pt1 | contig 20977 bp, 21 predicted proteins | sample PLMedo_FD_155452 | JGI IMG/M metagenome (GOLD analysis project Ga0210382, IMG submission 155452) | Groundwater sediment microbial communities from an aquifer in East River, Colorado, USA - PLM0_60_coex redo | ecosystem: Environmental > Terrestrial > Soil > Riparian zone | place: USA: East... | reverse complement strand
CCGTCGCGGTTTTGCCGCCCGGCGCTGTGGCGGTGACCTTCGCATGGCCATAGCCGGCGCCCGCGACGGTGCCATCCTCACCCACGGTCGCGACCTGCGGACTATCGCTGCTCCAGGTGAGGTTCGAGGCGGGTCCGAGCACGTTCCCCTGATCGTCGGCGTAGTTCGCGCGCAGCGTGTGCCGTTGATTCAGCCCGATCCCGACGCGGGGCTGGGTGAACCGCACCGAGCCCGCGATCACGCTGACGTTCCAGGTGACCTCGAGGCCGGCGCCCGGGCCGCGCACCGTGAGCTGTGTCTTGCCAACCGCGCGGCCCGTGAGGGTACCTGTTTGCGCGTCGAAAGTGGCTATCGAAGGATCTGCGACGCTCCACCGCAACGGTGCCTCAGGCACGAGGACGTTTTCCGCGGTGAGCGATTGTGCGTCGAATTTCGCGGTTCCGGTGAGGGCCACCTGGACCTCGGGCGACCGGGGCGGGCGCACCGAAAGTTTCGCGACGACCTGATGAACCGACACGTTGATGTTCTTGCTCTGCAGCAAACCCGAGACCGTCAAAATCGCCTTGCCTGGCCCGGCGGCGGTGACGACGCCGCCCAGGCTGATGCGCGCCACACTTTGATCACTCGACGCCCACTGCAGCACGAGCGGATTGACCGTCCGGTTGCTCTGCGAGGCGACGATGACATGCAGCGTATCGACCTCGCCCGGCGAGAGCATCAGGGGAGAGCCCCCCCCCTCGCGCACCGTGAACTCCGCCTGCTGCACGACCACCGGCGCCGTCGCCGTGAGCCCGCCAGCGCCGGAGGCAGTCAGCTGGATCGTGCCCTGCCCCGGCGAGAGCGCCACCACGTTCCCGCTCTGATCGACGCTCGCCACGTCCGGACGCAGCGACGTCCAGGTGACCATCACGGGTGCCGCCGGGGAGCCATCCTCACGCAGCGCCCGCGGGGAAACACGGGTGTTCTCGGACGGCAGCAGATAGATGACCCCAGGCTCGAGCCGCAATGCCGCAGCCGGTCCGCTGCCCGCCGTTTGCCCGGCAAACGGGTCGGGGCCAGGAGGAGGCGGCGGAGGTGTGGCAGCCGGTGGACCGGCCGGCGGAGCGGGCGGCGGTGCAGCACCCCCCGTGACCTGCACTGCGGCCTGGCCGCGCCGCGCGCCTACCCGGCCTTCGATGATGGCGACGCCGTTCGCGACCCCGGTGACGGTGCCGTTGTTATCGACCTTTGCGACGCTGACGTTATTGGACGACCAGATGATGCGCACGGTCGGGATCACATTGCCGATCCGATCGAAGGCCGTGGCGAGCAAACCGCTGCGCTCCCCGACGCGAATGGTCACCGTAGGGGGGGCCACCTGTACTTCGGAGACGTTCTGCGCCGCCGCTGCGCCCGGCACAGAGCAGGCGAGCGCGACGATGAGTCCGCGTCTTATCATGGCTGGCGAATGTGTGTCCGGCTAAATGCCGTTGTCAAGCCAACTTGTCACAACGGACCCCAACCGGTAGGACCCAAAACGCGGTAGCCCGTGTCACTTGCGAGGTCCGAATCCCGCGGTAAGCTATAGGCCACCACGACGCCCCCGCACCTTTCCAGCATAGGAGAAGATCCGATGCTTGAGCAGATGGATGTAACGGAGAGCAGTTGGCCCGGACCGGGGTTCATGGAGCCGATGTTCCCGTCGGCGCCCACGCCTGCGCCGATGCCATCGATGCCGATGGAAGAGTCGCGTCCCTCTTCCAAGCCGAAGGCCAAGAAGAAGGCCAAGAAGAAAAAGAAAGCCGCCAAAAAGTCTCGGCCAAAAGCAAAGAAAAAGCCGGCGAAGAAAAAGAAAAAGCCAGCCAAGAAGAAGCGCCGCCGCTAACCCAGCTCGCTCTGACACCCGCGGGAGCGTCTCGACGAGACGCTCCCGCGGCCACGTTAAGGAGACACCTCGTGCGCCGTGCGCCGTACGCCGTTCTACTCTTCGCTACAACTGCCTGTCGTGCTCCAGCCATTCCACTCGGCAATCCTCCGCAGGAGATCGCCGCGATGCTGCAGCGCTCCGCGTCCGATTGGAATCGCGGTGATCTCGCCGGTTTCATGAGCGACTACGCGAATGACTCGCTGACGAGTTACATGGCGGGCGGGCATGTCATGTATGGATGGCAGGCGATGTACGACCGGTATCGAGCGAACTACTTCGCGCCGGGCAAGTCGCGCGACTCGCTTTCCTTTGATGAGCTGCGCGTGCGTGTCTTGACGCCCGATTTCGCGTACGCGACGGCCCGATTCAAGCTGTCGCGGCGCGACTCCGTCGTGGCGAGCGGGCCGTTCACACTGGTTCTCCAACGACAAGGTGATCGCTGGAGAATCTTGCACGACCATACATCATCGGATCCCAAATGATTGACGGCCGTCCGGCCGTCGTGCTTGCGCTGCTGTTGTCCGTCAGCGGGTGCGACCGATTCATTCCGCGCGAGCACATCATCGCGCTCGAGGGCGCGACGCTCATCGACGGCGCGGGCGGCGCGCCGAGGCCGGACGCCCTCATCATCATCCGCAATGGGCATATCGCAGCGATCGCCCGTGTCAACGAAATCCCGATTCCCAAGAGCGCCGAGCGCATCAATCTGGTCGGCAAGACAATCATCCCCGGATTGATCGATGCCCACGCGCACGTGGAACGGTGGGCGGCGGGCCGCTACGTCGCCTGGGGCGTCACGACCGTGCGCGATCTGCACGGCGGCACCGACACCGCACTCGCGCTCCGGAACGACATGAATCTCGGATCGATCATGGGCCCGCGCATGTTCACCGCGGGCGCCATGATCGACGGCACGCCGCCGACCTATCCCAACGCGACCGGGATCCTAACGCCCGACCAGGCGCGTCGCGCGGTCGATCAGCATGCCGTCGCCGGCGTGGATTATCTCAAGGTCTACACGAAGATCACGCCGAATCTGCTGCGGCCGCTGATCGACGAAGCGGAAAAACTGCGCCTTCCCGTGGCGGCGCATCTGGGCAAGACCGACGCGTTGACGGCGGCGCGCGCCGGCGTCGTCTCGATCGAGCACATGTCCGGCGTCGTGCAGGCGGCGACCGGCGATCCCTCGTACGCGAATGCGCACACCAGCTTCCTCACCGGCTGGACGACCGAGGAGAAAGGATGGGCGGGCCTCGATTCGAGCACCATCGCGCGCACCGCGCGCGCACTCGCACAAACCAAGGTGGCGATCGTGCCCACGCTGGTCGTGCACGACATGCTCTCCCGGCTCGATAACCCGATTCTGCTCACGCGCCCGGGTATGGAAGACGTGCCCGAGAGCGCTCAGAGTGTCCGCAGTGTACCCAGTCTGCTGCGCCGCACCGGATGGCGCTCCGGCGATTTCGCGGCGTTCCGGCGCTCGCGCCGGCGGCAGGATCAGTTCGTGCGCGAATACAAGCGCGCCGGCGGCCCGATTGCCGCCGGTTCGGACGCCGCCAATCAGCTTCTCATTCCCGGATACTCGCTGCACGAGGAGATGTCCCTGCTCGTGGCCGCCGGTCTGACGCCGTTGGAAGCGATCATCGCCGCCACGCGCCGCGGCGCGCAGCTGTTGCATGCCGATTCGCTCGGCCTGCTCGCGCCCGGTAAAGTCGCCGACCTCGTCGTGCTCAACGGCAACCCTGCCAGCAACATCGCGGCCACGCGCAACATCGCGATGGTCATGATCCGCGGCCGGATCATCCGGCCGGACTCCCTGAGAGCGACATGGAAATGAAATTGCACGCTCCCGTCCGACTCCTCTTCCTCTTATTCCTCACCGCTTGCGGCAGCGGCACACCGGCTGAAAAGGGGGACGGCCCCTACGACCTCATCCTCAAGGGCGGCTGGATCGTGGACGGCAGCGGCAACCCGCGCTACCGCGGCGACGTCGGTATTCGCAGCGACCGGATCGCGGCGGTCGGATTCCTCGGGACCGCCACGGCGCGCGAGACGCTGGACGTCGGCGGCCTCGTGGTCGCTCCTGGATTCATCGACATGATGGGCCAGTCCGAAATCAACGTGCTCATCGACAACCGCGTCTTCTCGAAGGTCACGCAGGGCATTACGACGGAAGTGACGGGGGAAGGCGGCTCGGTCGCGCCGCTCACAGACCGGCTGGTGGCCGACGACTCGGACGCGATGAAGAAGTGGCACTATCGCGAAGACTGGCGCGACTTGAACGGCTACTTCGCGCAGCTCGAGCGGCAGGGGTCAGCGCTCAACATTGCCATGTTCGTGGGCGCGACGCAGGTGCGGCTCGCGGTGGTGGGCAAAGAGAATCGCGCGCCGACCGCCGCGGAACTCGCCCATATGGCCGCCATCGTCGACACCCTCATGGAGCAGGGTGCGCTGGGCGTCTGGACCGCGCTCGAATACGCACCGGCGAGCTACTCCAAGACCGATGAGCTGATCGCGCTCGCGCGCGCGGCGCAGCGGCACGGCGGGATTTACGCCTCGCACATGCGCGATGAAGGCGAGCACATCGACGACGCCTTGAATGAAGTGTTCCGGATCGCGCAAGCAGCGGGCATTCCCGCCGAGGTCTCACATCTCAAGCTCTCGGGGCGCCGGAGCTGGGGTCAGATGCCACGCGTCCTCGCGAAAATCGATTCCGCACGCGCGGCGGGTCTCGACGTCACGGCCGATCAGTATCCCTACATTCGTGCCGCGACATCATTGGATGCGTCCATTCCCACATGGGCGGAGAGCGGTGGCTGGGATTCGCTCCTGGTCCGGTTGCGTGACCCGGCGACGCGCGCGCGGCTGCACGCCGAGATCCAGAATCCCAGCGGCGAAAGCTTTTTCGCCGCCGCCGGCGGCGGCAGCGGCGTCCTCATCACCGGCACGTTCCAGGATTCGTTGCGCTACATGCAGGGCAAGACGGTGACCGAGATCGCGGCTCTCCACCATCGCGATCCCATCGAGACGATTTTCGACATCGTGCTCGCCGAGAACGGCCATCGCACCGACGCCGTGTACGCCATCATGCAGGAGCCCGACGTGCAGGCGGGAATGAAGCAGTGGTGGATGGCGGTGAACACCGATTTCGGCGGCGTGGCGCCTGACGGTCCGTTCGGCACACAGTCCGCACATCCCCGCGCCTACGGCTCGTTCCCGCGCATCCTCGGCCACTACTCACGCGATTTGAAGCTGTTCCCGCTGGAGTTCGCGGTACGCAAGATGACGTCGCTTGCCGCACAGCGCGTGGGCCTCACCGATCGTGGCCTGGTGCGTCCGGGCATGTTTGCGGACATCACCATCTTCAATCCGGCGACCGTGATCGATCGCGCGACCTTTGAGAAGCCGCACCAGACGTCGGTGGGGATCGAGTACGTGCTCGTGAACGGGCAGATGGTCATACGGAAAGGCCAGCTCACGAGCGCGCGGCCGGGGCAAGGACTCAGGGGACCAGGATACAAGCAGTCTAGATGACGCTCGAGAGGCTGATCGTCGCCTGGTTGCCGGTCGCGGCGCTATTCGCGCTGGCGCCACCCATCGGGTACGGCTGGGATCTGCCGCTCGACAATCGTCCATTTGTCTGGTCGTTCAATCGCTGGGAAATCGCGTGGCGATTGATCGAAGCCGCTGTCGCCACCCTGTTCGCCTCCCTGTGGTTCGACTCCGTGGGGGCAGGCGGATGGTGGCTGCTGTTCCTGCTTGTCGGCCTGCTCGTCGCATTCCCGCGCCGGCTCGTGATGTGGCAACACGTCGAGCCGCAGCGACGGCGGCATCTGCTGCTCCACGCGGTGCTCGACGTGGCGCGTTATGTCAGCGCCGGAGCCCTGCTCGCCTGGCGTCTTTCGTAGCTATCTTCGCAAGTAAGGTTTCCCCTCCTCCACACGTTTGACTTGTAAGAGCCTGTGCCAGCGCTAGGGCCGCGAATTCCATTCGACAGTGAACGTCTCGACGACGCGACGCTCGTGGAGCGGTTGCGGAACGGCGACCTGCGGGCGCTGGACGATCTGTTTCACCGCCATGCGCATTCGCTCCTAGGCGTTGCCTACCGTCTCACCGGTTCAGCGGCTGACGCAGAGGACGTCGTTCAGGACGTGTTCGTCGGACTGCCAGTTGCCTTGCGACGCTACGCTGAACGCGGGTCCTTCGCGGGATGGCTGCGTACCGTGACCGTGCGGCTCGCCCTCGATCGGATGAGGCGCCGCGAGAGGCGGCGGGAGATACCGCTCGATTCGACGGTGGAGCGGGACGCGGGCGACTCGAGCGCAGCGGGTGCGGACGTGCGCTGGGAGCTGGAGCGAGCCCTCGCGACCCTACCCGACGCCTTGCGCGCCGTGTTCATGCTCAAGGAAGTCGAGGGCTACTCGCACGCGGAGATCGGCCAGATGCTCGGCATTCGAAGGGGCACGAGTGAAGTGCGGCTGCACCGCGCGATCCGGACACTTCGTCGGGTTCTAGGAGACCAAGGATGATCGAGGGTTGGATTCACCCCGCGGAACGGGCTCTGACCCGATTCGCCACCGGGGAGCTGGAGGAAACGGCGCGGGCGCGCCTCGCCCGCCATCTCGCGCGGTGCGCGCGCTGTCGGGGGCGCGTCGCATTCCAGCGAGACCTGAAGGCCGCCGTCGGTGCGCTCCAAGGTCCCCCCGCGAGCGCCGCCTTGCTGGCCCGTATTCATGACCGGTTGTCTCGCGAGGAGCGCGTCATCCTGCCTGTGGCGGACGCGGTCGCGCTGCCCACCTGGTGGCGTCAACGGGCGGCCGTGGCGGCGCTCGTGGCCGCCGGGGCCGCGCTCTGGTTTCTCTGGCCCACGGCACCGCTTACGGCCGGCGACAGTCTGGGTGAGCTCACGTTCTCTCCCGCTGCGCCGCGCGCCGGCGAGGCGGTGCAGGTCGCGTATCGCGCGCCAACGACGCTCGCCGGCCGCGACCGGCTCGTCCTGCGGGCGCGCTACCGCACGCCCCGCGACGAGTCGTACAACAGCGGCTTGAGGCAGATCGTCGCCGCCGAGTTGAGGCCCGCCGGCGACCGCGTGTTCCGAGCCTCGCTCCGCCTGCCGGATTCGGTCGTGTACGCCGTGTTCGCCGTGGAGGACGCGGCGGGCCGGATCGTGGATGGAAATGCCCATCGCCTGTGGGAGCTGATCGTGCACGGCCGCGACGGCCGGCCGACGCTCGATGCTCTCGAGCAGCGCCAGCACGACCTGATGGGCCGGAACTGGGAGCAGGGGTACGAGACGGCGCGGCAGATTGCAGCCCTGTATCCCGATCGCGTCGCCACCTGGTCGCAGCTGCTCTTCTATGAGAAGAACGTGCTCGGCGCATCGCACATGGACAGCGCCCTCGCCGGACACCGGGCCCGCCTGAAAGCATTCCACGACAAGCTCGCGCCGCGCGCGTCGCTCTCCGCCGACGACCTCGGCTACATGTTCTGGTACGCCCTGGGGGTGGACTCCCTCCTCGAACGGTACTGGAAGGCTCGCCTGGCGCGTGAGGCCCCCCGCTCGCCGTTCGCGGCGCAGAACCGCGCGGGCGACATCTGGTTCCGCCTCTGGAGAGACAAGGACTCACTCCGCGCGCTGGCCGACATGGACCGGTTATGGGACGACGTCGGCCCGGCACACGGCAACGTCGTAAACCTGGGATGGAGGGTGGCCCAGGTCGCGCGTGACTCCGCGGCGCTCCTCCGCTGGGCGAGCCGCTATTTGAGCATGAACCGGGGCGATTCCCTCTGGATCGCGACCGTGTTCACCGGCTATCCCACCCTGCGCAGCGAAGGGATGCGGCTGTTGCGCCAGCAACTCCGCGGACTCGAGACGCCGAACAGCACGCGCGCGCTCGAGCGCACGGTAGACGAGCAACGCGTCGTCGACGCCGCGAGCGCACGCCAAATACTCGTCGCGCTGGGCGACGCGCTCGTGGCGAACCGGCAAACGACGGCGGGCCTCGACACGCTCAACCTCGCCGTGCGCGAGGGCTGGGACGTCGCCCTGTTCCGCCGCGTCGCTCAAATCCAGCTCTCGACCGGCGATACTGCGGGCGCGGTTCGCTTGCTTGGGCTCGTGGCCGCCGACCCCGCGACGGAAGGTTGGAGCCGGGATTCCGTCAGACGCTTCACCGGCACCTCGATCGACTCGGCCGCATGGGAGCGGCTCGTCCAGGAGAGCCGCGGCGAGATGCGCCGTCGGCTTCTGGACCTGGCAACCCGCCGGCACCTCCCTCCGGACGTCCGACTCGAGGCGGCGGTTGGCAGCGCGGCCCGCTTCGACACGCTCACGCGCGGGCGCGTGACGGTCGTCGCCTTCTGGTCCCGCTATTGCGGCCCGTCCAAGGACGAACTGCCGGCGTTGGAGCGCATGACCGCGCGGCTGCAACGACAAGGAGTGGCGGTCGTGACGATCACGGACGAGCGCATCTCGGACGACCTGCGACGGTTTCTCACCGAGCAGAAGCTCACGTTTCCCGTGTACGCCGACGCGTGGCGGGAGGCGAGCCGCGCCTTCAGTCAGTGGGGTACGCCCGCGTACTTTGTGCTCGACGCCGACGGCGTCGTACGCTTTCAATACCGGGATCTCGACCGTGTCCCCGCGGAGGTCGCCGCGCTCCAGTAGACGCGCCTTGCCGGGCGCGTCCACCTGCCTGCATCTTCCGCGCACGATGTCCACCCAAGCCATCGTGCGGCTCACGAGCTACTCGCACGGCGCCGGCTGAGCCTGCAAGCTCGGCCCCGCCGAGTTGGCGCAGGTCTTGCGCCACGTGCCGACAATCACGGATCCACGCATCCTCGTCGATGCTTCGACGCGGGACGACGCCGCCGTGTACCAGTTAACGCCGGATCGCGCCATCGTCGCCACAGTCGATTTCTTCACGCCGATCGTGGACGATGCCTACGACTTCGGTAGAATCGCCGCCGCCAACGCGTTCTCCGATGTCTATGCGATGGGCGGGACACCGCTGCTCGCACTGAATCTGGTCGGGTGGCCACGCGACACGCTGCCCTTCGAGCTGTTGGGCGACGTGCTGCGCGGCGGCGCCGACATCGCCAAGGAGGCGGGCGCCTTCGTGCTTGGCGGCCATTCGGTGGACGATCCTGAGCCCAAGTACGGCATGGTCGCGATCGGCGAGGTGCACCCCCACCGTATCGTCACGCTCGCGCGCGCGCGCGCGGGCGATGCGCTCGTGCTGACCAAGCCGATCGGCACGGGCGTGCTCACGACCGCCTTGAAACGTGATCTGGCAACTGCGCCGGATATCAGCGCCGCCGTACAGTCGATGGCGACGTTGAACGCCGGCGCGGCACGCGCGATGCGCGCGACCGGAGGAGGCGTGCACGCCGCGACCGACGTGACCGGCTTCGGCTTACTGGGCCATCTGCACAACATGCTGGCCGCGAGCGGTCTGGCGGCGGAGATCGCTGCCGCATCCGTCCCGCTGTTCTCTAATGCCGTCGAGCTCGCCGAGCGCGGCGCTATTCCGGGCGGAACCAAGCGCAACCGCGATGCCCTATCGGCTCAGGTGACGTTCGCCGCTCTGGTCCCCGAGCCCGTTCGCGTCCTGCTGTTCGACGCGCAGACGTCGGGTGGGCTGTTGATCGCTGTGGATCCCGATCGTGCCAACGCGCTGCTGGCGGCATTGGAGCGGGAAGGGACGCCCGCCGCGGCACGGATCGGCCGCCTCACGCGCGGCGTGGCCGGCGCAATCACGGTGACCTGAGTGCGCCCACCCGCAATTCCCGAATACCGCTCCCTGACGCCTGAAGCGCTCGATGCGCTCGAGCGGGCCGTCCGCGAGCGGCGGCGGGTAGCGCTGCGACGTCGCGGCACCGAATATGTCGTGGTGGCTGAGCGCCTGGAAACGAGTGGACGCGATGACGTACTGGCGGGACGGCTCCCGATGACCGGCGAGCTGCACACGTTTCGGCTGCGCGACCTGGAGAGCTTCGCGGTGCTCCCCTGAGCACCGCCACCAACCGTGTTCACGCGCCTGCTGGTAGGTCTGGACGGCAGTCCCAGCGCCGACGAAGCGCTGGAGCAGGCCGTCCAGCTCGGCCTGCGGTTCAAGGCCAAACTCGTGGTCGCGCATATCAAGGAGACGCACCGCCTGGGCCGGCGTGTCTCCGACTCGGGCGAGCTGCTGCAGCGGGCCGAGGAGCGTGTCACAGACGCGGGGCTCCCGGTGGAGACGATCCTCAAGCATGGCGACCCCGATACCGAGCTGGCGGCACTGGCGCGCGACGTCGACACGGTGCTGGTGGGACGGCGCGGCCGCTCGTCGCCGGCCGACGTGATCGGCAAGACGGTCTCATCGTTGATCCGCATCGCGGAACGGTCGGTCATCGTCTGCGCCAGCAAACCATCGCCGATGAACACCTGCGCGATCGCGTACGACGGCCGAGAGACGTCGCAGCGCGCGCTCGCGCTCGTCGCGCGCTTCGCGAGCGTTACCAACAGCACGGTGCACGTGATTCACGCGACCGTCGATCCGTCCATCGGCACCATGGTCATCGGCGAGGCCGAGGCGATGCTGTCGCTGCAAGGCGTCAAGTTCGTCACGCACCTCGAGCCGGGCACACCCGGTGCGGCGGTGGCGCGCGTCATCGAGCGAACGAAATGCGACGCCCTGTTCGCCGGAGCGCATGTCGGGTCGGGCCACGGCGACGTGAAGGTCTCACACGCCGAGGAGATTCTGCTGCATACCGATATCCCCGTGGTGATTCAGCCGTGACCACGCCGTTCGTGCTCGTGCATGCGGACGAAAGCTGCCTCGGCAACGATTCCACGAAGCCGAGCCGCGGGGGGAACGCGGCGTTGATCGAGGCGCCGGCGGGGGACAGCGTGGCACGCTGGGATTTCTACGAATGCTCGCCGCAAACGACGAACAACAAGATGGCGCTGGCAGGCGCGATCGCGGCGCTGGAATGGATACGTCGCCAATGGCGCCACGCGCTGGTGCACTTCGTCTCCGACTCCGAGTATCTCGTCAAGGGAATGAGCGAGTGGCGCAAGGACTGGAAGGCGCGCGGCTGGCGCCGCAAAACGGGCGCGCTCGAGAACGCCGAGCTCTGGCAGAAGCTCGATCAGGTCGATTCCGCGCATACGGTGGAATGGCGCTGGGTCCGCGGACACAACGAGCACGTGAAGAACGAGTATGCCAACGCGCTCGCGATCCGCGCCGCCGACCAGCAGGAGCGCACCAACGGTCTGATTCCATCCGGCTTCGATACTTGGCTCGCGCAGCAGCGCGCCCGCGGCAAATACCTGGACTTCGATCCCGACAAGGAGCTGCATGAGCGGACCAAGTAAGGATCACCTCGCAGCCGCCGATCCGTCGGTTCCCGTCGACCGGATACCGCTCTACGAGGTGTACATGCGCATGGCCGAGGAGCTGGCCAAGCGCTCGACCTGCGTGCGCCTGCAGGTGGGAACGGTCGTCACCGACCAGCGGCTCGAGAACGTTCTCGCGATCGGGTACAACGGCAACGCGCGCGGTCTTCCCAACAGATGCGACTCGGCGGTGCCGGGCAACTGCGGCTGCATCCATTCGGAGATGAACGCGCTCGTGAAGGCGCCGGGCAACGTGCGCGATAAAGTCGTCTTCGTCAGCGCGTCGCCGTGCGCCATGTGCGCGAAGCTGATCATCAACTCCGGCGTCACCCATGTGTTCTATCGCAAGGCGTATCGGGATCCGTCAGGCGTCGAGGTGCTGCAGCAGGGCGGCGTCGTTCCCGTACTGTACGACCGCTGGATGAGCGCGTGGCGCAACGGTGGATGAGCTAGATCGACTGTTTGGCTTGATCGTAGCAGCGCTCGCTCGCGAGACGCGCGTGGCCGTCCCCTTCCCCGCCTCCGATGTGTACGAGCGGCTCGTCCCGTATCGCTCCAACCGGGCACGGTTGAATGTCGCCACCCATCAGGACTACGAGATGGCGGTGCTCCGGCTGCTGGCCGGAGAGCGCAACTATGTGCAGCTCGAGCCCGAGAACGTGCGCGAAGCGATGCAGCGCGAAATCGCGACCATCAATCCCGACCCCGCGTACTTCCGCAGCTTCCCGGACGCCCAGGTGATGGTGAACGGCCGCGCCGCCGAGCGCGTGCTACTCGCCGACCGCGCCTACGCCCCACCGTCGTCCGCGGATGAAGCAGACGAAGGGCTGATGGATACGACGGGCGAGAATCCCGTTCCCCTGCCGGTCGTCCCGCCGACTGCGTTCCGAGCGCCACCCCCCATGGTGAGGCCCAAGGATGCGCTCGGTTCGAATCAATGCGAATTCTGCGGCGGCGTGTTGCCCGCGAACCGTGAGGCTCGCTTCTGCCCGCACTGCGGACAGCCGCGCGAAGGGGACCTGCGGTGCCAGGGCTGCGGCAACGAAGTGGACGTGGGTTGGGCCTACTGCCTGTCGTGTGGCCGTCCCACGGGGTTTGAGTGACGGCCCGACGGCCGAACGGCCGGACGGCCAAGATCGCCGTAATCGCTGGAGATGGTATCGGGCCCGAAGTTGTCGAAGCGGCAATCCCGATCTTGGATCGTGCGGCTGCAAAACATGGGTTTTCGCTGGCCTGGGAACGTCTGCCGTATTCTGCCGATCATTATCTAAAGACGGGAGAAACGCTCCCCGAGACCGCGTTCAAGCATCTGCGAGATGATGTGGATGCAATCTTTCTGGGCGCGCTCGGGGACCCACGTGTCCCCGGCAACGAGCACGCTCGCGATATTCTGCTCGGATTGCGTTTCAAGCTTGATCTGTATGTGAACTTCCGGCCCGTGGAGCTCCTGCATCCTGACCTGTCCCCGCTCCGCCTTTCGGCCGACCGGCCGTCCGGCCGTCCGGCCATCGACTTCGTGATCTTTCGGGAGAATACAGAAGGCCAGTACTTAGGCCGCGGCCGCTCGTCGGGCGATGAGCACGTCGCCGAGGAGGTGAACACCGGCAAGGGCGTCGAGCGGATCATCCGTGCGGCGTTCGAGTGGGCAAAATCACACGGCAAGACGCGCGTCACGATGAGCGACAAATCGAACGCAATTCCCACCCACCGCGTCTGGCAGGAGCGGTTCAAGAAGGTTGCCGGCGAATATCCGCGCATCGTGGCGGAGCACCGTTACGTGGATGCCCTGGCGCTGGAGCTCGTGCGGGAGCCGCAGCGCTTCGAGGTGATCGTGACCAACAATCTCTACGGCGACATCCTGTCCGACCTCGGAGCCGGGCTGGTCGGGGGGCTCGGCATCGCCGCCAGCGCCAACCTCCATCCCGGCAGGCGACATGCCCTGTTCGAGCCCGTGCATGGCTCGGCGCCGGCCCTCACGGGCAAGGGCGTCGCCAATCCTGTTGCCGCCGTGTTGACCGGGGGTTTGATGTTCGAGCACCTCGGTCACCCGGCCGCCGCGGCTGAGCTCAAGCAGGCGGTCCGCACAGTGCTGGCGAGCACGGCCCGCACGCCTGACCTGGGCGGTGACGCCAGCACGGCAGCCATGGTATCCGCCTTGGGGAACCTGGTTTGACTCCCAGTTGAGAGGGTGGGCACTGATTTGTTGAGTCTGGGTAGGAATTGACTCCCTCGGGCGAGAGGGTGGCGTATGCCGCCACTGCCGCTGGCCAAGATCCTCAATGTCGCGCTCCCCTCATTAGCGGGTGAAGCACGTGCGGTCGTCGACGTGCTGGCTTGTAAGAATGGCCTGCTACCGCCCGCCGGCGACGTCGCCACGTTCCTGGGACTCCGTACCCGCCATCAAGTAGCCCGCACGCTACGTCGCGCCAGCCTGCCACCGCTCGAGGAGCTGGCCGCATGGACGCGGTTGTTCTACTGGGTCCTGCAGTGGGAGCAGACCGGGGCGTCGTTGCTGGCCCTGGCGCATCAGTCTCATGTCGAACCCGCAACCTGCTACCGGCTCGTGCGTCGTCTGATGGGGCAGCCGTGGTCGCGCGTGCGACGCGGCGGTATCGCGGGAGCGCTGCTGCGTTTTCGGACGACCTGGAAAGACAACGGCATGCACCAGCTGGCGCTGCAACCCTACTTGCAAGCGGCCGCGCGCCAGGTAGCGGGAGGGGGCCTCGCAGTCGGCGCCGGCGACTTCAGACCCGAATTCAACATCCGCGCCGTCCGCCGGCCCCCTCACCCCGGCGGCGATCCCGTGGGCCGGCCCCGCGGCGTGCTTGCCTCCCGACTGGGGATTGCCGGCTATCCATTCGACGTTGCGATCGCTCCGGATGGCGCTGCCTGGCTGACTCGGCTCCACGCCGCGGTGCTCGAGCGCCTGCAGCTGCAACCGCTGGCGTCCACCGGTGTCATTCGTGTCGGCATCGCTCCAACGCGGGTGATGATCGCGCCCTCGGGTGAGCGCGCCTGGGTGACCAACCAGTTCACCAAAGACGTCGCGGTCGTGGATCTTGCCTCGCGGCGTCGCACTGGTTCCATCGCGATGGAAGGCGATCCGCTCGGCGCGGTGTTGTCGCCGGACGCCCGGACACTCTACGTCTCGACCAATCTCGATCGCTTGTGCGTCTGCGCGCTCACCGACACCGGCGGGCGGATCGTCCGGTCGACCGCCCTGCCCCAGGCCTGCACCGAGTTGGCGATCCATCCCGCGGGTAACCGCGTGTATGTCCCCACATGGAAAGCCGGCCACATCCTCGAGCTCGATGCGCGGAGTCTCGCGGTAATGCACCGCTACGAAGTGGGCGGCCAGCCGCTTGGCGTCGCCCTCTCATCCGATGGCCTGCGCCTCTACTGCGGCAACGAAAACGGATGGGTCGACCTGGTGCATTTGCCCACCGGAAGAATCGTGAGACGAACCTTCGATACGCCGGTGGACGAAGTCGCGCTGACGCCCGACCAGAACGTCGTCTATGCAAGCCTCCGCACGGCCGGACGGGTCGCGCTGGTCGACGCCCATACCCTGGCATGCGTTGGGACGCTCGAGACGGGCGGCCTTCCCCGCCATATCGCGTTCGATGGGCTCGGCAGCGTGGCGATCGTGGCCAATGAGGCCGGGTGGGTTGACGTCGTGCGGTGATGTTCGTGTTATGACGCGCACCGACTCGCAGATTGGCGGCGGATGGGGAACAAGTCCATCCGCCGCTCGTGTTTTCGCGTCATGCCTACCGTCGCATCCGCTGCAGACCCATATTCCGCCCACTTATGATGGAGTTGCACTCATGAAAACTCAGGGCGCCACAAAAGACGTCGTCTTCCTGTCCGGGGTGCGGACGGGATTCGGCGCGTTCGGCGGCTCTTTGAAGGACTTGTCGGCCATCGATTTAGGAGCGGCAGCCTCCCGGCACGCGATCCAGCGTTCCGGCGTCCCCGCGGGCGACTTCGGCCACGTCGTGTTCGGTAACGCACTCCAGACGTCGGCGGACGCCATCTACATGGCCCGTCACGTCGGTCTCAAAGCCGGACTGCCGATCGAGACGCCGGCAGTTACCGTCAACCGCCTCTGCGGCTCGGGATTCGAAGCCATCACACAGGGCGCCCAGCTGATTCTCCTCGGAGAGACAGAAGCGGTGCTCGCTGGTGGCGCGGAATCGATGAGCCAGGCGCCCCACGTCGTGCGCGGCGCGCGCTGGGGTCTGCGCCTCGGACCGGCACCGCTCGAGGATCTGCTGTGGGAATCGCTGAAGGACCCGCAATGCGGCCTTTCCATGGCCGAGACCGCCGAGAGCCTCGCCGAGAAGTACAAACTCACCCGCAAGGAAGTCGATGAAATCGCCGTCGCCTCGCAGCAGCGCGCGAAGCAGGCGTGGGACGCCTGCGCGTTCCAGGACGAAGTCGTCCCCGTCACGATCAAGGTGAAGGGGAAGGAAGTCGAGTTCCGCGCCGATGAGCACATGCGGCCTGAGACCACGCTCGAGATCCTCAGCGGGCTGAAGCCGTACTTCAAGAAGGATGGGCTCGTCACGGCCGGGAACGCCTCCGGGATCTCGGACGGCGGTGCGGCCACGGTGCTCGCCAGTGAGCAGTATGCGAAGGCGCACGGGCTGAAGCCGCTCGGCCGCCTCGTCGCGTGGGCCGTCGCCGGGGTCGAGCCCAAGCACATGGGCATTGGGCCTGCGCCCGCGGCCCGCAAGGCGCTCGCGAAGGCGCAGATGAAACTCGAGCAGATGGATCTCGTCGAAGTGAACGAAGCGTTCGCGCCGCAGTATCTCGCGGTCGAGCGCGAGCTGGGCCTGGATCGCAGGCGGACGAATGCCTGCGGCGGCGCGATCGCGCTCGGGCATCCACTCGCGGCGACCGGCACGCGCATCACGATTCACCTGCTGCACGCGCTGCGGCGCGAGAAGAAGCGGTTTGGACTCGGCTCGGCGTGCATTGGGGGAGGTCAGGGGGCGGCGGTGATCGTCGAAGCCTTGTGAGCGACATACTCCTCGGGGCGATCGGTCTGATCGCCCTCTATCTCTTTTCGGGCCTGCGCGTGCTGCGCGAATACGAGCGCGGCGTGTACTTCCTGCTCGGCCGTCTGCGGCCCACGAAGGGACCGGGGCTGATCTTTCTCCCTCCGGTGCTGGCACGGATGCAGAAGGTGTCGCTGCGCGTGATGGCGATCGACGTCCCCCCCCAGGACGTAATCACCCGCGACAACATTTCCATCAAGGTCAATGCCGTCTTGTACATGCGCGTGAAGACGCCCGACAAGGCCGTCGTGGCAGTGGAGAATTACCTCTATGCCACGAGCCAGCTCGCGCAGACGACGTTGCGCTCGGTGCTGGGTGAGACGGAAATGGACGAGCTGCTGGCGAACCGTGACAAGATCAATGCGATCCTGCGCCAGACGATCGACACACGCACTGAGGACTGGGGCATCGAGGTGTCGGCCGTCGAAGTAAAGGACGTCGATCTGCCGCCAGAGATGAAGCGGGCGATGGCCCGTCAGGCCGAGGCCGAGCGCGAGCGCCGGGCCAAAGTCATCAACGCCGAGGGCGAGCTGCAGGCGGCGGAGAAGCTGGCGCAAGCGGCGCACATCATCGGCAAAGAGCCCGCGGCCATTCAACTCCGCTATCTACAGACCGTCAACGAGATCGCTTCCGAGAACAATTCCACCACGATCTTTCCCATTCCGATCGACCTGTTCAGGGGCTTCATGGAGCGCCTGGCACCGGCGCAGGCCAGTGATTCGGCCAGCCGGGCTCTTCCCGAGCGCGCGTCGGGCGAGCGCCTGCCGGCGCCCCGGAATAAAGGAAAGGCCAAGGTCTGATGGGGAAGGACCTCATCAGTCGTGAGGCGCTGGAGCGCATCATCAAGCGCGCCGCCGAGCTGCAGGCCGGAGAACACGACGTCGGCGACGGTCTCACGAACAACGAGGTCCTGGCACTCGGCAAGGACGTCGGCATTCCCGACCGCTACCTGCGTCAGGCGATGCTCGAAGAGCAGACGCGCATTGCCCCCGACGTCGCGACCGGGACGTGGGCGTGGCTCACCGGTCCCGGGTCGATCGTGGCGCACCGTGTCGTTCCCGGCGATCGCGCGACGGTCGAGCGCGAGTTGAGCCGGTGGATGGCCGAAGAGGAGCTGCTGCAGCCCAAACGGCATTTTGCCGACCGCACGTCCTGGGAGCCCAAAGCGGGCGCATTCGCGTCGATTCAGCGCGCGTTGGCGGGTCGACGTCGCTACTCACTGGCACGCGCCGCGGAGATCACCGGGCAGGTCGTGCAGCTCGAGCCGGGATTCTGTCTCGTGCGGCTCGAGGCGGACATCCGGCCAGAGCGCACGAAGCGGATCTCCGGCGCCACGGTGATGGCGGTCCTGGGCTGGGGGCTGACCGGCGCGACCGCACTCATCGCTCCGCCGCTCGCGCTCGCCCAGGCATTGATGCTCGTGCCGGGCGTCGGCCTGACGCTGGGAGGGGTCATGGTCGCCCGCACCTATCGAGGCGCGAACGAGCGCTTGGAAGTCGCGCTGGAGCAGGTGCTCGACCGGCTCGAGCGCGGGGAAATCCGCTCGTCCAGCCAGGGCGTGTTGCCCGGCACGGGCACATTCGTCCGGATCGCCGAAGAAGTGCGAAAGGCATTCGAAAGTCCCAGGGCGCCTCCCCGGCCCAAACCCAGGAGCTGAGGAATTGGCGGACATCCAGCGCGTCGGTGTGCTCGGCTGCGGCTTGATGGGCAGCGGGATCGCCCAGGTCGCGGCGACAGCGGGATACGAAACGATCGTGCGCGACGTCGCCAACGAGGTGCTGAACCGCGGCCGCGCCGGCATCGAGAAGTCGCTTGCCAAGCTGGTCGAAAAGGGGAAGCTCCAGCCCGCGGACCGAGACGCCGCTCTCAAACGGCTGACGTTCACGACCGTCGTCGCCGACATGCGCAAAGTGGACATCGTGATCGAAGCGATCACCGAGGACCTGGCGCTCAAGAATGTTCTCTTCCTCGAGCTCGATGGCTTGTGTGGCGCGGGTACGATCTTCGCCTCCAACACGTCGAGCCTGACGATCGCGGAAATGGCCGGGGCCACCAAACGCGCCGATCGTTTCGTGGGGCTGCATTTCTTCAATCCGGTGCCGCTGATGCCGCTGGTGGAGGTGGTACGGACGATCACGACGTCCGAGCAGACGTTCAAACGCGCATTTGCGTTCGCGGCGTCGCTGGGCAAGGAGCCCGTCGCCGCGAAGGACAATTCCGGCTTCATCGTGAACCTGCTGCTCGTGCCGTATCTGCTGGACGCGATCCGCGCCGTGGAGCGCGGTGTCGGGAGCGTGCCCGACATCGATAAGGCGATGCAGCTCGGTTGCGGCTACCCGATGGGCCCGCTGACGCTGCTCGATCTCGTGGGCCTCGACACGACGTACCACATCGCCGAGATCATGTTCAAGGAGTACCGCGAGGGACGCTACGCGCCGCCGCCGTTGCTCAAGCGCATGGTGCTCGCGGGGATGCAGGGGAGAAAGTCCGGCAAGGGTTTCTACGACTACTCGTCCAATCCACCCACCGTCAGCAACCTGGGGCTCTAATGTTCGGTTACGACGCTGCACGCTGGCACGCGGTTCTGAACGATCTTCCTGCCGCTCTGCTCCTCGTGGCGGTGTTGTTCGACGTCGCCGCTGCGCTGACGAAGCGGGAATCGCTCATGTGGGCGGCGATCTGGACGTTGTGGGCCGGCGTGATCGGCGGATGGGCGGCGGTCGTCGCGGGGAAACTCGCGTCGAGCTCCATCGACCACGGTGAAGCGATTCATCAAATCATGGAGAAGCACGAGAACATGGCCCTGCTGACGATGGCCCTCTTTACGGTCGTGCTCGCCTGGCGTCTCATCCGCCGGTTTCAGATGCCGCCCCAGGAGCTCGCGTTTACGCGCATGCTGAGCATCGTGGGACTCCTCGGATTGGTGTGGACCAGCGTGCTCGGTGGCAGGCTCATGTTCCAGCACGCGGCCGGGATTCCGTCGCAGACCCTACAGGCCGAGCTCGAAAATCGGGAGGAAGGGCACGAGCACGAGGCGGCTGATACTACCAAAGCTCTGCACACTCACCCGCCGGGCACACCGCCGCACTCGCACTGATGCGCGCGATTGCGCTTTGCGCGCTGCTCCTCGTGGCGTGCACGCCGGCCACGACGCGCCCCCCGTTCGCTCCCGTCCCCGAGGCGCTGCACGCCGTCATCAACGCTCCACCGGCGGACGTGACGCGGGCCGCGCAGGCGATCCTCACGGCCGACTCGATTGGCGTGCATTTCGTGAATCTGCAGGACGCGTTTCTCGAGACGAAGGAGTTCGCGGGCAGGCACCGCTTGCGTCTCTGGGCCGACCCCGATGTGCCCGGCAAGGCGCGCGTGACGATTGAAGCGGTGTACCGGCCCATCGCAGATCCATCGCGCACGCCCCGCGATCTCGAGCGCGCCGCGCCGCCCGGGTCGCCGGGTCAGCTCCGCGCCGAGCAGCTCCTCGCCGCCCTAAAGGACAAGCTTGGAGTCACGACTTACTAAGAGCCTCGGCGCTCTCGAGTACTTCACATTCGGTTTCGGCAGCATGGTGGGTGTGGGTTGGCTGGTCATCATGGACGACTGGCTGGCCCGGGGTGGCCCCGGCGGCGCCATGCTCGGCTTCCTCGGCGGCACCGCCCTGCTCCTCCCAATCGCGCTGACCTACGGCCGATTGGTCCGGGCAATTCCCGATGCCGGTGCCGAAGTCGCCTATACCGAACGCGTGTTCCCGCGGACGGTGAGCTTCGCCGCCGGTTGGATGATGGTGCTCGCCTACACGATCGTGTGCCCCTGGGAAGCGGTCGCGATCGGTAACCTGCTGGCGAGGATTGTCCCGGCGATGAACGACATCCCGCTTTACACGGTCGCGGGCAAAGTCATCACGCTACCGCGGCTCGTCGCGGGTCTCTCGCTCACAGCACTCATCGGTCTGGTCAATTATCGCGGCATTCGCACGAGCGGCCGCTTTCAGGATTTCGCCACGCTGGGCCTGCTCGCCTGCTTCGCCGGGTTCGTCGTGCTCGGGTTCGCGCGTGGTAGCACCAGCAACGTGCAACCACTGTTCGCCTCGTCCGGTCCATTCATCTCGGTGCTGCTGGTCGCGCAGATCGTCCCGTACTTCATGACCGGATTCGAGTCGATCCCGAAGGCTTCGGAAGAAGCGCGGCCCGATCTCCCCGCCGGCACGCTCAGCCGCATGATCATGGCGGCGACCCTGGCCGGTGGGTTGTTCTACCTGCTCGTGATCGCCGTGGTAGCCTGGGTCTACCCGTGGACTGATATCGTCAGCCAGCATCTCGGCACGGAAGCGGCGTTCGCGCGCGCCTTCGGTACGCCGTGGATCGCGCGGCTGATTCTCGCGGGAGCCTTGTTGTCGTTGTTCAAGATCTTCAACGGCAACCTCGTCGCGGCTACGCGCCTGCTGTACGCGCTGGGACGTCGCGGCCTCGTGCCCCCGTCGCTCGGGACAGTCGATCCACGGTTTGGGACTCCCTCCGTCGCCATCCTGCTCGTCACTTTGCTCACCGCCGCGGCGGCATTCCTGGGGGACGCGCTGCTTGTCCCGATCACGGAGGTCGGATCCGCGGTCTCGGGGCTGGGCTGGTGCGCCGC
>Ga0210382_10000244_pt1 | contig 20981 bp, 18 predicted proteins | sample PLMedo_FD_155452 | JGI IMG/M metagenome (GOLD analysis project Ga0210382, IMG submission 155452) | Groundwater sediment microbial communities from an aquifer in East River, Colorado, USA - PLM0_60_coex redo | ecosystem: Environmental > Terrestrial > Soil > Riparian zone | place: USA: East... | reverse complement strand
AATATTCCAAGAAGCGCGCCTTCGACGCGACCCCCGAGCCCGCGCCCGCACCCGCTCCGGGCGAGGGACTGCTCCTTTTCGTGGTCCAGAAGCACTCGGCGCGCCAGTTGCACTACGACTTCAGGCTGGAGTGCGACGGCGTGCTCAAGTCCTGGGCCGTTCCCCGAGGCCCGTCGCTCAACCCCGCGGACAAGCGCCTCGCGGTCATGACCGAGGACCACCCTTACGATTACGCCTCGTTCGAGGGCGTGATTCCCCCGAAGCAGTACGGCGCGGGCGAGGTGATCGTCTGGGACTGCGGCCCGTATACACCCGACGAGGATCGGAAGGGACATTGGTACCACGACCGCGCGCACGCCGAGCGCCTCGTCAGGGAGGGCATCGCCGCGGGCAAGCTGAGCGTCACGCTTCGCGGCGCCAAACTCAAAGGCTCCTTCGCGCTGGTCCGCACGGCCAGGAACCCGAAGGACTGGCTGCTCATCAAGCACAAGGACCGCTTCGTCGCCGAAACCGACGTCACCGAGAAAGATCACTCGGTCCTCTCCGGCCTTATGGTCGAGAACCTCAAGGCCCTGCCGGTGCGCCGCATGCCGGCGTCGCAGCTCGTCCCTTCCGGAAAGAAGGAAGCGCTGCCGGTGAAGCTACTCCCCATGCTCGCCGAATCGCGCGACGCCGTATTCACCGGCGCCGGCTGGCTGTGGGAGCCCAAGCTCGACGGCTACCGCGTGCTCGCCTTCATCGACGACAAGGAGGTGAAGTTCCGCTCGCGGCGCGGGCTCGACCTGACGCCTTCTTTCCCCAAGCTCGCCGCCGAACTCATGCAGCAGGGGGTGAAGGGAATGGTGCTCGACGGCGAGATCGTGGCCTTCGACGCGAGCGGCCGCCCGTCCTTCGCCGCGCTACAGGAGCGCGTACAGCTGAAAACGGAGCGCGAGATCGCGGCCGCCGACCGAGCGACGCCCATCGTCTTCTACTGCTTCGACATTCTGCATTTCGCCGGCGTCGATCTGCGCGACGCGCCCTACGCGGACCGCAGGCGCTGGCTCGAGCAGTGCGTCCTGCCCTCCCCTCACGTGCAACTCGTTCACGCGGAGGAAAACGGCGAAGAGCTCTACAAGGCTGCGCTCGCGAGCGGCTTCGAAGGCGTCATCGCGAAACGCAAGGACAGCAAGTACGAAGCCGGCAAGCGCTCGCAGTCCTGGCTCAAGATCAAGCCGACGAAGAGCGCCGAGTTCGTGGTCGGCGGAGTGACGGTAGGCAAAGGATCGCGCGCTTCGCTCGGCGCCCTTCTCCTCGGTTACTGGGACGACGGAAAGCTCGTCTACTGCGGGCACGTCGGCTCGGGGTTCGACGACCGCACGCTCGCGCAGGTGAAGGCGCGCTGCGAGAAGCTGCGAACCGACGTCTGCCCGTTTGCGGAGAAACCAGAGCTGCACAGCCCGACGACTTGGGTGAGGCCCGAGCTGGTCGCCGAGGTGGAATTCCAGCAATGGACCCCCGACGGGATGCTGCGCGCTCCGGTATTCCTCCGGCTGCGCGACGACGTCGATCCGAAAGCGGTGCGCCGCACCGAACCCCGGACCGCGGCGCGCCCGGTCGCCGAGGCAGTCCCCTCATCCGGCGACAGCGAAATCGACGCCGTGCTGCGCCAGCTCGACAACAAGAAGACCGCCCTCGCGATCGCAGTGGGGCGGCACACGCTGAAGCTCACGCACCTCGACCGCGTCTATTGGCCCGCCGACGCGGCGCTCAAGCAGCCGGCGATCACCAAGCGCGACCTGCTGCGCTATTTCGCGCAGGTTTCGCCCTTCATGCTCACGCACCTCGCAGACCGGCCGCTCACCATGATCCGCATGCCCGAGGGCATCGCGGGCGAGCGCTTCTACCAGAAGCACTGGGACCCGGAGCTGCCTCCTTTCGCCAGGAAGATCACGATCTTCTCCGAGCACAAGGACGAGCGGCACGACTATCTGCTGTGCGACAACCTCGCGACGCTCCTTTGGCTTGCGCAATCGGGAACGCTCGAGTTCCACGTGTGGCACTCGCGCGCGAAGCCCGGGCCCGACGCGGCGACGCAGAGCACCGACTATTCCTCCTCGCTCGCCGCGCTCGAGGACTCGATCCTCAACTATCCCGACTACGTGGTGTTCGACATCGATCCCTATATCTACTCGGGGAAGGAGGCGCCCGGCGACGAGCCCGAGCTGAACACCGTCGCCTTCGAGAAGGGAAAGGAGGTCGCGTTCGCCTTGCGCGAGCTGCTCGCGAGCATGAGCCTTGAAGCCGTGGTGAAGACCTCGGGCAAGACCGGGCTCCATGTTTTCGTGCCGATCGAGCGCACCCTCGATTTCGACGTGGCGCGCAAGGTGAGCGAAATGGTCGGACGTCACCTCGTGCGCCTGCGCCCCAAGGACGTCACGGTGGAGTGGAGCGTCCCCAAGCGCACCGGCAAGATCTTCATGGATTACAACATGAACGTGCGCGGCAAGACGCTGAACGTCGCCTATTCGCCCCGAGGCGCGCCCGGCGCGCCGGTGTCGATGCCGCTCACCTGGGAAGAGCTCGCCGGCGCGCACCCGCTCGACTTCAGGATCACGAACGCGGCCGAGCGGCTCGCCCAGACCGGCGATCGCTGGCGCGAGGCCTTGACCCGCAAGCAGAGCCTGGAACGCGCGCTCGAGGGCGCGAAGGCGTAGAGCGCAAAAAAAATCCTCTGCGAACCGCCACTTGCGCAACGAAGCTGACTATTCACTATAATACCTTCCCCTTCCGGGAGAGAAAGCCATGGCTGCACGTTCGATCGCTACGCTGACGGTTTCGTTCGGAATGGTCTCGATTCCGGTAAAGCTCTTCTCCGCAACCGAGGCGAGCCGCGCCATTTCGTTCAACCTGCTGCACAAGGCCTGCGGATCGCGGCTCAAGCAGCAGTACATCTGCGTGAAGGAAGAGGTCCCGGTCGCCCGCGAGGACATGGCGAAGGGCTACGAGTTCGAAAAGGACCAGTACGTGATGTTCTCGCCCGAGGAGCTGAAGGCTCTCGAGGAAGCGGGCACGCACACGGCGGACATCGCGGAATTCGTGCCGATCGAATCGATCGACCCGGTGTATTTCGACAAGGCCTACTATCTCGCGCCGGACAAGGGCGGCGCGAAGCCCTACGCGCTGCTCGCGAGAGCACTGCGCGAATCCGGCCGCTGCGCGCTCGGGCGCTGGGCAGCGCGCGGCAAGCAGTACATCGTGATGATCCGCCCGGCTGGTAACGAAAATGCGGACGGCCTGGTGATGCAGCAACTGCTTTACGCAGACGAAGTGAGATCGATCAAGGAAATCGAGATTCCGAAGACCGAAGTGAAGGAGGCGGAGCTGAAGCTCGCGCAGCAATTGATCGAGCAGCAGGCCTCGGACAAGTTCGACCCCGCCGCTTACACCGACGAAGTGCGCGCGCGCATCGAAACCGCGGTGCAGAAGAAGGTGGAAGGCCAGGAGATCACGATGGCCGAGGAGCCCCAGGGGGGCGCCGAGGTCATCGACCTCATGGAAGCGCTGCGTGCGAGTCTCGACAAGAAAAAGGCCCCGGCACCCGCGAAGGCGCCCGACGCTGAGGCGCGCAAGGCGCCCAAGCGCGCCCAGCAGCCGGAACCCGCCGCCCGGAAGGCCGCGAAGAAATAATACTCGCCGCCGATCCGCCCGCAATGCACCAGTACGGCGTGCGCGACGTCGAGCGGCTGCTTCGGCTGCCCCGCAGCACGATCCGCAGCCTGGTCAATGCAGGTTTCGTTTCGCCCGCGCGCGGCCCGCGCAAGTCGTACCTGTTCTCGTTCCAGGACCTGATCGTGCTGCGAACCGCGCAGGCGCTCGCCGCGGCGAAGGTGCCGCCCAGGCGAATCACGAAGTCGCTGAGAGAGCTTCGCCGCCACCTCCCCGACGCCATGCCGCTCTCGGGCCTCTCGATCGGCGCAGTCGGCGACCGCGTGGTCGTCTCCGAAGGCGCGAGCCGCTGGCAGGCGGAATCGGGGCAGTATCTGCTCGCTTTCGACGGCGATCCGGCCGACGGCTCCCTGAGCGTGGTCGAGCGGAACGACGCCGGCGCCGTGGCGGGCGCGGAAGACTGGTTCGAGCGCGGATGCACGCTCGAGGGCCGCGATTCCGGGGCCGCGCGGGAAGCGTACGGGCGCGCGCTCGAAGCGGACCCGATGCACCTCGCCGCCCGCATCAACCTGGGAAGGCTCCTGCACGAAGCCGGCCGCCTCGCCGATGCGGAACGCGTCTACCGCGAGGCGATCTCGGCCTGCGGCAGCGATCCGCTGCTGCTCTACAACCTCGGCGTTCTGCTCGAGGACCTGGGCCGCAGGAGCGAGGCGATGGAAGCCTACGAAAGGGCGCTGCACCGCGATCCGCGTCTCGCGGACTGTCATTACAATCTCGCGCTCCTGTGCAAGACTCTCGGCAAGCCCAGGCACGCCATCCGGCACATGGCGCAGTATCGAAGGCTGGTCAAACCGCGAAGATGAGCAGGCGCGGATCCAGCATCGCAAAGTGGGAGTAGTTGCTTGAAGACGATCCTCGCAGGCGCGGCGCTTCTTCTTGCGATCTCCTCCGCGGCGCTCGCCCAGACGGCGACGCAGCCCAATCCTCTCGCCACCCGGCCCGGCTGGGAGCTCGGCGCGCAGGCCGCACGCTACCGGTATCTGGAACCCGACTTCGCGAAACTCAGCGGCAATCGGGTGGGCATCGTCGCCGCTGGAACCGCCGTCAGCGCCGCAGGCGTTTTTTCCAGGCTCGAGTTTCGCGAGTCGTACGGGCGGCTCAAATACGAGGGCTCGGGGACGAAGGACCGCGTTCCCGACTGGATTCTCGAGGCACGGGTGGTCGCCGGTATGGACTGGGTGGGCCGCAGCGTTTCGCTCTCGCCTTATCTCGGGCTGGGCTACCGCTATCTCTACAACGACCTCAGGGGCAAGACCAGCACTGGCGCGAACGGCTACCGGCGCGAATCCAATTACATCTATGCGCCGGTCGGGCTTACCGCGCGCTTTCGCCTGGGTGACCGCTGGGTCCTCGCGCCGATGCTCGAAGGCGAGGTATTCACGCGAGGCAGGCAGGCGTCCAAACTGAGCGACGCGGGCCCCGGAGTCATGGACGCCACCAACGAGCAGAAAGGCGGTCGCGGCCACCGCGCCTCTCTCATGCTCGAGAAAGACCACTGGGCCGTAGGCTTGTGGACTCACTACTGGCACATCGACGACTCGGACCTTCAGTGCGTCACCGCCGTGGTGAACGGCGTGTGCCTTGCCGGGCGGGAGCCGGAGAACTACACGCGCGAGTACGGGCTCGAGCTCCGCTACCGGTTCTGAGGCCCGCGAGGCCTCACTCGGGCCGCGCGCTCCACTCTCCGTCCAGCACTTTCTCGGCCCAGAACAGTCCGGCGACGGTCTTGGAGTCGGTGATCTTCCCCTCGCGCACCCAGGCGAGCGCCGCGGCGAGCGGAAGCGTGAAGACCTCGAGGAATTCCTCGTCGTCGAGCTTCGCGCCCTCGTGCTTGAGCCCTTTCGCGAGGTAGATCTCGATCCGCTCGTTCGAGTACGCGATCGCGATGTTGATCGTCGCCACGTGGCGCCATTGCGCGGCGGTGTAGCCGGTCTCCTCCTTCAACTCGCGCCGGGCGGTCGCGAGCGGATCTTCGCCCGTATCGATCTTGCCCGCCGGGATTTCGATCATGTCGCGCCCGAGCGGATAACGGTACTGGCGCTCCATCACGAGCTCGCCCGAGTCGGTGAGCGCGATCACCGCCACCGCGCCGGGGTGCTCGATGTATTCGCGCTCGGTCGTGCTTCCGTCGGGCAGCCGCACCGTGTCGCTGCGCACCTTGAGCAGCTTGCCGTCGTAGACCAGCTTGCTCGAAAGCCGGTGCTCGCTGAGATCCTTCACGTTCCGCTGGCTCCGCTCACAGGCCCTTGATCGCGTACAGGCACAGCTGCATGAGCGGCTGAGGCAGGATGCCGAGCACGAGCACCGCGAGCCCGTTCGCCGACAGGAGGACGCTCACGTCGAGCTTCGCATCGATCCGTCCCGCATCCTGCGGCTCGTCGAAGTACATGAGCTTGACGATGCGAATGTAGTAGAAAGTCCCCACCAGCGCGAACAGCACGGCGACCAGGGCGAGCCACACGTGCCCGGCCCCGAGCACCGCCTGGAGCACCGCAAGCTTTGCGTAGAAACCGACGGTGGGCGGAATGCCCGCGAGGGAGAACATCAGGAGCAGCATGATGAACGCGAACCAAGGGCTGCGCGCGTTCAGCCCCCTGAAGTCCTCGATTCGCTCGGCCTCGAAGCCGGCGCGAGAGAGGAACACCACCATGCCGAACGACCCCAGGCTCATCAGCACGTATACGACGGCGTAGAACATCGCCGAGCTCCAGGCCTCCGCCGCCGAGAGCGCGTTGCCGCCGACGATCCCGGAGAGGAGCCCCAGCAGCATGAAGCCCATGTGCGAGATGGTCGAATAAGCGAGCATGCGCTTGATGTTCGACTGCGCGATCGCGGCGAGGTTGCCGATCGCCATGGACAGCACCGAAAGGATGACGAGCATGTCCTGCCAGCCGCTCGGGAACTGCGGCGTGTCGCCTGAAAGCGGCTGCAGAGCGTTCACCAGCAGGCGGATCGCCATCGCGAACGCCGCGAGCTTGGGCCCGGTGCTGATGAAGAGCGTCACCGCAGAGGGCGCGCCGTGGTACACGTCGGGGATCCACATGTGGAACGGCACTACGCCCACTTTGAACGCGAGCCCCGAGACGACGAACACCAGCCCGAACGCGAGCACGGGCTTGGAAGGATGATCGCTCTGCAGGATGCGGGCCGTCCTTCCGGCGACCTCGCTGATCTCGAGCGTGCCCGTGGCGCCGTAAATCATCGACATGCCATAGAGCAGCAGCCCGGACGCGATCGCGCCCAGCACGAAATATTTCATCGCCGCTTCGCTCGAGATTGCGGAATCGCGGTTGAGCGCCACCAGGGAATACAGGCACAGCGACATCAGCTCGAGACCCAGGTAGAGCGTCAGGAAATGGCCGGCGGAGATCATGACCATCATCCCCAGCGTCGCGAACAGCGCCAGCGCGAAGTATTCGCCGCGGTACAGGCCGCGCTCGGCCAGGTAGACGCGCGAATACACCAGGCACAGCGCCACCGCGATGTACGTGAACATCTTGAGCGTGCTGGCCATCATGTCGGAGACGAACATGCCGTTGAAGGTGGTGGCAAGCTGCCCGCCGGTCATGCCGGTAACGATCGTCGTGAGGACCGCGCAGCCGAGGAGCGCGGCGAGCGACAGCACATAGGTGACCCAGCGCTTCGCGTCCTTCAGAAAGAGGTCGATCACGAGGATTGCGCACGCTGCCGCGAGCAGGAACATCTCCGGATACGCGAGCAGCATGATGGGGAGACGGGTCAGCATTTCTCCATGCCTTTCACAGCTTGCTCACGGCCACGTGCTTGAGCAGCTCGTTCACCGAGGCGTGCATGATCTCGGTGAAGGGAGCCGGATACAGGCCCAGCCACAGCACGGCGATCGCGAGGAGCCCGAGAACCAGGAGCTCGCGCGTATTGGCGTCGGTGAGCTCCGCCACGTGCCGGTTGCCCACCTCGCCGAAGATCACGCGCTTGACCATCCACAGCGTGTAGGCGGCGCCGAAGACGAGGGTCGTTCCCGCAAGGAACGCGATCCAGAAATTGACCTTCATCGCGCCCACGATCACCATGAACTCGCCGACGAAGCCGCTCGTCGCGGGCAGCCCGCAATTCGCCATCGCGAAGAGCATCATCAGCGCGGCGAACCGCGGCATGGTGTTCGCAACGCCGCCGTAGTCGGCGATGTTGCGCGAATGCATTCGGTCGTACAGCACGCCCACGCACAGGAACAGGGCCGCGGAGACGAAACCGTGCGAGATCATCTGCACCAGGCCCCCTTCAATGCCGTAGGCGTTGAAGATGAAGAAGCCCAGGGTCACGAAGCCCATGTGCGAGATCGACGAATACGCGATCAGCTTTTTCATGTCGGTCTGCACCAGCGCCACGAGGCCGATGTATACGATCGCGATCAGAGACAGGGTGATCATGAGGCCGGCGAGGTAGTGGCTCGCGTCCGGGAGGATAGGGAGCGAAAAGCGGACGAAGCCGTACGCGCCGAGCTTCAGCAGGATCGCCGCCAGCACCGCCGAGCCCCCGGTCGGCGCCTCGACGTGCGCGTCGGGCAGCCAAGTATGCACGGGCCACATCGGCACCTTCACCGCGAACGCCATGAGGAAGGCGATGAAGAGCAGAATCTGCGCGTTCAAGGGCAGCGGCAGCTTGTGGTAGTCGAGGACCGCGAAGCTGCCGCCCGATTTGTTGTAGAGGTAGAGGAATGCGATCAGCATCAGGAGCGACCCGAGCAGCGTGTACAGGAAGAATTTGACCGCCGCGTAGACGCGGTTGGGTCCGCCCCAGACCCCGATGACCAGATACATCGGGATCAGCGTCGCCTCGAAGAAAACGTAGAAGAGCACCGCGTCGAGCGCCGCAAAGGTGCCGTTCAAAAGGCCCGACATGACCAGAAACGCCGTCATGTACTGGGCGACTCTGCTGCTGATCGCTTCCCAGCCTGCGAGCACCACCAGCACGGTGATGAAACTGTTCAGCAGGATGAACAGGACCGAAATGCCGTCGACGCCGAGGTGATAGTTGACGTTGAAGCGCGGAATCCAGGAACTCAGCTCCACGAACTGCATGGCGCTCGTTCCCGTCTGGAAACCTGTGACGAGCGGAATCGTCACGAGAAACCCGGCCACCGCGCCGAGGAGCGCGACCCAACGCGCCTCGCGGAGGTTCCTGTCGCCGACGGCGAGTACGATGAGCCCCGCGACGATCGGGACCCAGACGGCGAGGCTGAGCCAGTGAGAAGTCATTTCTTCCTAGGGGACGAGCGTCCCTTTGAAAAAGACGAAGTAGCTGAGCAGCACGGAGACGCCGATGATCATGAAAAATGCGTAGTGGTAGATGAATCCGGACTGGACCAGGCGCACCACCCCGGCGAACCACCCGATGAGCCTCGCCGAGCCGTTCACCATCAGACCGTCGATCACGGTCACGTCGCCGAATCTCCACAGGCCGTTGCCGAACCTGCGCACGCCCCCGGCAAAGAACCAGTCGTAGAAACGGTCGAAGCCGTATTTCTCCTCGAGGATGGTGACGAGCACGCCGGCCTTTTGCCGCAGCTTCGCGTGCAACTCGGGCTTGAGGATGTAGAGGTACCAGGCCGCGGCGATCCCGGCCGCGGTCAACCAGAACGGGATCGTCTTCAGCGCGTGAGCCATCATCGGCAGCACGCCGTGGAATTCCTCGGCCATTTCGCGCAGCCCCGGGCGCGAAGGCGCGGTCGAAATCGATCCCCCGAAGAAGTCGCCGAACAGCACCGGCCCGATCAGCCACCCCGCGCAGATCGAGGGAATGGCGAGGAGGACGAGCGGCACGGTGATCACCGCGGGCGACTCGTGCGGGGCATGATCGTGCGGCTCGAAGCGCTCCTCGCCGTGAAACGCGTAGAACACCAGGCGGAACGTGTAGAAGGCGGTCACGAACACGCAGGCAGTAACCGCGAGCCACGCGAAGCCGGCGCCGGGAGTCTTCGAGAGGTGCACCGCCTCGATGATCGCGTCCTTGGAAAAAAAGCCGGCAAAGCCCGGCACGCCCACGCTCGCGATCGCGCCGATCAGGACCGTGCCATAGGTCCAGGGCATGTATTTCCACAACCCGCCCATCTTGCGCATGTCCTGCTCGTGGTGCAGGGCGATGATGACCGAACCCGCGCCGAGGAAAAGGAGGGCTTTGAAGAACGCGTGGGTCATGAGGTGGAAGATCGCCGCGGAATACGCCGAGGCGCCGAGCGCGACGGTCATGTATCCGAGCTGGGAAAGGGTCGAATAGGCCACCACGCGCTTGATGTCGTACTGGACGACCGCGATCAAGGCCATGAAAAAGGCGGTGATCCCGCCGATCAAGAGCACGAGGGAGAGCGCCGTCTCGGAGAGCTCGAACAGCGGCGACATCCGCGCCACCATGAAAATGCCCGCCGTCACCATGGTGGCGGCGTGGATCAGCGCCGAAATCGGCGTGGGCCCCTCCATCGAGTCGGGCAGCCATACGTGGAGGGGAAACTGCGCCGACTTGCCCATCGCGCCGATGAAAAGCCCTATGCAGATTGCCGAGAGGAGCAGCCACGGCGCCCCGGGGATGACCTCGATCGTGGCTCCCGCCACCGACGGGGCCCGGGAGAAGACCGCCGCGTAGTCGAGCGTGCCAAAGTACGCGAGCACGAGCGCCACGGCGAGCAGGAAGCCGAAATCGCCGACCCGGTTGACGAGGAAAGCCTTGAGGTTCGCGTAGATCGCGCTCGGCCGCGTATACCAGAAGCCGATGAGAAGATACGAAACCAGGCCCACCGCCTCCCAGCCGAAGAAAAGCTGCAGGAAATTGTTCGCCATCACCAGCATCAGCATCGAGAAGGTGAAGAGCGCGATGTAGGCGAAGAAACGCTGGTAACCCGGGTCGTCGGCCATGTATCCGATCGTGTAGATGTGCACCATCAGCGACACGAAAGTCACGACCACCATCATGAGGGCGGACAGGCGGTCGATCAGGAAACCGACCTCGAACCGGGTCCCGTCCGAAACCAGCCAGGTATAGACCGGTCCGTTGAACGTAGCGCCGTCGAGGACGTCGAGGAAGACTACGCACGACGCGACGAAGGAAACCGCCACACCCGCGATCGTGACCCAGTGCGCTCCCGAACGCCCGATTCTCCGGCCTCCGAGGCCGGCGACGAGCGCCCCGGCGAGCGGGGCGAGCGGCACGAGCAGGTAGAGCTGCAGGTCCGTCATGTCACCCTTTCAGGTTGTCGAGATCGTCGACGTTGATGGTCTGCAGATTGCGGAACAGCACGATGAGGATCGCGAGGCCGATCGCCGATTCCGCCGCCGCCACCGTCAGGATGAAGAACACGAAAACCTGCCCGGCCATGTCGCCGAGGTAATGCGAAAAGGCGATGAAGTTCATGTTGACGGCGAGCAGCATCAGCTCGATCGCCATCAGCAGGATGATGACGTTCCTGCGGTTGAGAAAGATCCCGACGATGCTGATGGCGAACAGCACCGCGCCGAGAATCAGGAAATGCGACAGTGACAGCAAACAACGCCCCCCGCTGCAGTTAGTCGTTCTTCTCCGACGGCATCGAAACCAGCCGCACCCGGTCGCTGCGCCTGACGGCGACCTGCTTCGCCGGGTCCTGGTACTTGGTGTCCTTGCGTTTCCTCAAGGTGAGCGCGATCGCCACGATGATGGCCACCAGGAGCAGCACCGCCGCGAGCTCGAAGGGATACGCGTAGTCGGTATAGAGCAGCCGCCCGAGCGCCTTGGTGTTGCTGTAGCCGGAGCCGGGATCGCCGGGCGCGCGCGTCTCGACAAAACCCCGGCCGATGATCGCGATCATTTCCACGATCATGACCGCGCCCACCGCGAGCGCGAGCGGCAGGTTTCCCCAGAAGCCCGCGCGCAACTGCTCGAGATTGACGTCGAGCATCATGACGACGAACAGGAACAGCACCATCACCGCGCCGACGTAGACGAGCACGAGGGCAATCGCGAGGAACTCCGCGCGCAGCAGCATCCACAGCCCCGCGGCGGTGAAGAAGGCGAGCACCAGGAACAGCGCCGAGTGAACCGGATTGCGCGCCGTGATCACGCAGATCGCCGCGATCACCAGAATCACCGCGAAGAACCAGAAAACGGCGGCTTCGAACATGATCAGCGGTAGGCTGCGTCCGCGGCGCGGTCCCTGGCGATCTGCTCCTCGTACCGGTCGCCCACCGCGAGCAGCATTTCCTTGGTGTAGTACAGGTCCCCGCGCTTCTCGCCGTGATACTCGAGGATGCGCGTCTCGACGATCGAATCCACGGGGCAGGACTCCTCGCACAGTCCGCAGAAAATGCACTTGGTGAGATCGATGTCGTAGCGCGTGGTGCGGCGGGTGCCGTCGGAGCGCTGCTCGGACTCGATCGTTATCGCAAGCGCCGGGCAAACGGCCTCGCACAGCTTGCAGGCGATGCACCGCTCCTCGCCATTCGGGTAGCGGCGCAGGGCGTGCAGCCCGCGGAAGCGCGGGCTCATCGGGGTCTTCTCCTCCGGGAACTGCACCGTGATCTTGCGCCTGAACAGATGGCGTCCGGTGAGCGCCATGCCCTTCGCCAGCTCCACCAGCAGGAAGGTCTTGAAGAATTCGCGCGCTTTTTCGATCATGTTATCGATCACGAAATCACCAAATATTCCATGGCGTCTGCATCCAGACGGCGATCACGACCAGCCATACGATCGTGAGCGGTATGAATACCTTCCAGCCGAGCCGCATGATCTGGTCGTAGCGGTAGCGCGGGAACGTCGCCCTGAACCACAGGAGCAGCGACACCATGAAGAAGATCTTGGCGAACAGCCACGCGAACGGCGGGATTGCGTCGAGGAGCGGCGCATCGACGAGCGCCGCCCAGCCGCCGAGGAACATCACGGTGGCGAGCGCCGACACGAGGATCATGTTGGCGTACTCGCCCAGGAAAAACAGCGCGAAAGGCATGCCGGAATATTCGACATGGAACCCGGCGACGATTTCGGACTCGCCCTCCGCGACGTCGAACGGCGCGCGATTGGTCTCCGCCACGCCCGAGATGAAGTACACCAGGAACATGGGCGCGAGCGGCAGCCAGTTCCAGGAGAGGAAATTGAGTCCCTTGTGCGCGAAATAGCCGCGCTGCTGCCCCGCGACGATATCGGTGAGGTTGAGGCTCTGGGAGACCATCAGGACGCACACCAGCGCGAAGCCCATCGCGATCTCGTAGGCGACGATCTGGGCGGCCGAGCGCATGGCGCCGATAAACGCGTACTTCGAGTTGGAGGCCCAGCCGGCGATGATGATGCCGTAGACGCCCATCGAGGTGATCGCCATCACATAGAGGAGCCCCGCGTTGATGTCCGCGAGCACGACTTCCGGACCGAAGGGGATCACCGCCCAGGCGGCGAGCGCCGGCATCAGGGTCAGCATCGGCGCGAAAATGAACAGGAACTTGTTCGCTCCCGTCGGAACGATCAGCTCCTTGAACATGAGCTTGATGGCGTCGGCAATCGGCTGCAGCAGCCCGAGAGGACCCACGCGGTTGGGACCGATGCGGATCTGCATCCAGCCGATCAGCTTCCTCTCCCACAAGGTGAGGTACGCGACGCAGGCGAACAGAGGCAGCACGATGCAAAGGATCAGGATCGTGTTTTTCACGAGAGTCCAGGCGAGCGGCCCCCACTGCGGACCGAGCCAGGCGGTCCAGAGATTCGCCCAGATGTCGAACACCGTCGTCACGTACGCTCCACCGAAACCGTGCCGAACATCGGACCGAGCGCCGCGGTGTGCCGGTGCGCGGCGGCGAGCCTCACGCAGCCGGCCGGCAGGCGCTCGTCGATGCCGAGCTCGACGATCGCTTCCCCCTCGCCCTGGCGCACGCGCACCCGTTCGCCCGCCTTGACGCCCAGCTTTTGCGCCAGCACCGGCCCAACCCACGCGCGCGGCGGCAGGGCATCGCGCGTCCTTTGAAGCGATGCGGCGCGGCGCACGATCGGATCGCCGAAATAGATCGGGACGTCGGCGATTCGCTGCAGCTCCTCGCCGGAAGCGGAACCGAGCGCGAGCTCGAGCCCGTTCAGCCGGTTGTCGAGTCTGCCCGCGACGTCTTCGGGCCTGCAAATCTCGTCGCGTACTGCTTCGGTCGATTCGTATTCGAAGCCGGGAAGGCTCATCAGATTGCCGAGCACACGAAGCACCTTCCACGCCGGCCGCGCCTCGCCCAGGGGTTTCACCGCGCCGTTGAAGCTCTGCATCCGCCCCTCGCAATTGATGTAGGTGCCCGATGTCTCGGTGAAGGGCACGATGGGGAGAAGCACGTTGGCGTAGTCCGCGGCAAAGCTTCGGTAGGCGGCCATCGCGACCACCAGATCCGCAGCGCCCATCGCCTTGATCGCCGTGCGCGGGTCATGGCAGTCGAAATCGGGCTCGGTGTTGAGGAGCAGGTAGGCCCTTCGCGGCCGCTCGAGCAGGGTCCTTGCGTTCAAGCCGCCCTCCGAGGGAACGCAGCCGGCAAGATAGCCTCCGACGCTGTTGGCGGCTTCGCCGAAAAAGCCGAATCGGCCACCGAGCAGAGCGGCGAGCTCCTGTGCGAGGCGCTGCAGCCGCGCGCCTTGAGGATGCTGCGCGGCGAGGTTGCCGAGCAGCACCGCGACGCGCTGGCCCGAAGCGAGGCTGGCGGCGATCGCCTTGGCCTCGCCGCCGACGCTCACGCCGGCGAGCTCCGCGGGAGCCGGCTTCTGCCTGGTCTCGGCAACGGCTTTCACCACTTGAGCGAGCATCCCCGCCAATTCGCTCGGGCGCACGATCGCCTTGTTGGCGACCGGCATCAGGAGATCGTCGTCGGCGCAATGCAGGACGTTGATCTGGACCTTGCGTTTTGCGATCTGCCGCAGGCGGGAAGCGACCAGCGGGTGATCCTTGCGCAGGAACGAGCCGACCACGAGCACGCGGTCCAATGCCCCGAGCTCCGCGAGCTTCATCCCGAGCCAGGGAACTCCGGCGCGCTTGCCGTCCGCGGAAAAGTCCGATTGGCGCAGGCGGAAATCGACGTTGTCGCTCCCCATCGCGCGCATGAGCTTCGCGAGCAGCGCCATCTCCTCGAAAGTGGAATGGGGACTGGCGAGCGCGCCGATCTCCTGCGGAACGTACTTGAAGCGGATTTCCGACAGGGTTCTCGCAACGTGCTCGAGCGCCGCCTGCCAATCGACCTCCCGCCAGCGTCCGCCCTCCTTCAACATCGGCCGTTGGAGGCGCTCCTCGGAGTTGAGGCCCTCGTAGGAAAAACGGTCGCGGTCTGAGATCCAGCACTCGTTCAGCTCCTCGCTCTCGAGCGGCAGCACCCGCATCACGCGGTTCTGCTTGACCTGTACGATCAGGTTCGAGCCCAGGCTGTCGTGCGGACTGACGCACTTGCGCCCCGAAAGCTCCCAGTTGCGCGCCGTGTAGCGAAACGGCTTCGAGGTGAGCGCGCCCACCGGGCACAGATCGATCATGTTGCCCGAGAGCTCCGAGTCCACCGTTTTTCCGACGAAAGCGAGAATCTCGGCGTGTTCGCCCCTGCCGATCATCCCGAGTTCCATGACGCCGGCGAGCTCCTGTCCGAAGCGCACGCAGCGAGTGCAGTGGATGCAGCGCGTCATGTCGGTCGAGATGAGCGGGCCCAGATTCTTGTTCAGCACCACGCGTTTCTCTTCGGTGTAGCGCGAGGCGCTCTTGCCGTAGCCGACCGCGAGGTCCTGGAGCTGGCACTCCCCGCCCTGATCGCAGATCGGGCAGTCGAGCGGATGGTTGATGAGCAGGAATTCCATCACGCCGTCCTGCGCCGCCCTGGCGTAGTCCGAGCGCGTGAACACCTTCATGCCGTCGGTGACCGGCGTGGCGCAGGCAGGCTGGGGTTTCGGAGCCTTTTCGATCTGCACCAGGCACATCCGGCAGTTGGCGGCGATCGAGAGCTTCTTGTGGTAGCAGAAATGCGGGATGTAGATCCCCAGGCCGTTCGCCGCCTCCATCACGGTGGCGCCGTGGCGGACTTCGGTTTCCCTGCCGTCGACGGTGAGCTTGGGCATGGTTCAGGCCGCCTGCCGCACGGGAACGCTGGGCGCGGTGGAATATCCGGGTACCGTCACCATGCAGCGCTTGTGGTCGATGTGATACTGGAATTCGCTGCGGAAGTGCTCGATGAAGCTCTTCACCGGCAACGCCGCCGCGTCGCCCAGCGCGCAGATGGTGCGGCCCGCGATGTTGTCGGCGACGTTCGTGAGAAGGTCGAGATCCTCGTTCTTCCCTTTGCCGTGCTCGATCCTGTTCACCATCCGGTACAGCCATCCCGTGCCCTCCCGGCAGGGCGTGCACTGTCCGCAGGATTCCTCGAAGTAGAAATACGACAGGCGTTCGAGGGCCTTGACCATGCAGGTTGTTTCATCCATGACGATCACCGCTCCCGAGCCGAGCATCGAGCCGGCTTTGGCGATCGAGTCGTAGTCCATGTCGGTGCGCATCATGATCTCCGCGGGAAGGACGGGCATCGACGAGCCGCCGGGAACCACGGCTTTGAGCTTGCGTCCGTCGCGCATTCCGCCGGCCATCTCGAGCAGTTTCGCGAACGGCGCGCCGAGCTTCATTTCGTAGTTGCCGGGCCGCGCGACGTGTCCCGTCACGGAGAAGATCTTGGTGCCGCCGTTGTTCGGCCGGCCGAGCGAGAGGAATGCGTCCGCGCCGTGGTTGACGATCCAGGGCACGGCGGCGAAAGTCTCGGTGTTGTTGATGGTCGTCGGTTTGCCGTACAGCCCGAAGCTCGCGGGAAACGGCGGCTTGAATCGCGGCAGGCCCTTCTTGCCTTCGAGAGACTCCAGCAGCGCGGTCTCCTCGCCGCAAATGTAGGCGCCGTAGCCGTGGTGGTTGTGGAGCTCGAACGAGAAATCGCTGCCGAGGATGTTTTTCCCGATGAAGCCCGCGGCGCGCGCTTCGGCCAGCGCTTCCTCGCAGCGCTCGTAGATGTCCCAGATCTCCCCGTGAATGTAGTTGTAGCCCGTGCCGGCCCCCATCGCGTAGGCGGCGATCGCCATGCCTTCGTTGACGGCGTGAGGGTTGTAGCGCAGGATGTCGCGGTCCTTGAAGGTGCCGGGCTCACCCTCGTCCGAATTGCATACCAGAAATTTCGCGCCCGGAAACTGGCGCGGCATGAAGCTCCACTTGAGGCCCGTCGGAAAGCCCGCCCCGCCGCGCCCGCGCAGCGCGGATTTTTTCACTTCGGCGATGAGAGTCTCCGGCGGCGTCTTCTCGGCGAGGATTTTCTTCAACGCCGAATAGCCGCCGCGCTCGACGTAGTCGGCCAGCCTCCAGTTTTCTCCGTCGAGGCCGGCGAGAATGATCGCGTCAGGGCCGTAATCGAGCATTTGCCTACTTCGCCTCGGCCAGCCACCGGTCGATCTTCTCCGGCGTCATGAACGAGAGCATTTGCTTGTTGTTGAGCAGCACCACCGGCGCATCGCCGCAGGCGCCGAAGCACTCGCCCTCTTTCAGCGTGAAGCGCCCGTCCGCGGTCGTCTCGTTCCAGTTGATGCCGAGCTTCCTCTTCAGGTGCCGGGCGGCGTCCTCCGCGCCGGAGAGCGCGCACGGCAGGTTGGTGCAGATGCACAGCTTGTGCTTTCCGACCGGCTTCAGGTCGTACATCGCGTAGAAGCTCGCCACCTCGTAGACGGCGATCGGCGCCATGCCGAGATAGCCGGCCACAAAATCCATTACTTGCGGCGAAAGATGGCCCTTTTCGTCCTGGGCGACCGTGAGCGCAGCCATCACCGCCGACTGCTTCTGCCCGGGCGGATATTTGGCGATCGCCTCGTCGATTTTCTTGAGTGAATCGGGGCTCAGCATTTTAGAACCGGGGACAGACCACGTTTTTGCTCGCGATCCTGACTCCGTGCAAGAAGAGAAAAGAAAAAACGTGGTCTGTCCCCGGTTTTCACCGGTCGATCTCCCCGAACACGATGTCCTGGGTCCCGATGATCGCCACGACGTCGGCCAGCATGTGGCCCCGGGTCATCTCGTTCAGCGCGGCAAGGTGCGGAAAGCCCGCCGCGCGGATCTTCATGCGATAGGGCTTGTTCGCGCCGTCGGACAGGATGTAGATCCCGAACTCCCCCTTCGGGTGCTCGACTGCGGCATAGGCCTCGCCCGGAGGGACGTGGATGCCCTCGGTGAAGAGTTTGAAATGGTGGATCAGCTCTTCCATGTTGCTCTTCATTTCGACGCGTGAAGGCGGCGCCACCTTGTGGTTGTCGGTGATCACGGGTCCTGCGTTTTTCCGCAGCCACTCGATGCACTGCCTGATGATCCGGTTCGACTGCCGCATCTCCTCGACGCGCACCAGATACCGGTCATAGCAATCGCCGTTCACGCCCACCGGAATGTCGAATTCGACTCGATCGTAGACCGCGTAGGGCTGTTTCTTCCTCAGGTCCCATTCGACGCCGGAGCCGCGCAGCATCGGCCCGGTGAAGCCGAGCGCGAGCGCCCGCTCCGGCGGCACGACGCCGATATTGACCGTCCTCTGCTTCCAGATGCGGTTGTCGGTGAGCAGCGTCTCGTACTCGTCCACGTACTTCGGGAAGCGGCGGGTGAAGTCCTCGATGAAGTCGAGCAGCGACCCCTGGCGATTCTCGTTCAGTTTCTTCAGCGCTCCTGCGCTCTTGTACATCGAGGCCTGGTACTGCGGCATCGTGTCCGGCAAGTCCCGGTACACCCCCCCGGGCCGATAGTAGGCGGCGTGCAGGCGCGCGCCCGACACGGCTTCGTAGCAGTCCATCAGGTCTTCGCGCTCGCGGAAGCAGTACAGGAAAACCGTCATCGCCCCGATGTCCAGGCCGTGCGCCCCGAGCCAGAGCAGGTGGTTCAGGATGCGCGTGATCTCGTCGAACATCACGCGGATGTACTGGGCGCGGATCGGCACCTCGACTCCGAGAAGCCGTTCGACCGCCAGGCAGTAGGCGTGCTCGTTCGACAGCATCGACACGTAGTCGAGCCGGTCCATGTAGGGCAAGGCCTGGATGTAGGTCTTGTGCTCCGCGAGCTTCTCGGTCGCGCGGTGCAGCAGGCCGATATGCGGATCGGCGCGCATGATCACCTCTCCGTCCAGTTCCAGCACCAGCCGCAGCACGCCGTGCGCCGCCGGATGCTGCGGACCGAAGTTGAGAGTGTAGTTCCGGATTTCCGCCATGGATCAACGCGGGGTTCCCAGGTCGCCGTATTCGTCTTCGCGAATGACGCGCGGCGTGATTTCCCGGGGTTCGATCGTCACCGGCTGGTAGATGACGCGTTTCTGCTCCGGGTCGTATCGCATCTCGACGTTGCCCGAGAGCGGAAAATCCTTGCGGAAAGGGTGGCCGATGAAGCCGTAGTCGGTGAGAATGCGCCGCAGGTCGGCGTGCCCGGTAAACATGATTCCGAACAGGTCGAAGGCTTCGCGCTCGTACCAGTCGGCGTTGGGCCATACGCCGGTGAGGGAGTCGACCACCGGGAAGCCGTCCTCCGCCGCGAACACGCGCAGCCGCAGCCGCCAGTTGTGCACCAGGGAAAGCAGGTGTGACACGACCGCGAAGCGGCGTCCTCCCCAGCGGCCCTCGCGGAAACTCGAGTAATCCACTCCGCACAGATCGATCAGCTGCTCGAAGCGCACCGCCGGGTCGTCGCGCAGCCATCGCGCCGTCGCTGCATAGTCTTTCGCCTCGACCACCAGCGTCAGCTCGCCCAGGGATTCGCTCAGGCCCACGCTCCTCTCGCCGAGCGACGAGTCGAGCGCGCGTTTCAGTAGTTCGAGCTTCGCCCCCATGTGCCTGCGATCCAATCAGCGCGCGATGGTGTTGGTGCGCTTGATCTTGTTCTGCAACTGGACGATGCCGTAGAGCAGCGCCTCCGCCGTCGGCGGGCAGCCGGGCACGTACACGTCGACCGGCACGATGCGGTCACAGCCGCGCACCACCGAGTAGGAGTAATGGTAGTAGCCGCCGCCGTTCGCGCAGGAGCCCATCGAGATCACCCAGCGCGGCTCGGCCATCTGGTCATATACCTTGCGAAGCGCCGGTGCCATCTTGTTGCACAGAGTCCCCGCGACGATCATGACGTCGGACTGTCTCGGGCTCGGCCGGAACACGATCCCGAAGCGATCGAGGTCGTAGCGCGCGGCGCCCGCGTGCATCATCTCGACGGCACAGCACGCCAGGCCGAAAGTCATCGGCCACAGCGACCCGGTGCGCGTCCAGTTGATGAGCTTGTCGAGCGAGGTCGTCGCGAATCCTTCTTCGAATACGCCTTCAATACCCATAAATCACCTTCACCTTCACTACTCCCACTCCAACGCTCCCTTCATCCATTCGTAGACGAAGCCCACGACGAGAATGGCGAGGAAGATCATCATCGACCAGAAGCCGAGGCCACCGATCTCCTTGAGCGTTACCGCCCAGGGGAAGAGAAACGCGATTTCCAGATCGAACAGGATGAACAGGATCGCAACCAGGTAGTAACGCACGTCGAACTTCATGCGCGCGTCCTCGAAAGCCTCGAATCCGCATTCGTACGGGGACAGCTTTTCGCTGTCGGGATGGTGCGGCCCGAGCACCGCGCCCGCAGCGACCATGAGGCCGCCGAAGACAAGGGCGATCACGATGAACAGCAGGATCGGGAAATACGCTTCGAGCACGGGTCAACCGCAGGCCTGAGAGTTGGACGCCGTGCCGGTGGCTCGCACTCGCACGCTCGCTCTCACAGAAACCATACCCCTCTCAAAATAGAGGACTTGGGCCGGAAGTCCCCCGCTTCCGATCCAAGTCCCCCTTTGTCTGGTGCCGACGGAGAGACTCGAACTCTCACAGCTTTCGCCACCGCCCCCTCAAGACGGCGTGTCTACCAATTTCACCACGTCGGCGTGATGGGTCGTCGTGACAGAAACGAGCCCGCCCTCAAAGCGTTCGATTTTACTACTTCGGCACCTCGTTTGCTTTCGATTTCGCCGCGTCGGATGCCTTCGCTGCGTCGGGCGTCGCCTGGGGCGCCGGCACTTGCTGCTGCGCCGGTCGCGGCTGTTCCTTGACCGTGTCCATCACGCCTCCGCCCACACGCGGCTTGTGCGTGACGAGGTAGGCGAGAACGAAAGTCGTGAGGAAGAACACAACTGCGAGGACGGCCGTCGTGCGGGAGAGAAAATTGGCCGAGCCGCTTGCGCCAAACAGGCTTCCCGAGGCGCCGCCGCCGAAAGCCGCGCCTACATCCGCTCCCTTGCCGTGCTGGAGCAGGACGA
>Ga0210382_10000242_pt1 | contig 21064 bp, 21 predicted proteins | sample PLMedo_FD_155452 | JGI IMG/M metagenome (GOLD analysis project Ga0210382, IMG submission 155452) | Groundwater sediment microbial communities from an aquifer in East River, Colorado, USA - PLM0_60_coex redo | ecosystem: Environmental > Terrestrial > Soil > Riparian zone | place: USA: East... | reverse complement strand
GCCCGGCGACTTGGGCTTCCGCGCCTTCGATACGCGGGTGGGCACCATCGGGACGCTAATCTGTTGGGACCAGTGGTATCCCGAGGGCGCGCGCCTCACCGCGCTCCAGGGCGCCAACATCCTGTTCTATCCCACGGCGATCGGCTGGCACCCCGCCGAGAAGGCGCAATATGGTGCCGCGCAGCTCGATGCCTGGCGCACGATCCAGCGCAGTCACGCCATCGCGAACGGCTGTTGGGTAGCGGCGGTGAACCGCGTGGGCTTCGAAAAGCTCGACGGGCAAGGCGCGGGGATCGAGTTCTGGGGCCACTCATTCGTGGCCGATCCATTTGGCGTGGTGATCGCCGAGGCCCCGGCCGACCAGGAGACCCTGCTCATCGCCGAAGTGGACCTGGGCCGTGTCGAAGAAGTGCGCCGCCACTGGCCGTTCTTGAGAGACCGCCGCACCGACGCGTACGGCGGCATCGAGCGCCGCTTCCTCACCGACTAGCCGGTGGCTACGACCGGCTTTCGCATGCCCGCCGAGTGGGAGCCGCACGCGGCGACCTGGATCGGGTGGCCTCACAACAAGAGCGACTGGCCGGGGAAGTTCGCGCCGATCCCGTGGGTGTACGGCGAGATCGTCCGGAAACTTGCGCCCGGCGAAACCGTTCGGATCCTCGTCAATTCTGCGGAGCACGAGTCCCAGGCGCGCCGCGTACTGACCAAGTGCGGGGTGGATCTCGGGCGCATCGAGTTCCTCCGCTTTCCCACCAACCGCGGCTGGACCCGGGACTTTGGCCCGATCTTCGTCCGCAACGAGACCGAGATCGCGATTGCGCGGTTCCATTTCAACGCCTGGGCCAAGTACCCCGACTGGAAGAAGGACGACAGGATCCCAGATCTGGCAGCCAAGCGGCTCAGGGTCCGCAAGGTCGAATCCAGGATCATCCTCGAGGGTGGCAGCATCGACGTGAACGGGCGCGGCTCATTGCTCACTACGGAGGAATGCCTGCTGCATCCGACCGTGCAGGCGCGGAATCCGCACCTGCACCGCGCGGAGATCGAAAAGGTGCTCCGCGATTCCCTAGGAGTGACCAACGTGCTCTGGCTCGGCGAGGGAATCGCGGGGGACGATACGCACGGCCATGTGGACGACCTGTGCCGCTTCGTGGGGCCGCGCACGGTGGTGCTGTGCCGCGAGGACGACCCGCGCGATGCGAACTACCGGCCCCTCGCTGAGAATCGGGAGCGGCTCCAGGGGATGCGCGCCGAGGACGGATCGAAGCTCGAGGTCGTCGACCTGCCGATGCCGGCGCCGCTCGTGTTCGACGGCCTGCGGCTCCCGGCGAGCTACGCCAACTTCTACGTCGCCAACGCCGCCGTGCTCGTCCCCACCTTCAATGATCCACAGGACCGTGTGGCGCTCGGGATTCTCAGCGAATGTTTCTCAGACCGCCCCGTCGTAGGAATCCATGCGGGTGATCTGGTGTGGGGCTTGGGAACGTTGCATTGCCTGACGCAACAGGAACCGAGCCTCACCCCCTGACCCCCTCTCCACGTCGTGGAGAGGGGGAACGGGGTGAAGGTCAGGTGCTCAACGCTCCATCGATCGCGTCGACCACGCCGGCGAGGTCGGCGAGCAGGTGAGCGCGGGCGCCCACACTGAGACCGTCCGCGTTGCGAACCCTGCCGAGACAGTTCTCGAGGACTTCGAGCGCGGCGCAGAGATAGACCGTCGCCTGATCCGCCGCCCGCCAGATCCGCTCCAACGCGCCGAGGGAGAGCCCGGCGAGCTCGATCACGAGCCGTTCAGGGCTGCGACGCTCGATGCCCGACGGTGGCGGCCCCGGCGTGTCGAGCCGGACGGGCGCGACGTGCCAAATGGCTGTTCCGCTATGACAACCGATCCAGCGGCTTTCCGGGCGTGCCCGCCGGCCCCACTGACGCAAGAGTCTACCGAGGTCGAGGTCGAGCAGCGCCCGCGGTGGGTCGGGCCGGCTGACGATCTCGATCACCGTGTGTCCATCGCTTGAGAAGCGCCATAATCCGACAACGTCGCCTCGGAGGGCGGCGCTCGCCTGATCGAGCAATACCTGGCGGCGCTCCATGAGAGACAGCAGTGAGGATTCGCGCATCGCGACCTCCTCTGCATGGGTGTGCGTAGAAGACCGCACATCGGCGAGGAGGTAACGCGATTGGTGCAAATGTGGCCTGAGACGGGGTGATGGGACTCACCCGACACTCTACCGAAGCTGCCAGATCTCCACTCGGTTCCCCCTAAAGATCGGGATCAGCACCCGGTTCCGCTTCGCGTCGTAGCCGATGTCGGCAGGGTCCGGCACGCCGGTGATCACTTTCACTTCCTGGCCCGTCTCGTACGCGGACACGGTCGAGTCGGCCCAGCTCGACACCAGAATCCTGCCGCCCACGACCTCGACTCCGTCAAACCCTCCGGGACCCTTCGCGATAATGCGTGGCGACCGGTCGCCCGGCTTCCACGCGAGAATTGTCTTGGCGGCCCCGAACGAAACGATGATGAACCGCCGGCCCACGGGATCCACGGTGATCCCGTTCGGCCACCCGAGGGTGTCGCCGCGCGCGGCGACCGTCACCTTGCGGTCGGGACCGATGCGGAAGACGCGGTCGGGTCCGGGATGCAGCACGTTCCCCACGTCGTCGAACCGGATGCCGGTATCCGTGATGTAGATCGCGCCGGTCGTAGCGACGGTCACGTCGTTGAGAAAGACCGCGCCTGCACTGTCGAACTTGACGCTGTCCAACAGCGCGCCGGTGCGCGCGTTGAACGCGCGCGCGATGTCGATGTCGGCCACCCAGAGGGTGTCACCGAGCACGGCCAACCCCTTCGGCGCGTTGAGGGTCACGCCCGCCCGGCCGCCCTCGATGAACTTGAGATTCTCGACGGCCCCGTCGGGCCGCACGCGACTGATGAAGCCGTTGTTGTCCTTCGCCGTCGGGGAGCCGTTGATGTTCGAGACGAAGTAGATGTCCTGCGTCGAATCGTGCAGCACCGATTCGGGGGTCGAAAACCCCGCCACCGCCATCACCTGGGTAGCGCCTGAGGATGTAGCGGCCACTGACGCGGCCGGCACGGGCGCCGACGTGTCGGCGATCGTATCGGTGATCGTATCGGCGGCGTCGGATACCGGACGTCTCCGATCGGCGGGGACGCAGGCCGCTGCAACGACAAGGGTCGTACAGAGGACGGTCAATCTCATCGGGGCTCTTCCTCCTCAGCCAAGGCGGCGATGTGCCGCAACACCCGCTCGTGAATCGCCGCGACGATGCGGCCGGCGGGTAGGGTCCAATAGCGCTGTGGGAACATATCTACGACGTACGCCGTCCGCCCTTCGAGCCGCGTGCGGCCATCGGGCAGCGGCGTCAGCCGGAACTCACCGTGGGTCGCACGGAAGTACCCGTCTAGGTGCGGCGGGTTCACCTCGCGGTACGGGCTCCATTCGGTCATCGGCGGTGCCTGGGCGGTGATGTCGAAGGCGAGCAGCCGGTTCTCCTCCCAGGCCGTGATCGGCTCGACGAAGCTGCCGGTGGTGAAATCGCAGTAGCGCGTCGCGCCCACGCCGGCGCCCACGATGCGAGCCCGCGTCGGAGCCGCGACGCCCATCCGGAACAGCCGCTCCGTTGGGGGCGGCAGCTCGGGGAAGGAGACGACGTAGCGCCACACCACGTCCGGCGGCGCCGCGATATCGACTGCCGTCACCACCTCGTGCCTTGGGGGAGCGGGACGCGGCTCCACGGCGACGAACAGCGGCACGAGCAGTGCCATGCCTACACCGGCCCCGGGTTCCAACGATTGTCGGGCGACGACGCGGCCGAGGAGGGCGCCGGGCAGGGCCAACGCGAACGCGAGGGGCAGGGCCATCACCATGCAGACAAGGCCTTCGAGGGCGAAGACGATGAGCGCCCCACCAGCGATCGCGACACTCGCGACCGCGATGACAATCGTTTCACCTACCGAGCGTGGATAGCGGCGGTTGTAGATGTACGAGCTGATGTAGCCGATCGTGAACGGGACACCGAGGAACAGCCCGGTCGAGTAGGCTCGCTTCAGGTAGATCCCGATCCCCACCGTGACGAGTGTGATACCGATCGACGCGGCGACGCCCAGCAGCGCGCTCGTCAGCCGATCATCGACCTTGGGCGCGGGGGGCGGTCCCGTGCCCGGCCGTGCGTGTTGCGCGGCCGGCAACACGCACAACACCACCATCAGGACGTAGTTGACCACCGGCACGAAGAAGAGGAGGGCATTCCACGGCGAGATCCCGGCATGCACGGCGCGCCGCACCGTCATGCTCACGCCGATCCAGAGGAACGGCAGCGTAAGAACGACGAGCACGGGGGCAAGCCACGACGGAGCGCCTCGCAACAGCTGCTCGCGCGCGGTCCACAGGGGATTGAGATAGTCGATCGGCCGCCAGAACACGCCGGCGAATCGCCAAATCAGCGCGACATCCAGCGCGTACTTGAGCGCCATGAGCCCAAACCCGTACGCGGCGTACGTCTTCCGGTCCACGGGGCTCCACATCTCAGGCCCTCGCTTCTTCCAGTTCCTTCTTCCGCCCCTCGGTCACTTTGGCGGTGACGTCGGGCGGGGCGTCCTGATACACGTGGAACTTCATGCGGTACGTCCCCCGGCCGTGCGTGAGCGAATGCAGCGTCGTCGCGTAACGGTCCAGCTCCGCTTCGGGGACGAGCGCCTTGACCTTCGTGAGCCGGCCGTCCTTGTCGGTGCCGAGGATGTGACCGCGGCGCGACGAGATATCGCCCATCACCGCGCCCTGGTAGTCGTCCGGGGTCCACACTTCGACTTCCATGATGGGCTCGAGCAAGACCGGCCGGCAGTTCGCACTCACGTTCCGGAAGGCCTGGATCCCCGCCATCTTGAACGACATCTCGTTCGAATCCACGTCGTGGTAGGAGCCGTCGTACACCTCCACCTTGAAGTCCACGACGGGGTACCCCGCGATCGGTCCCTTCAGCGATGCTTCGATGACGCCGCGTTCCACGGCGGGGATGTACTGGCGCGGGATCACGCCCCCCACGATCTCGTCCTGGAACTTGAAGCCCGACCCGCGCGGCAGGGGCGCGATGCGAATCCAGCAGTCGCCGTATTGGCCCCGGCCCCCCGTCTGCTTCTTGTGCTTCCCCTGGCCCTCAGCCTTGCCGCGGAACGTCTCGCGGTAGGCGATGCGCGGCTTGGTGGTCTGGGCGTGCACGCCGAACTTCCGCGCCAGGCGGCCCACCACGATCTCGAGGTGCCGCTCCCCCAACCCCCGAATCAATGTCTGCCCCAGCTCGGAGTTGAACTCGTGGTGGAAGGTGGGATCCTCCTCGTGCAGTTTGTGCAGTCCCGTCGAGAGCTTGTCCTCCTCCCCGCGCTGCTTCACCTCGACCGCCAGCGTGATCACCGGCTCCGGGAATGGGATCTTGGGGAGCACCAACCCCACGTCCTTGCTGGACAGGGTGTCATTGGTGTGGGTATCGCGCAGCTTGGCCACCGCCCCGATGTCCCCCGCATGCAGCTCCGCGATTTCGACCCGCTCCTTCCCAACGGCGACGCATAAGTGGTTCAGCTTCTCGGACAGCTCGCGGGGTGCGTTCCACACGTCCTGGCCGTTCTTGACCTTCCCGGAGAAGATCCGGAACAGCGTCACGTCGCCCACATGCGGCTCGGAGACGGTCTTGAAGACCTGCGCCGCCAGCGGGCCGGCGTCGTCCGCGGTCAGCGAGACCTTCTCGGCGGTTCCCCATTTCTGCGATTCGACCGGCGTGCGTTCGTGGGGCGCCGGGCACAGCTCGACGATCTTCGCGAGCAGCGCGCGGGTCCCGTAGGTCAGCTCCGCGGCGCCGCAGAACAGCGGAAACAGCTCTCCCTTCTGCATGCCGACTTTGAGCGCTCGGATCGCCTCTTCCCGGCCGATCTCCTCGCCTCCCAAATACCGTTCGAGGAGCGTGTCGTCGGTGGCCGCGATGCTCTCGATCAGCTCCTGGGAGTACTTCTCGAAGCGCGCCTGGTACTCGGCCGGGACATCCACCTCGTCGTACTCACCGGCCTTCGTGCCCTTCTTATACAGGTGGCATTTCTTCGAGAAGAGATTGATGATCCCGTGGAATTCCGGCCCTTCGCCGACCGGGATCTCCACCGGGATCACCTTGGGCGTCAACCGCTCCTTGATCTGGTTGAAGACGCGTTCGAAATCGGCGTGCTCCTTGTCCATCAGGGAGACGAACAGCAGCCGCGGCAGGTCGCGGCGCTCGCAGTAATCCCACACCTTCTCGGTCCCGACCTCCACGCCCGCCGTCCCCGCCAGCACCACGACCGCGGCGTCGGCGGCGTAGACCCCCGCCAGCGCATCGCCCGTGAAGTCGAGGTAGCCCGGGGTGTCGATCAGGTTGACCTTCGTGTCCATCCACTCGGCCACGCCGATGGCCAGGTTGATGGAGTATTTCCGTTCGATTTCGTCGGCGGTGTAGTCGGTGAGGGCGGTGCCGTCCTTGACGGACCCGTGGCGCTTGCTCGTGCCGGCCACGAACGCCAGGGCGTCGACCAGGGAGGTCTTGCCGCTCGCGCCGTGGCCGAGGACCGCCACATTGCGGATCTCCGGTGTCTTGTACACGCGCATACGCGCACTCCACTCCGGCAGGGTTGGGGAGAATATGGGCGGCTTGGGAGGAAGACGGCTAGGCGGCAGGCAGACGCCGAGACGCTTAGCGGGCGTGAGGAGTGAGGAGGTAGGAAGGCCTACCTAACTCCTGCGTCCCTCTCACCCGCTCGGCGTCTGGGCGTCTAGGCGCCTGCATTGCGGGCATGGACACAGCCCTCTCAAGTACTCATACGAGTACACCCCCGCCGTGTGCCCGTCGCTCCAATCGAAGTGAATGGCGTAGGCGCCCACCGCGTGGATCGCCAGTGGGTGCACGTCGGGATCCAACGCCTCTTCGCCCTGTCCCGCCGGCCGCTCGAGGCACGGAGCACAACAGCAGGCCCGGCGCAGGTAGAGCGCCGCATACACCGCGTCGTGCCCGTCGCTCCAGCGGATCGCGACGTCCCACGCGTTGGCGCGCGTGATCGCCACCGGGACCGGTTTCAGGGTCGGCGACCCAGCTGCGCGCTCGCCCACAGCCCAGCTTCGACCGACGCGTCCGTTACAGGGCCGGCGAAGCTCTTCACCTCTATGGCGGGCCGGCCGTCGTGCATGACCGCGACGAGATGCAGGATCGCGATCGTGTCGGGCGTAGGGTGGTACTTGAGTCGCAGCTGGGCACCCCCAGCCTCCCCCTTTGAGCCGAGGGGAATCGCCGGCCGGCCCAGTCCATTGTACTCGCCGAGCCACGCGTCGAGCACATCCATTGCATCCTTCATGGCACGCCCCCTCTTGCTTGTAGTCGTTCCAGGATGATGCTCGCTTGCCCCGCCTCGAGCAGGCGGGCCCGCGGTTGACCGACCGGGTCCCGGTCCACGAGCTGTACCAGGTAGGCAGGCAGCCAAGCGGGGTAGTGGCCGGGCCCGCCTCCACCCCAGCCGCTGGTGTCGAACGCGGCGCGCGCATCCACGAGCTGGAGCAAGGCGATGCCTCGATCGTCCCCGGATGCCAACGCCTCGGGGGAAAAGGCCGCCGTTGCAAACAGAAGCCCCACCTCGGCTTTGGCTTCCACAAGGTGCGGCGCGAGGGCGTTGATCGCATCTGACCCGATCGCACCCACCTGGCGCCGGCATGCAATCAGGGCGCGCTTCTGCCACGTGTTGCGGCGGAGCCGCACCAGCAATTCGAGGAGAAACCCACGTTCCGGCTCCGGCAACTCGGTGCGCCGATGGACGCGCGGCTCGGTGACCTCCAGGCCCGCCTTGCGCAGCTCGCGGACCACGAGGATCTCGAAATACTCGGGAGTAACGTCCGGCAGTTCGGCCATTATTTCGTAAGGCTATCACCCTTGACGACGCGGAGACAGACCGCCAATCTGGAGGCGTCCATAGCTTCGCGTACCTTTGCCGCTGTCTGCTCGCGGGAGGATCGAACCTATGCAGGTCAGCCGCCGCGATTTCTTGCGGGTCTCAGTCGGTGCCGGCGCCGGCACGGCGATCGGCGGGATGGTAGGACTCGGTTTGCCACTGGCGCCCGCCCGGGCGCGAGCGCAGGAACTCCGCATCAAAGACGCGAAGGTCGTGCCGAGCATCTGCCCCTTTTGTTCGGTGGGGTGCGCGACGCTCATCCATGTGAAGGACGAGAAGATCGTCAACATCGAAGGCGATTCCCGCAGCCCGCACAACGAAGGCACGCTCTGTCCCAAGGGCGCCGCGATCTACCAGCTCCACATGAATCCGAACCGGGCCACCAAAGTCCTGCACCGCAAGCCGGGCGCTACGGATTGGGAGGTCGTCGAGCTGGAGTGGGCGATGGATCGGGTCGCGGAGCTGATCAAGCAGACCCGCGACGAGACGTTCATCGAGAGCCTGCCCAACGGCAAGCTCGTGAACATGACGCCGGGAATCTTCGCGCTTGGCGGCGCGACGCTCGACAACGAGTTCAACCACGTGTGCCAGAAGTTCTGGCGTGGCCTCGGAGTCGTGGCCATCGAAAACCAGGCCAGGATATGACACAGCTCTAGCGTCCCCGGTCTGGGGACACGGTTTGGACGCGGTGCGGCGACGCTGTATCCGCGTAACCTCGAGCACACCGACTGCTTCGTCATCATGGGCTCGAACATGGCGGAGTGCCACCCCGTGGCGTTCCGCTGGCCCATGAAAGCCAAGCTAAACGGCGCGAAGCTGATCCACGTCGACCCGCGCTTCACCCGCACCAGCGCCGTCGCGGACCTGCACGTACCGATCCGCGCCGGCTCGGACATCGCCTTCCTCGGCGGCCTCATCAATTACGTGGTCAACAGCGGGCGCTGGAACACGGACCCCTTCTTCAAGGAGTTCGTGGTCAACTACACCAACGCCGCGACCATCATCAACAAGGACTTCAAAGACACCGAGGAGCTGGAGGGGGTGTTCTCCGGTCTCAACACGTTCAGCGAGCCGGCCTCCTGGCCGTACAACGGTAACCAGGGCCGCTACGACCCCGCCTCGTGGGGATACGAGCGGGATCCCAAAGGGCCTGGTCCCGTCACGGCGGATCTGATCGCGCGCCGTGCGGGCCCGCCGTTCGACGACCTCGTCCGGTCGCTCAAGCCCGGTCCGGCACACAAGGACCCGACGCTGCAGAATCCGCAGTGCGTGTTCCAGATCCTGAAGCGTCACTTCGCCCGCTACACGCCCGAGATGGTGGAGCAGATCTGCGGCTCGCCCAAGGACAAGTTCATTCAGGTCGCCGAGCTGCTGCTCGCGAACTCGGGCCGCGACCGGACCAGCGCATTCGCGTACGCGGTCGCCTGGACGCAACACACCTACGGCGTCCAGATGATCAGCTGCTGCGCGCTGCTCCAGCTGCTGCTCGGCAACATCGGCCGGCCGGGTGCCGGCGTCATGGCCCTGCGGGGCCACGCGGCCATCCAGGGCTCGACGGATGTGCCCACGCTGTACCACAGCATTCACGGGTACATGAACGCGCCGTCGGCGCTCCGCCCCCACGAGTCGCTGCGGGCGTACATGGCGGCCGAGACGACGCCGACCAGCTACTACGGCAACACGCCCAAGTTCCTCGTCTCATACCTCAAGTCCATGTACGGCGAGGCCGCCACGGCCGAGAACGATTTCGGCTACGACTGGCACCCGAAGATACTGGGGGACCACTCGCACATCGCCTCGTTCGCGGCCATGGCGGACGGCAAGATCAAGGGGATGGTGTGCGTCGGCCAGAACCCGGCCACGTCGCTCAACGGGGGCGCGACCCGCGCCGCCCTGCGCCAGCTCAAGTGGCTCGTCGTCAAAGACAACTGGCTCACGGAGACGGCGACGCACTGGTATCTCGGGCCTGAAGTGAAAAGCGGCGAGGTGAAGGTCGGCGACAACCAGACGGAGATCTTCTTCTTCCCGGCGACCCAGATCGCCGAGTATGACGGCAGCTTCACGAACACCCAGCGGATGCTGCAGTGGCACTCCTACGCCACCAAGGCGCCGGGGGATTGCCGGACCGATACCTGGTTCTACCACAACCTGGCCAAGCGGATGAAGCGGTTGTATGCCGCGAGCACGGCGTCTCGCGACCAGGGGTGGAAGAACGTGCTGTGGGACTTCGACCCCGATTCCGGAGAGACACCCCTCTATCCCGGCGAGCCGAGCGCGCGGAAGATCCTGCGGGAGATCAACGGCTACGTCACGGGCAACCCCGCGCAGCATCTCAAGGGGTTCGGCGAGCTGAAGGACGACGGCTCGACGACGTGCGCCTCGTGGATCTACTGCGGGTGCTACCCGGCCTGGGATCAGAACATGACGGCGCGCCGGACCCCCGATCCTCCGGGCGTCCCGGGCGCCCACCTGGCGTGGGGCTGGGCGTGGCCGGCGAACCGCCGCGTGATGTACAACCGCGCCTCGGCGGACTTGAAGGGCAACCCGTGGAGCGAGCGCAAGCGGTGGGTGTGGTGGGATGCGACGTTCGTGAACCCGCCCGACCCCAAGACCGGCGTCGCGCCGCCCCACGGCAAGTGGGTCGGGTATGACGTCCCCGATTTCGCCGCGACAAAAGCGCCCGACGCGCAGCCGAAGCCGGACGGCATCGGCCTCGACGCCCTCTCGGGCAGCCAACCGTTCATCATGAGAGCCGACGGCAGGGGCTGGCTGTTCGTGCCCGCCGGCCTCGTGGACGGACCGCTCCCGACACATTACGAGCCGCGCGAGTCGCCCGTCCAGAACTTGCTATATCCCAAGCACCAGATGAGCCCGGTTCACAAGGTCTGGGCGGCGGGAAAGCCGTATAACCAGCTCGCGGTCGTCGGCGACCCGAAGTTCCCGTACGTAATCACCACCTATCGACTCACCGAGCACTACCTCGCGGGTGCGATGAGCCGCTGGTTGCCGTGGCTCAGCGAGCTGCAGCCCGAGTTGTTCATCGAAATCGGGAAGGCGTTGGCCCAGGAGAAAGGGATCAGCAACCTCGACTGGGTCCACATCAGCAGTCCGCGCGGCCGCATCAAGGCGAAGGCGCTCGTGACCGACCGCATCGGCGTACTGAACGTCGCCGGGAAGCAGATCCATCACGTGGGTATGCCGTGGCACTGGGGCTGGATGGGGCTCTCCACCGGCGACGTCGTGAACGATCTGACTGCCTGGGTCGGTGATCCGAACGTGTCGATCCACGAAGGCAAGGCCTTCGTTTGCAACGTGGAAAGGGCGTGACCATGGGCCAGGCCCTCGGGTTCTTCACCGACACCACGATCTGCATCGGCTGCAAGGCGTGCGAAGTCGCCTGCAAGAACTGGAATCAGCTTCCGGCCGAGAACGGCGGCGTCCGGGAGATGAGCGGCGACAGCTACGACAACACCCAGAAACTCGACGGGATCCACTGGCGGCACGTCAAGTTCATCGAGCAATTCGACGGTCCGTACAACGGGCGCTGGCTCATGATGAGCGACGTGTGCAAGCACTGCGTGCAGGCGGGGTGCCTCGAGGTGTGCCCGACCGGGGCCATCATCCGCACACAGTTCGACACGGTGGTCATCCAGTCGGACGTGTGCAACGGCTGCCGCGCGTGCATCGCCGCCTGTCCCTTCGGCGTCATCGACATGAATCCCGTGGCCGGCACGGCGCAGAAATGCACGTTGTGCCACGACCGCCTCGAGGTCGGGTTGGAGCCGGCGTGCGCCAAGGCGTGCCCCACCGATTCGATCCAGTTCGGACCCATCGACGAGCTGCGGGAGCGGGCGCAGAAGCGTCTTACGCAGCTGCACGCCATGGGTGAAAAGCGCGCCCAGCTCTACGGCGACGACCCGAAGGGGCCGCTGGGCGGGCTCAACTCCTTCTATCTGCTGGTGGACGAGCCCGAGAAGTACGGCTTGCCGCGCAATCCGCAGCTACCGTCGCGCAACCTGAAGAAGGCCGGCGCATTCTCCGCGGCGAGCGCGGCGGTCCTGGGCCTGCTCGCGGTGGTCGGCCTCCGCAAGCGGCGCATGGACGACATGAGCGGCGGGAGTGCCAACTGATGTCCGACACCTTCTTCAGCAGCGCCCCGCACTGGACCTGGTTCATCATCCCCTACTTCTTCATCGGCGGGTTGGCGGGGGGAGCCTACTTCCTCGCGGCGATCCTCGAATGGTTCGGGCGGCCGGACGACCGGCCGGTCGTGCGCACCGGCTACGATGTCGCCGCCGTCGGAGCCATCGTGAGCGGTCTCCTGCTGACCGTTGACCTGGGGCAGCCGCTGCGCTTCTGGCACATGCTGTTTCAGTCCGACAACCTGCCGGCCATCATCTTCAAGCCGTGGTCGCCCATTTCCTTCGGGGCCTGGGCGATTCTGCTGTTCGGCCTGTTCTCTGTCCTGTCGGCGCTGGGCGCTCGCGCGGAAGAAGGCCGGCTCAAGAACCCCGCGCTGCGCGCCGTCGGCACCGCCGTGCAAGGCCGCGCCCTGGCGAAGGTCGTGGCGGCTGTCGGCGGGCTGTTCGGCTTCTTCGTCGCGGGCTACACCGGCGTCCTCTTGTCGGTCACGAACCGCCCCATCTGGGCCGATAGTCCGTGGCTCGGCGCTCTGTTCGTAGCGTCGGGCGCCTCCACAGGCGCGGCCACGCTCATCCTGCTGGCACCGGGGCGCGGCGCCACAGCGCGCTCGCTCGCGTGGCTGTCCGACTTCGATTTCAAGGCCCTCATCGTCGAGCTGCTCATCCTCGTGTTGTTCATCGCATCGCTGTGGCCGATCCGGCAGGTGTGGGTCAGCTTCTGGGGGGTCCTGCTGCTCGTGGGTGTGGTGGGCGCCGGCATCGTAGCCCCCCTGCGCCTGCACGCCCACCCGGCGAGGGCGGCCAGGTGGGTGTTGTTCGGCGGCTTCTTGCTGCGGGTCACGACGCTGCTCGCATCCGAGGGCATCGAACACTACCGCGTCGCGCTGGGACTGTAGTATGAAGGTCTCGCGCCTCGTGCTGCTCGTCGTCGCTCTCGCCTCCTGTGCCAGCCCCGAAGCGACGCGGGCGCGGGGGGGCGGACCGGGGGCCGATCCCGGTAACCACGGTTCTGTCACGCAGCTCCACGCGGGCGCGAAGATGTACTACAAGACGCCCTGCCGCACCGTCAAGGTGAAATGCTCTGGTCCCCAGCCAAGCTCCGGCGGCCGCGGAACGTAGACGTGCAGCAGCGGGTAGCCGAGGTACGCCGCGACCATCCTGAGGCCGAGGCGTGGCTCACGCTGCTCGAGGCCGCGCTCGCCGAGGGTGAGCCCGGCGGGGATTGGGACGCCGCCGTGCCGGCGCCGCCGGTCGACCGGCCTGCCAACGCACCGTTCCTCTTTCGCGCCCAATTCGCCGTGAACCGGCGGGCCGCCGGCAGCTGGTTGCACCGCATCGCCGGTCGCGACGTGGATGCCCTGGCGCTGCTCGAGGCCGCGGTGCGCCAGGACGACGCCCAGCTCGAGGCGCTCGCCGCGTCCGCGGGGGCCGACCCCGAGGCACTGCGTGTAACGGCGCAGATCGCGGCCGTACCCCTGCTCCAGGCGTGCGGCCGCGCGTTCGCCGCGCAGGTCGCACCCACATGGTGGGAGGGTTACTGCCCCGTGTGCGGGGCCTGGCCGACCCTGGCCGAGTCCATCGGCCTCGAGCGGAAGCGCCAGCTACGCTGCGGGCGGTGCGGTACCGCTTGGGCGCTGCCGCCGCTGCGCTGCGTATTCTGCGGCGAGGTCGACCACGACCAGCTGGGGTATCTCGCGCCGGACGAAGCGGAGCCGGTCCGCAGAGTGGAGATCTGCCGGACGTGCAACGGCTATCTCAAGGCGCTCACGACGATGCGGTCATTGGCGCCGTGGGCGGTGCTGCTCGACGACGTGACGACCGTGCACCTCGATGTGGTGGCGCTGGAACGCGGCTACCGGCGGCCCGAACGCCCGGGGTATGCGCTCCAGGCGCGGCTGGCATGAGTCGCCCCAGCGAGATCTGCCGCGAGCTGCTGTCCGCCCTCGCCGCCTCCGAGGGGCGGCGCAAGCGCCGCAAGCGCGACACCACCCCGGATGCGATCGGTCTGGCGATGAAAGAGGACTTGCTCGAGCGGGCGATTGCGGCCGACCCCGCGCCCGAGGCCTTCGAGGAGTGGTTGCAGCAGCAGTGTCTCGCGGCCGGACCCGGCGAAGGGGGCCTCCGGGCGATGGCCCTGTCGATCTTCGAGGAGTGGCGGCTGGCCCACGAGGCGGACGCGTTTCGCGACTGGCTGGCGCGGGGCGCACCCTCCGACGACGCGCCTCGCGCCGAGGCGGAGAGGTGACTATGCGCGGGACCATGGCGGCGGTCGTGCTGTTGACTATCGCGGGTTGCGGCGGCGGCCGCAGCGCCGCGCCGAAAGTCTGGCTACCGTCCGAAATCGTCGACGCGCTCAAAACGCCCGACAGTCCGTACCGCATCATCTACTATCCGCCCGTCGACCTCACCAAACGTCCGGCGGCCAAATAGTCTCCGAAAGCCATATCCTCGACGCGCTACGCGTCGTGCGCGACCCGGACCTGGGGCGCGACATCGTCGCGCTCGGCTTCGTCAAGGATGTCCGCGTGGCGGAGGGCACTGTCGCGTTCAGCATTGAACTCACGACGCCCGCCTGCCCCGTGCGCGAGCAGATGCAGCAGCAGGCCCGCGATGCGGTCGCGGCGCTGCCGGGCGTCGCCGCCGTCCAAGTGAAGATGACCTCTCGCGTCAGGGCAACGCCCGGCGAGATGGCGCAGCAGTTGATTCCCACCGTCAAGAACGTCGTCCCGATCGCGAGCGGCAAAGGCGGCGTCGGCAAGTCAACCGTGACCGCCAACCTCGCCATCGCGCTGGCCCAGACGGGCGCGCGCGTCGGGATCATGGACGCGGACATCTACGGACCCACGATCCCGACGCTGCTGGGGGTCGACGACCTCCCCAAGCCGACCGCCGAGGGCATAATCCCGGCAGAACGGTACGGCGTGAAGCTCATCTCCATGGGCTTCTTCCTGCGCGAGGACGATGCGATCATCTGGCGCGGTCCGATGCTGCATAAGACGGTGCAGCACTTCCTGGGCAGCGTGGTGTGGGGCGAGCTCGATTATCTCCTGGTGGACCTGCCGCCGGGCACCGGCGACGTGCAGCTCACCCTGTGCCAGTCGATCCCGCTGACGGGCGCGGCGATCGTCTCGACGCCGCAGGACGTGGCGCTCAAGGTGGCGCAGAAGGCCATCACCATGTTTGCCAGGCTCAACACGCCGGTGCTGGGTGTGATCGAGAACATGGCGCACTACGTCTGCCCACACTGCGGGGCGCCCGATGAGGTGTTCGGCTCGGGGGGCGCGCGCCGCGCCGCCGAGCGGCTCGAGATCCCCTTTCTGGGGGAGATCCCGCTCGCGACCGTGATCCGCGCGCAGTCCGACGCGGGGCGGCCGGTCGTGCTCGATCGCGCCTCGCCGTTCGCGGCCGCGTACCGGGCCGTCGCGGAGCGCCTGGCCGCGCAGGTCAGCATCCGCGCCATGCAGCGCGAGCTGACGCCGCTGGTGCAGATCCAGTTCTAGCCACTGAGGGGATGACGGGAGGCGGGGAGACACGATCGTGGCAGGCGTCGAGCTGCGCAATCTGACCAGGCGATTCGGTGACTTTCACGCGGTGGACGGGGTCAACCTGTCGATCCGCGAGGGCGAGTTCTTGGTCCTGCTCGGCCCTTCCGGCTGTGGGAAGACGACCCTGCTCCGTATGATCGCGGGGCTGGAGCATCCCACCGCGGGTGAGATCCTGATCGGCGGCGAGCGCATGGACGCCAATGTGCCGCCCCGGGCCCGCGGCATCGCCATGGTGTTCCAGAGCTACGCGCTGTACCCGCACCGCACCGTTTTCGGGAATATTGCGTTTCCGCTCGAGGCGGCGCGGATGCCTCGCGCCGCGATCGACCAGAAGGTGCGCTGGGCCGCCGAGCTGTTCGGTATCACGCGCTACCTCGATCGCTATCCACGGCAGCTCTCCGGCGGCGAGCGGCAGCGCGTGGCCTTGTGCCGCGCGCTGGTGCGGGACCCGCAGGTGTTCCTGCTCGATGAACCGCTCGCCAACCTCGATGCCAAGCTGCGCAACACGGCGCGCGACGAGCTGAAGCGCTTTCAGCGCCAGATCAAACGGACCACCGTGTACGTGACGCACGACCAGGTGGAGGCGATGGGGTTGGGCGATCGCATCGCGGTCATGGACGCGGGCAAAGTCCGCCAGATCGGGACGCCGCAAGAGATCTACGAGGACCCGGTCGACACGTTCGTGGCCACGTTCGTGGGCCAGCCGCCAATGAACCTGATCGAGGTCCCGAAGGGGGGCGGCAAGCTGCTGGGCTTTCGGCCGGAGAACTTTCTGCCACGCGATCAGTTCCCGGGAGGGGAGCCGATTCGCCCTTTTGCCTTCGCGGTCCGCCGCGTGGAGTACCTGGGCTCGGATCGCTACGTGTACGGCACGGTAACCGAAGCGGGAGCGGGCGACGCAACCGTCATCGCCAAGCTCCCCGCCACGGTCAGCGCGGCGATTCCAGACGGGGAGACGCTGCCGTTCGCCGTGCCGGAGCGCGCATTGTGCTCCTTCGACGCCGCCACCGGCGCGAGGCTTAGATGAAGCTCGCCGACCGCGAGGACGTGCTGGGGGTGGTCATGCTCGCCCCGGCGCTGACCTACGTCATTCTCCTCGTGGGCGTCCCGTTCGTCCTGGCGATCGTGCTCAGCTTCAGTACCGCCACGGCGGGGAGTCTCACCTTCGGATGGGCGGGGTTCGACAACTACGCCGCTATCCTCCGGGATCCCGTCTTTCGGCGCTCGCTCTTCAACAGCGCCGTCGTCACCATCGGCTCGCAAGTGCTCGTCGTCGTCCTGGCGACGGCCGCCGCGCAGGTGTTCCGCGCGGCGTTTCACGGCAAGCGCACCGCCCGGTTCGTCCTGCTCCTGCCCTGGGCCGTGCCCGTTTCCCTGGCGGCGATCGCGTGGACGTGGATCTTCGACTCCACCTTTAGCGTGATCAACTGGACGCTCAAGGTCAGCGGCCTGTTGCACGGCTGGCTCTACTGGTTGGGGGAGCCGGGCCTCGCCCTCGTCGCGATCATCATCGTGCACGCGTGGCGCATCTTCCCGTTCGCGACCATCATCGTGCTCGCGGGCCTGGCGTCGCTCCCACAGGACGTGATGGAGGCCGCCATCGTGGACGGCGCCGGCTTTTGGCGGCGGTTGTTCCATGTCGAGCTGCCACTCCTGCTCCCCGTGGTGGCGGTCGCCGTCCTGTTCGGCGTCGTCTATACGGCGACCGATCTGGGTGTCGTCTACATCCTGACCGGCGGCGGGCCCGCCAACACGACGCAGGTCCTCCCCACGCTCGCCTTCCAGCGCGGCATCCAGGGCGCCGACCTCGGTCAGGGCGCGGCCATCGCGGTGTTTCTCCTGCCGTTCCTGATCGTGGTCGCGATCGGCATGCTGCGCCTGGCCCGCCACACCGAAGTCGGTGCCCGATGAGGCGCGTCGGTCTGTACAGCGCGGCGCTCGGCTTCATGGCCTTCGCGGGCTTCCCCTTCTACTGGATGCTGATCACCGCGTTCAAGCAGAACCGGGATCTTTACGTCGGGGCGTTCGACACGCGCCACGTCCCCTGGATCTTCAACGATCCACCGACCCTCGAGCACGTGCGCCTGCTGTTCGGGGAGACGCAGTTCCTGCGCTGGGTCGGGAACACGCTCATCGTCGTGGTCGCGGTCATCGTCATCACGGTGGCGGTGGCGGTGCCGGCAGGCTACAGCCTGGCGCGTCTCACCGGCCGCTGGGGTGAGCGGCTCGGCATGGGGATTTTTTGCACATACCTGATCCCGCCGACCCTGCTCTTCATCCCATTCGCGCGCGTGATCTCGTTGCTCGGCCTCCAGGATTCGCTCGGCGCTCTGATCTTGATCTATCCGACGATCACGATCCCGTTTTGCACGTGGCTCGTCATGGGGTTCCTGCGCTCCGTGCCCTGGGACATCGAGGAGCAGGCCATGATCGACGGCTACAGCCGGCTCGCGGTGATCGTACGGGTCGTGCCCCGGCTCATCGTTCCCGGGATCTTGACGGTCGTAGTCTTCACCTTCACGTTGGTCATGCAAGAATTTGTGTACGCGCTGACTTTCATCAGCTCGGTCGATCACATGACCGTCAGTCTGGGCGTCCCCATCGCATTGGTCCGCGGCGATGTGTACCACTGGGGCTCCCTCATGGCCGCCGCATTGTTCGTCAGCATACCGCTCGCCATCGTCTACAACCTGTTCATGGATCGGTTCATTCAGGGCTTCACAATGGGGGCGGTGAAGGGCTGATTTTTGCCGTTCACGCTGTTTCACTCGAGGAGGACATCATGAGAATGCGATTGGCGTGGTGCTCCGGGCTCGCCGTGATGGGGATCTTGATGCTCGGGAGCGCGCGTCCCGCCGTAGCCCAGCAGCCCACCGGACAGGTGGTGAGGCTCGGCGATGGCGAAACGTTGACGATCGGCGGTTTCGTCAGCGCGACGTGGTTCATGAACAGCGGCTTCTTCGCGTTCGGGAACGGACAAAACGCGGAATACGCCGTCAACGTCCAGCCAGCGACCGACAAGACATACCTGGACGGCGACGTCCGCAACACCCGCATCAATTTCACGTTCAACGGTTCGCCAGTGCTGGGAAAATGGTCGCCGCGAGGCGTGATCGAGGCGGACTTCTTCGGAGCGCTGAACGGCGCACCGCCCAACGGCGATGAGCAGCCGCAACTGCGGGTCCGGTTCGCTTACGCCGATCTCACGAACGGCCGCACGACACTCCGGATTGGACAGTTCTGGTCGCCGATGTTCGGCGAGGTGCCGGTCTCGCTCTCGCACCTCGCGTTCCCGCTCGGCTACGGGTCAGCGGGGATGGTCGGCTGGCGCTTCCCGGGCATCTTCCTGTATCACGACCTCGCGCCGGGCAAGCCGCTCGCCATCCAGCTGCAACTGGCGGCGCTGGAAGGGTCGGGCCCCGACGTGGGCGGCGGCATCGGGAGCGGCGAAGCGTCAGGCATGCCGCAGCTCGAAGCACGGCTCAATTTCAGCAAGCGGAAGCCGAACCTGAGCTGGAGCGCGTACGTCGTCGGCCACGTCGACTGGAAGGACACGACCGCCGTCGGCATCGCCGGGAACAACCTGACGGGCACCGCGGTCGAGGTTGGTGCCAACGTGACCGCCGGCAAGGCCACCCTGCACGGCAACTTCTACACGGGCAAGGCCGTCGGTCACCAGTTCGCGCACATCTCGCAGCAGGGCGACGTCAAAGGCTGGGGTGCGTGGGTGCAGGGCGGATACGAAATCGACCCGCACTGGAGCGTGTGGGCGTTCTACGGCCTCGATGACCCCGATGAGGCCAATTCGCCCGGCCTGCCCGCGGGGGCTGGCCTTGCCCGCTTCAAGAACCAGGACGTCGCCGGCATGCTCCGGTTCCGCGCCGGGCGCTACGCCGTCGGGCTCGAGTACTTCGGGGCGAACACCACTTGGAACAACGGAAAGAGGAAGGCGTCGCAGATCGCGCTCAGCACGCAGTACACGATCTGAACGAAGCAGGGATTAAGGGCTCACGGCGGAGCGTCATCGGCTCCGCCGTGGAGCCGGCCATCTCAGTGAACGGAGGGTAGATCGATGGGCAAGCGGAAGGGGATGGATCGGCGGCAGTTCGTCAGGACGACCGGCGCGGCGGCCGCGGCCGCCGCTCTGGGCCCCACCATCTGGATCAAGCGCCAACAGAAGACGCTCAAGATCATCCAGTGGAGCCATTTCGTCCCTGCCTACGATGCGTGGTTCGACAAGTACGCAAAGGACTGGGGCACGGCCAAGGGCGTCGAAGTGACCGTGGACCACATCGCGCTCGCTGACCTCATCACCCGGGCCAATGCCGAGGTCGCGGCCCAGCAGGGCCACGACCTGTTTCAGTTCCTGTCGCCGCCGGGGGCGTTCGAGCCGCAGGTGCTCGACATGGCGGACGTCGTGAAGGACGCCGAACGCCAACACGGTCCGCTGGTGGACCTCTGCAAGCGCAGCACCTACAACCCGGTGACGCGGAAGTGGTTCGGCTTCAGCGACAACTACGTGCCCGATCCCGGCGACTACCTGAAGAGCGTCTGGACCGAGGTCGGCATGCCCGACGGGCCCGCCACGTGGGAGGATCTCGTCACCGCAGGGCCGCAGATCAAGGCGAAGCATCCGGAGATCCAGATTCCCATCGGCGTGGGCCTGTCGCAGGAGCTGGACACCAACATGGCGACCCGCGCGATGCTGTGGTCGCACGACGGATCGATTCAGGATGCCAACGAGAACGTGGTCTTGAAGTCCCCTCAGGCGCTCGAGGCTCTGACGTTCGCCGCGCGCCTGTATCAGGCGGGGATGACGCCGGCAGTGCTCAGCTGGAACGCCGCCTCGAACAACCAGGCGCTGAACGCCCGCCAGACCTCCTACATCCTCAACTCCATCTCCGCCTATCGCACCGCGCAGACCAACAGCCTCCCGGTGGCGGACGACATCTTCTTCGTCCCGGCGCTGAAGGGACCGCGGGGGACGCGCTGGGCGAGCGAGCACGTGATGGGCATCTACGCCATCTGGAAGTTCGCGCAGAGCCCCGACGTCGCGAAGCAGTTCCTGCTCGACCTGATCGCGCATTACCGCGACGCGGTGATGGGGAGCAAGCTGTACAACTTCCCCGCCTATCCCGGGTCTCTGGCCGATGCGGGCACGCCCCTGGCGCAGAAGCCCGCGGCGGGCAACCGCTGGCTGGAGCAGGCGACGGCGAACGATCCGTTCGGGTCGAACCCGCCGACCAAGCTGCGGCCGATCAGCACGGCGCTGCAGTGGGCAACGAACATCGGCCATCCGGGACCGGCCAACCCCGCGGAATCCGAGGTGTTCGACACCTTCGTGTTGCCGACGATGTTCGCGAACGCGGCCACCGGGCGGATGACGCCGGCGCAGGCGCTGGACGACG
>Ga0210382_10000239_pt1 | contig 21276 bp, 19 predicted proteins | sample PLMedo_FD_155452 | JGI IMG/M metagenome (GOLD analysis project Ga0210382, IMG submission 155452) | Groundwater sediment microbial communities from an aquifer in East River, Colorado, USA - PLM0_60_coex redo | ecosystem: Environmental > Terrestrial > Soil > Riparian zone | place: USA: East... | reverse complement strand
GCTCTGCGCAAGCTCGGTTCGCACGGCGACGCGCGGGCGAACCTGTTTCCTACATTACGGGCTGGCGGGAGTTCTACGGACGGACACTGCGGGTGGCCCCGGCGGTCCTGATTCCCCGCCCGGAAACCGAACTCTTGGTCGATCTCGCGCTCGAGCGCCTTTCCGCCGGCGCGCCGGCGCGCGTGCTGGAGCTCGGAACGGGCAGTGGAGCGATCGCCATCGCTCTCGCCACCGAGCGACCCGGGTTTGGGATCGTCGCCGCGGATGTTTCCGAGGCAGCCCTCGCCCTCGCGCGGCGGAACGCGCGCGACCACGGAGCTGGAGTCGAGTTCGTGCTCAGCGACTGGTTTGACGCGCTAGGGCCGGGGCAATTCGATCTGATCGTGTCCAACCCGCCGTACGTCGCAGCGGGAGACGCCCATCTCGAGCTCGGGGACCTGCGCTTCGAGCCGCGCCTCGCGCTGGTCGGAGGCGAGGACGGGCTTGCCTGCATCCGGGAGATCGCCGTGCGCGCGCAAAACCGGCTCCGGCCGGGCGGCTGGGTGCTCATGGAGCATGGGTACGATCAGGGAGATCGCTGCGTCGGGCTCCTCAGCGCGCTGGGTTACGCCGAAGTCACCGATTTTCATGACCTCGCAGGATTGCCGCGCGCGTGCGCGGGCGTTTGGCGCGGTTGACCGCGTTTTGAGCGGGCGGTACAATTTCCGACGAGTTTTATCAGGTATTTAAGGACTCAACATGGACGCGCAAGAACGCATCAAACAGCAAGTCACCGGCAATCCGGTCGTTCTGTACATGAAGGGGACGCCGCAGTTTCCGCAGTGCGGCTTCTCCGCCAACGCGGTGCAGATCCTGAAGGCCTGCGGTGTGGAGAAGCTGTTTACGGTGAACGTGCTCGAGGAACCGGAAATCCGCCAGGGCATCAAGGAGTATGCCAATTGGCCCACCATCCCCCAGCTCTACGTCAACGGAGAGTTCGTGGGCGGCTCCGACATCCTGCGCGAGATGTATCAGTCCGGCGAGTTGCAGAAGCTTCTAACCGGAGAAAAAACCACCTCCTAGTTGGAAGGCTGATCGCCTTACCGCAGCTCGGCGAGGAGGCGCTCGACCATCCGTTCGGCCTGCGCCGCGTAGCCGCCGCCGAAAAGATTCGCGTGATTAAGTACGTGGTACAGGTTGTAGAGGGTCTTTCTGACCGCGTAACCTTGAGCCGGGGGTGCTACTTCCGCGTAGGAGGAATAGAAAGCCTGCGGGAATCCGCCGAACAGCTCGGTCATGGCAAGGTCCGCTTCGCAGTCTCCCCGGTAAACGGCGGGGTCGAAAAGCACCGGCGTGCCGTCGGCGAGAAAGCCTGCATTTCCACTCCATAGATCGCCGTGCAGTAGCGATGCGGCAGGCGCATGTTCGGAAAGCAATCCGGGTACCGCTTCAGCAAGCCGCTCCCCTTTTTCCAAGAGGCTTTTCCCGAAGCCGTTTTTCTTCGCAAGGTCGAGCTGAGGTCCGAGGCGCGCTTCGCGCCAGAAGTCGCTCCATGACGTCGAGCACCGATTGAGCTGCGGCGTTCTCCCGATGTAGTTGTCGCGCCGCCACCCGAAGGATTCGCCATGGAATGAATGCACCTTGGCGAGCGAGCGCCCAAGAGCCGCGTAGTCGCCGTTTCGGCGCAGCTCAAGGTGCTCGAGCACGAGGAACGCTTGCTCGCCCGCTTGTCCCTGGCACAGCGGGGCGGGAACTCGGGCGCCGGCAGCGAAAAGCGCAGCGAGGCCGTCAGCCTCGGCAGCGAAATTGTCGAGCTCCGAGCGGGCGTTCGTCTTGGCGAAGTATCTGCGACCACCGCCCTCGAGCAGTAAGCATCGATGGATGCAACCTCCCGCGACAGGCGTTGTGCGCTCGATTCGGAACGAGCCCGCGGCATCTGAAACGGATGTTTGCAGTGCGGCGAGAAGCTCTCTCGATGGGCCTCCCATCACTGCGGGATCACGGTGCCGGGTCGGCCTTCAGCAATTTGCGCGCGCGACTGATCGCGGCACGCACTTGCGCCGGCGCGGTGCCGCCGATGTGCGAGCGGCTCGCGACCGAGCCCTCGAGCGTGAGGACACGGTAGACGTCTTTTTCCACTTTGGAGGAGAAGCGGCGCATCTCCGCAAGCGGCAGCTGCTCCAGACCCAGCCCCGATTTTTCGGCGAAGCGCACCGCCCGCGCGACCGCTTCGTGAGCATCGCGAAACGCGAGCCCCTTTCTTACCAGGTAGTCGGCAAAATCTGTCGCCGTGGCGAAGCCTTCATTGGCGGCAGCCCGCATCGCATCGACATTGACCTGGATGCCGGCGATCAACTCGGCGAAAACGGAAAGCGTATCGCGCAGAGTATCCGCCGCGTCGAACAGCGGCTCCTTGTCCTCCTGATTGTCCTTGTTGTAAGCAAGAGCTTGTCCCTTCATCAAAGTGAGCAGCGCGACGAGATCGCCGGCGACCCTTCCCGTCTTGCCGCGCGCGAGCTCCGGAACGTCGGGATTTTTCTTCTGGGGCATGATCGACGATCCGGTACAAAAACGATCCGGCAAGCTGACGAAGGCGAAGCGCGGATTGCTCCAGAGAATCAGTTCCTCGGACAGGCGCGAGAGATGGACCATCGCAATCGCCGCACAGGCGCAGAATTCGATCGCAAAGTCGCGATCGGAGACCGCGTCCAGGGAGTTTTCGCTCACCGTTTCGAACCCCAACTCGCGCGCGACCTTCGCGCGGTCGATCGGGAAGGAGGTGCCGGCGAGCGCCGCCGCCCCGAGCGGGAGGCAGTTAACGCGCTGCCGGCAGTCGGCAAGGCGCGAGCGGTCTCGCTCGAGCATCTCGAAATACGCGAGCAGGTGATGCCCGAAAGTCACCGGTTGAGCGACCTGCAGGTGGGTGAAACCCGGCATCACGGTGGCAGCATGTTTTTCGGCCTGATCGAGGAGCCCCTGCTGCACTTTTCGCAGGAGTCCCCTGATCTGGTCGATCGCCTCGCGCAGCCACAGACGCAGGTCGGTTGCGACCTGGTCGTTGCGCGAGCGGGCGGTGTGCAGGCGCTTTCCTGCCTCCCCGACGAGGGCGATCAGCCGCCGCTCGATGTTGACGTGGACGTCCTCGGCCGCGAGCGACCAGCGAAACCGTCCCGTATCGATTTCGCGGGAGATCCTGGAGAGGCCGCGCTCGATCGACTTGAGATCCGACGCCGTCAAGACTCTAACGGCGCGGAGCATGCGCGCGTGTGCAAGGGACGCCCGGATGTCGTGGGGCGCGAGGCGCCGGTCAAAACGGACCGAGGCGGTGTAGCGCTTGACGAGCTCGGATACCGGTTCGGCGAACCGCCCGGACCAGAGTTTCTTGCCGGGTTTGGGTTTCGCTGCCATGGTTGCCTGTAAAATGCACCGAAGTCGTGAAGCGCGCGGTTCATCGCCGCAAGCGTCGACTTTTGCGTCCGCACAAAAGTGCAAAGTATACGGCAAAACGACCCGCCCGACGCCCTGCCGGACTTCCGCAATCTGGGCGTGATATCGCGCATCCTGCTTTCGGTCAACGCGCTCGCCCTGCTTTTCGCCATGGCGCGCTCGCGGGAAATCGGCGAGTTCGCCGCAAAGGTCACCGAGATCGCCGGGTCGCTCGAACCGATATTGCTCGTCGTGGTGATCTTGCTTTACGCGGGGTCCACGCTGCTCGAGCGGCTCGCGTACGTTCATGGTCTGCTGGCAGTCCTTGCGGTCGTGCTTGCGGTAACCGCCGCGCTCTTCCCGTTCCAAACCCTGCTCGGCGGAAGCGGTGAGTGGCGCGAACTCGCGTGGAGTCTCGGCCACGCGGCGCTTGGGACAGGAGCGATCGCTTGGTATTTTCACCTTCGCAACCGGGCATTCTCGCCGGCGATTTCCGAGGCGCGGCTGCAGGCCCTTCAGGCTCGCATCCGGCCGCATTTCCTTTTCAACACTCTGAACGCCGTGCTTTCGCTGATTCGCAAGGATCCGAAGCGAGCCGAGGGCGCTCTGGAGGACCTGGCGGCGCTGTTCCGCACCGTCATGGTGGACAACCGGCAGCTGATCGCTCTCGGAGACGAGCTCTCGTTGTGCCGCCAATATCTCAACCTGGAGCAGCTGCGCTTGGGTGAGCGCCTCAGAGTCGATTGGCGGGTGGATCCGGCCATCGAGGAGGCTCTGGTGCCGCCGATGCTCCTGCAGCCCTTGGTCGAAAACGCCGTCTACCACGGAATCGAGCCGGGAACCGCGCCCGGCGTGATCGAGGTGCGCATCGAGCGCCGGGAAGACCGCCTGTGGCTGCATTTGGCCAATCCCTACCACGAGGACTATCAACATCGCCAGGGAAATCACATGGCGCTTGCCAACATCCGCGAGCGCCTGCAGCTCCATTTCGACGTCGAGGCGAGCCTGGACACGCGCATCGCAGACGGCCGTTACGAGATCGGCATCGCGATGCCCTATCGCACCAGCCTATGACCGTGCTTCGAGTGGTCATCATCGACGACGAAGAACCGGCCCGCAACCGATTGCGCGAGCTTCTGGAGGACTGCCGCGGAGAACTGCCGCATTCCATCGCGGGCGAAGCGGCGAACGGCATAGAGGGCCTGCAAATCGTCGCCGCGGCGGAAGCGGAGGTCGTCCTGGTCGACATCCACATGCCTGAAATGAGCGGCATCGAATTCGCAAGGCATCTGCAGGTTCTGGAGCGGCCGCCCGCAGTGATTTTCGTCACTGCGCACGATCGGTACGCGGTCGAGGCGTTCGAGGTCAACGCCGTGGACTACCTGACCAAGCCGGTTCGCGCGGTGCGGCTTCTCACCGCTTTGAAGAAGGCCGCAAACGGCGCGCGGTTGTCGCGCGGCGTGCTCGAGAGCATCGATCCGGCCCCGCGGCGCTTCTTCAGCGTTGCCGAGCGCGGACGCATGACTCTGGTTCGCGTCTCGGACGTGATTTACCTGAGAGCCGAGCTCAAGTACGTCACCGTGCGGACCCGCGCCGGCGAGCACTTGGTCGAGGAGTCGCTTACGCAGCTCGAGCAGGAATTCGCCGGCGTGTTTGTGCGGATTCATCGCAATTGCCTGGTGGCGCGGCGATGGATATGCGGTGTCGAGCGCGGCGCAGAGAGCGAGGGCGAAGTCGGATGGTCCGTGGTCCTCGAGGGACTCGACGAAAGGCTGCCGGTGAGCCGCAGGCAATGGGCACAGGTCAAGGCGCTGGTAAGCTAGGGACAAGAATTGAGCCGGGGTTCTGAACGAATCGTCATTGCGTCGCGCAGGAGCCGGCTCGCGATGTGGCAGTCCGAGCACGTTGCAGGCGAGCTCAAAGGCCTGTATCCGAATTGCGAGGTGAGCATCCTCGGAATCACGACACGAGGCGATCAGATCGTCGATCGGTCGCTCGCCCAGATCGGCGGCAAGGGCCTTTTCGTCAAGGAACTCGAGGCCGCGCTCGAGGACGGGCGGGCCGATCTCGCCGTGCACTCGGCGAAAGACGTACCCATGCGCCTGTCCGAGCGCTTTTGCCTTGCGGCGATCACCGCGAGAGAGGATCCGCGCGACTGCTTCGTGTCGAACCTGAGCGCGAGCCTGGAAGCGTTGCCTTCGCAAAGCATCGTTGGGACGTCCAGCCTGCGGCGCGAGGCGCAGTTGCGCGAGCGCTATCCGGGACTGCAGGTGAAACCCCTGCGCGGCAACCTCGACACGCGGCTGGCGAAGCTCGATCGGGGAGAATGCCAGGCAGTCGTGCTCGCCGCGGCAGGGCTCAAACGGCTCGGCCTTACCGCGCGAATCCGCGCGATGCTCGAGCCCGAGCAGAGCTTGCCCGCGCCCGGGCAGGGCGCGCTCGTGATCGAGTGCCGAGAGGACCAGGTCGAACTGCGGCAGCGACTCGCCCCGCTCGGTGACTCCGACACTTCGGCCTGCGTGCTTGCCGAGCGTGCGCTGAGCCGCGCATTGTCGGGCGATTGCCAGCTGCCACTCGCGGCATACGCCGTGACAAACGGGGCGGAGATTCGCCTGCGCGGCCTCGTGGCGATGCCCAACGGCAGCAAGGTGGTGCGCGCGGAATTGAGCGGCCCGATCGCGGCGCCGGAAAAACTGGGTGAGATGCTCGCGGCGAAGCTGCGGGGCCTGGGCGCGGACGCCATTCTCGCGTCTTTGTCATGAGCGAAGGACCGCTCTCGGGCCGCGGTATCGTGGTCACTCGCCCGCGCGAGCACGCTTTGGCGCTTGCCGAGCGGATCCGCGCGGAAGGCGCAGACCCGATTCTCTTTCCCACCATCGAGATCCTGCCTCCGGAAAATGCAGCGGCGGTCTCGAGTCTGATTGCGCGCCTGGACGGATTTCAGCTCGCGATTTTCGTCAGTCCGACGGCGGCGATGCGGGGGCACGCGACGGTCATGGGGAGCCGGAACTGGCCGAAGGGCCTGCGCGTCGCCGCCGTGGGGAACGGGACCGCAAGTGCGCTCGAGGAACGAGGGTTCAAATCGGTGATAGCGCCTGCTGGCGAGGCCGACAGCGAGGCGCTCGCCGAACTTCCCGAGCTGCAGGATCTGCAGGGACGCTCGGTCGTGATCTTTCGCGGGCAGGGCGGGCGCGACTGGCTGCGAACGAGACTTGAAGCGCGGGGCGCGCGAGTCGAATACGCCGAATGTTATCGCCGCGCGCGGCCCGACGCCGACGCGGGAGGGCTCCTCGCCCGCTGGCAGAGCGGCGGAATCGAAGCAGTCTCGATTACCAGCGCCGAAGGCTTGGAGAACTTCTTTGAAATGCTGGGCCCTACCGGCGGGAGATACTTGCGCGCGACCCCGGTGTTCGTGCCGCATCCGCGGATCGCGCTTGCCGCTCGGAAGCTCGACGTGCGGGAGATCGTAGTGACCGGGCGCGGCGATGTTCGCACCGTCGCCGAGATGGCGGCTTTTTTTGCTAAAGTATGATCGCCTCTCAACAGGAGCCGGCTCACGCATGGAAAACGATACTGCACCCGCGTCGGGGACCCGGGGAGCTTCGAAGCGCAAAGCCTGGCGCATTTCGCCGACGGCGGCCGCATTCGGGTTGGTCGCACTGCTTTTCGCTTGGCAGTGGTACGACGGTCACAACCGGATCGGCGCGCTGCGCGACGAGCTCGCTCAGCGCGTGCGCGAAAGCGAGTCCGACAGCCGCGACGCGCGCCTGAGCGCGAGACAGGCGCAGGAGGCGGCGCGCGAGGTACAGGCGAAGCTCGCCCAAATCGAGTTGAAGTTCGCGGAATTTCAGAATCAGCAGATCGGCCTCGAGGCGCTCTACCAGGAGCTGTCGCGCAATCGCGACGAATGGGTGATCGCCGAAATCGAGCAGATCCTCACCATTGCCTCGCAGCAACTGCAGCTCACCGGTAACGTCCAGGTGGCGCTGGCTGCCTTAAAGTCGGCCGAGGCGCGCCTGACGCGCTCCGGCCGCCCCCAGTTCCTGCCGCTGCGCAAGGTCTTCGCCCGCGATATCGAACGCCTCAAGACCGCGCCCAGCCTGGATGTTCTGGGATTTGCCGTGAAACTGGATCAGTTGATCGCGGGCGTGGATTCCCTGCCGCTCGTGCAGGAAGCGCGCCCGCAAGCGACGGCCGCCGCCAAGCGCGAGCCCGTTGGGTTATGGGAAAGGCTGGTTGCGGAGGTGCTCGCCGAGCTCAAGCAGCTCGTCAGGATCGAGAACATGGAAGGCTCCGCGCCGGCGCTGCTCAGCCCACCGCAGGCGTTCTTCCTGCGCGAGAACCTGAAGCTGCGCCTGCTGAACGCGCGCCTTGCGCTCCTTGCGCGCGACGAAAGCACCTACCGCAGTGACGTGAAGGTCGCGGCAAGCTGGCTCGAGCGATACTTCGACACGCGCTCCCGCGCTGCCGTGGCGATGGCCGCGACGCTGAAGCAGCTCGGCTCGGGCAGCATGGAGATCTCGCTTCCGACGATCGGCGAAAGCCTTGCGGCGGTGCGCGCTTACAAGCCAATTCGGAAGCAGGCCGGGCAATGAGAGGCTTGCTTTGGCTGCTTGTCCTATCGGCGCTCGCCGTGGCCCTTTCGCTGGCAATGCGCGGCCACGGCGCTTACGCGCTGTTCGTTCTGCATCCGTGGCGCGCCGAGATTTCGCTCAACCTGCTCGTCGTTCTCCTGGTCGCCGTCCTCGCGGCCGGCTACCTTCTGCTCAGAGTGGTGTGGCATGCCCTGAGGCTACCTTCGCATGTGCGCACTTTTCGCGAACGACGGCGGGATGAAAAAGGACGCGCAGCTGCGCTGGGGGCGATTCAGGCGCTTTTCGAGGGTCAATTTGTCCGCGCTGAGAAACTCGCCTCCGGGGCGGCCGGACTGGGCGCGACGCCGGGTCTCGCGAGTCTTCTTGCGGCACGTGCGGCGCAGAGGCTGCGGCAATTCGGCCGGCGCGATCATTGGCTCGAGCGGGCGAAGGAAGGGGACGGTGAGTGGCGTCTCGCTCGTTTGATGACTGCGGCGGAGCTCCTGCTGGAGGAACGGCGCTTCCTCGAAGCGAGAGCCGTTCTGCGCGAACTGAACGCGGGCCGGCCCCGGCATGTCGCGGCACTGTTGCTGTCGCTGCGCGCGGAGCAGGGCATGGCAAATTGGGACGAGGTCCTCCGCGTGGCGAGCTTGTTGGAGAAACGGGATGCGATGCCGCCGGAAGCCCTCGATAGCGTGCGCGTCAACGCCCGCGTCGCGATACTTTCACGCAAGGCCACCGATCGGGAAGGCCTCGCCCGGCATTGGGAAGACACCCCGCGCTCCGAGCGCTTGCGCCCCAAGATCGCGGCCGCCGCGGCTCGCGCCTTCATCGAGCTCGGGGATTGTCGCAAGGCCCACCGGATCATCGAGGAAGCGCTCGACAAGGACTGGGACGGCGCGCTCGCCCTGCTCTATGGAGAATGCACCGACGAAGACGCGTTCGAGCGGCTCGAGCGGGCCGAACGATGGCTGCGCGAGCGTCCGGGAGAAGCGGAATTATTGCTGACGCTGGGCCGCTTATGCGTGCAGCGCGAGTTGTGGGGAAAGGCTCAAAGTTACATCGAGGCAAGCCTCTCTACCCAGCCGACACAGGCGGCGCACGTCGCGCTCGCGCGCCTCTTCGAGCGCATCGGGAGGACCGAAGAAGCCAACCGGCATTTTCGCGCGAGCGCCGACCTCGGGTCGGCGCCGCGGGGATCGGACTGAAAGCCCGGACAGGTCAGGTTCAAATGCCGAGTCCGGCGAGCTGTTTCTCCGGATAGCGGGTGCCCGAGGCAACGCCTGGAGGAAACGTCTTCGCGAGTTGGGCGATTTCCGCCGCGCTCAAAGCCAAGCTCGCGGCGGCCGCGTTTTGTTCGAGGTAATTGCGCCGTTTCGTTCCCGGGATAGGCACGACGTCCGGCCCCTGGGCGAGCACCCAGGCGAGCGCCACCTGCGCCGCTGTGACCTTGTGGGCGGTGGCGATCGATTCGAGCGGTTGCAGCAGCGCGACATTGCGTTTGAGGTTGTCGGGATTGAAGCGCGGATGATCGCGACGTCTATCCTTCGGCTGAAGCGCGTCCAGGGTCTTGATCATGGCCGTAAGGAACCCGCGGCCAAGGGGCGCGTAAGCCATAAAGGCGATACCGAGCTCGCGGCAGGCGGGGAGGATGTCCTTTTCCGCGTCGCGCGACCACAGCGAGTACTCGGTCTCGAGCGCAACGAGCGGATGCACCTTGTGCGCGCGCCGGAGGGTGTCCGCGCCCGCCTCGGAAAGTGCGAGATGGCGCACCTTGCCCTGGTCGACCAGGCTCTTCATCGCGCCCACGGTATCCTCGATCGGCACCTTGGGGTCGATGCGATGCAGGCCGTAGATGTCGATCACTTCGACGCCGAGGCGCTTGAGCGAGGCATCACAAGCCTGCGGCACGTAAGCGGGGTGACCCGCCGAAAGGCCTTCGGGAAGCTTGAACCCGCTCAGGCCCACGTTCCCGAATTTCGTAGCGAGGAGCACCCGGTTGCGTTTGCCTTTGATCGCGCGTCCGACCAGTTCTTCGTTGGTTCCGGCGCCGTAGGCATCCGAGGTGACGATCAGGTTGACGCCGAGATCGATGGCGCGATGAATGGTCGCGATCGACTCGGGCTCGTTCGGCTCGCCGTAGATTCCCGTCATTCCCATGCAGCCCAGACCCAGTGCCGAGACGGCGGGCCCGTTCTTTCCAAGCTTGCGTGTGTCCATGAGCTCCTCTCACTACGATCATTCGCCGAGCCAATCCCTGGCGCGCAGGAAATCCCGATAGAGTCTCGCCTCCGGGGTCGACGGGTCCGGCTTCCAGTCATAACGCCACTTCACGAGCGGGGGCAGCGACATCAATATCGACTCGGCGCGGCCGGCCGACTGCAAGCCGAACAGCGTGCCGCGATCATAGACGAGATTGAACTCCACATAACGGCCGCGGCGATAGGCCTGGAAGTCTCGCTCGCGCTCGCCGTAAGGAAGATCTTTCCGGCGCTCGACTATGGGAAGATAGGCCGGAAGAAAATGGTCGCCGACGCCGCGAGCAAGCTCGAAGCACGAATCGAAACCACTCTCGTTCAAGTCATCGAAGAAAATTCCGCCGATGCCGCGCGGCTCGCCGCGGTGCTTGAGATAGAAGTACTCGTCGCACCAGCGCTTGAAACGGGGATAGTACTCGGGGCCGAAAGCCTCGAGCGCCTGCCGGCACGTGGCGTGAAAGTGGCGCGCGTCCTCCTCGAACCCGTAGTAGGGGGTCATGTCCATGCCGCCGCCGAACCACCATATCGGCTCGCTTTGCGGCTTGGTCGCGACCAGGAACCGCAGGTTCATGTGAACGGTCGGGACATAGGGATTGCGCGGATGCAGTACCAGGGAAACGCCGGTGGCTTCGAAGGCGCGGCCGGCCAGCTCGGGCCGCGCGGCGCTCGCGGAGGGCGGGAGCCGCTCCCCGTGCACCCGGGAGAAATTCACTGCGCCGCGCTCGAATACGCCCCCGTCCTCGATGATGCGGCTCTCGCCACCGCCGCCTTCGTTCCGTTGCCAGTGATCGCGGCGGAAGCTGCGTCCTTCGACGCGCTCCAGCTCCGCGACGAGGCGATTCTGCAGAGCAAGAAGATAAGCGTGGACCGCGGCCGGATTCATCGGATCGTTTCGCAGGTCAAAGCCTTCGTGCGGCAACAGCGCGGTGCCCGATGTCGCGCCGATATTGCACGCCGTCGAAGCGGATGCCCTCCACGACTTCGTATGCGCGCCGCTGCGCCATCTTGATCGAGTCGCCCAGCGCCGTCACGCACAGCACGCGCCCGCCGTCGGTGACGACGACGCCGTCTTTCAGGGCCGTGCCCGAGTGGAACACCCGGAAGTCTTCTCCCGCCGCCGGTAGTCCGGTCACGACGTGGCCTTTCTCCGGTGCCTCGGGATAACCCGCGGCCGCGAGAACCACCCCCAGCGCTGCGCGGCGGTCCCATTCGGCCTCGACCCGATCGAGCTTTGCTTCCATGGCCTGCTCGACCAGTTCGAACAGGTCGCTTTTCAAACGCAGCAGAATCGGCTGCGTTTCAGGATCGCCGAGACGGCAGTTGAATTCGAGCACGCGGGGATTGCCCGAGCCGTCGATCATGAGGCCCGCGTAGAGGAACCCGGTGTAGCGGTGGCCCTCCTCGGTCATTCCCGCGAGCGCGGGCTGGATGATTTCGCGCACCACTCGCGCGTGCAGCTCGGGAGTCACCACCGGCGCAGGAGAGTAGGCGCCCATGCCGCCGGTATTGGGCCCCCGGTCGCCGTCCCCGAGACGCTTGTGATCCTGGCTGGTCGCAAGCGGGAGCACGTGCTCGCCGTCCGCCAGCACGATGAAGCTCGCTTCCTCTCCTTCGAGGAATTCTTCGATCACGACGCGGTTGCCCGCAGCGCCCATGGTACGCTCGACGAGGATTCTCTCAACCGCACGATGGGCTTCGTCTGCGCTCGTCGCGACGATTACGCCCTTTCCCGCCGCGAGGCCGTCCGCCTTCACGACGATGGGCGTGCCGCGCGCGTCGATGTAGGCGTGCGCGGCGTGCGCCGCATCGAAGCTCGAGAACTTCGCCGTGGGAATCCGGTGCCGGGCCATGAATTCCTTGGCGAACTCCTTGGAGCTCTCCAGCCGAGCGCAGGCCTGGGTCGGGCCGAAGATCCGCAAACTCCTGGAACGGAACAGATCGACGATGCCTTCGGCAAGCGGCGCTTCGGGTCCCACCACGGTGAGGTGGATATTTTCAGCGAGCGCGAATTCGGCCAGCTTGTCGATTGCCGAGATCGCGACGTTCTCCAGGCCGGCCTCGCGCGCAGTGCCGCCATTTCCCGGGGCGACGAAGACTTTTTGTATGCGTGGGCTTTGCGCCAGGCGCCACGCAATCGCGTGTTCCCTGCCGCCCGAGCCGACGACGAGAAGCTTCATGAGCGGCGGTCAGGTTTCAATGCCGGAAATGGCGCACGCCTGTGAACACCATCGCAAGCCCGAGCTCGTCGGCGGCGGCGATCACCTCGTCGTCGCGCACGCTTCCGCCGGGCTGGATGACGGCCTTCGCGCCCGCTCGGGCCACCACTTCCACGCCGTCGCGAAACGGGAAGAACGCGTCCGACGCGACGACGGATCCCACGAGGAGCAGCCCCGCCTCCTGCGCCTTGAGCGCGGCAATACGGGCGGCGTCGACGCGGCTCATTTGGCCCGCGCCGATGCCGAGCGTGCGACCGCCCGCGGAAAATACGATGGCGTTCGATTTGACGAACTTCGCCACACGCCATGCGAACAGCAAGTCGGCTACTTGTGCCGCGGTTGGCTTCAGGCGGGTGACCATGCGCAGGTCCGAAGCTTCCACGTTACGGCGGTCCGGAGATTGCACGAGGAGCCCGCCTCCGACGCGTTTGAAGTCGTAGGTCTGTGCGGCGCGCGCCAGGCTCACCGACATCACCCGTACGTTCGCCTTGGCGGCAAAGATCCGCCGTGCTTCGGCGTCGAATTCGGGCGCGATCACGACCTCGACGAACTGTTTGGATACCGCGCCTGCCGTCGCGGCGTCGAGATCATGGTTGAACGCGACGATGCCCCCGAATGCCGCCGCGGGGTCGGTGGCAAAAGCGCGCTCGTACGCCTCGCGGGGTGAGGTTCCGATCGCGACTCCGCAGGGATTGGCGTGCTTGACGATCACGCAGGCCGGCTCATCGAAGGTCTTCACGCATTCCCAGGCCGCGTCGGCGTCGGCGATGTTGTTGTACGACAGCTCCTTGCCTTGAATCTGAGTGTAGCCGGCGATGCCTCCCGGAGGCGGATTGCCGTCGCGATAGAATGCCGCAGCCTGATGCGGGTTTTCGCCGTAGCGCAGGTCCTGCACTTTCTCGAACTGAAGGGTAAGGCGCTCCGGGAACGGCGCGACTTTTCCGTCACTCGCGAGTCCGGTGAGGTAGTTGCCGATGGCGGCCTCGTACGCCGCGCTGTGGCCGAACGCCTTTTGCGCCAGAGCGAAGCGCGTGCCCTCGCTCAAAGCCCCGCCGTGTTCCCTCATTTCCGCGAGGACCTTTGAATAGTCGGTCGGATCGGTCACGACGGCAACGCCTGCGTAGTTCTTGGCGGCCGCGCGCATCATGCTGGGGCCCCCGATGTCGATGCTCTCGATCGCCTCGGCGAGAGTGCAACTCGGTTTCGCGACGGTTCGTGCGAACGGATAGAAGTTGACCACGACGAGATCGATCGGCTCGATACCCGCCGCCTTGATCGCGGCCAAGTGCGCCGGGGATTCGCGCCGGGCGAGTATGCCGGCGTGCAGTCTCGGGTGCAGGGTTTTCACCCGCCCGTCGAGCATTTCCGGGAAGCCGGTATAGTCGGCCACCTCGGTTACGGGGAGGCCTTGCTCGGCGAGAAGTTTCGCCGTGCCGCCGGTCGACAGGATCTTGATCTTGAACCGGGCGAGGCCGCGCGCAAACTCGGCTAGGCCGCTCTTATCGGATACGCTGATCAGCGCCGTCCGGATGAGAATCATGCAGGTAGACGGTGAACGGCTGGATCACCGCTCACATCTTTATTTTCAGCGACTGGATTTTCTTTCGCAGAGTATTGCGGTTGATCCCGAGCATCTGTGCGGCGATGGACTGATTTCCCTCGGCCCGGTCGAGCACGAGCTCGAGCATCGGACGCTCGACGTTCTTGAGCACCATGTCGTAGATGGCGCGCGGCTTTGCCCCGTCGAGGTCCTTGAAGTACCGCTCCAGAGACCGGCGGACGCAGTCCGCGATCTCGTTTGTCTGCCTCATGCCGCCAGCTCCACCTCATAACGCAGGCGCAGATTCTCGCGCCCGAACTGCTCGAAGAAACGATTGACCGCGTCGAGTTGCTCTTCGCAGCTCTCAAGCTGATTCATGTAGTGCCGGAAGCTTGCCGAACCGGCGAGCCCCTTGGTGTACCAGGAGATATGCTTGCGCGCGACCTTGACCCCCGTTTCCGTGCCATAGAACGCGTAGAGCTCATGCAGGTGCGCGAGCAACACGGCATGGATTTCGGAAACGAGAGGATGGGGGAGCTTCTCGCCCGTTGAAAGATAGTGCGCAATTTCGCGGAAGATCCAGGGCCGCCCCTGAGCCGCGCGACCGATCATGATCCCGTCGGCGCCCGTGTACTCGAGCACGTGCTTCGCTTCCTCCGGCGTGGTGATGTCGCCGTTTGCCACCACGGGCAGGCGCGTAGACCGTTTGACTTCGCGAATCGTGTCGTACTCGGCCCGGCCCGAGAAGCCGCAGGCGCGGGTGCGGCCGTGCAGAGACAAAAGCTGCACGCCGCTGTCCTCGGCGATCTTCGCGACCTTCAGGGCGTTCTTGTTGACCGGATCCCACCCCGTTCGGAACTTCAGCGTGACGGGTACATTCACCGCCCTCACCACGGCCTTGAGAATGCGCCCGACGAGGGGCTCGTCCTTGAGGAGCGCGGACCCGGCCAGGGTGTTGCAGACTTTCTTTGCCGGGCAGCCCATGTTGATGTCGACGATTTGCGCGCCCCGCTCCACGTTGAAGCGGGCGGCCTCGGCCATCATGACCGGGTCTGCCCCCGCGATCTGCACCGAGATCGGCTCGACTTCGCCTTCGTGATTGGCGCGGCGGCGCGTTTTCTCGCTCCCCCACAGCAACGAGTTCGAGGCCACCATTTCGGATACGGCCAAACCCGCGCCGAACTGCTTGCACAGCTGCCGGAAGGGGCGATCCGTGACACCGGCCATCGGCGCGACAAAAAGATTATTGCGCAAAGTGCGCGTACCGATTCGCATCGACGATCACGGAAATTTTTCGGGCGGGAGCGCAATTCTATACCTAAACATGAGCGCTTAGGGAAGCGCTCCAGCGCTTCGCGCGACAAAGAAAATCGACTGCGGATTTTTTCCTATTTCCGCACCGCAAAAGCGGCGCCGTGCCGTTCAGGGCAGCGCGCGCGCGCCGAAAATCATGCGGCGGGCGAGAAAATGCCGCGCGGGCGGCAGAGCGTCGAGGGCTGCCAGGCCCGCGCCGCGCGCCAGCGCGAGCGGCGTAAGAGAATTCGAGAATGTCCTCACCAGAAAATCGGTGAACGCGATCCCGGCATAGCGGTCGAAGCTGCGACTACGCGCGTAACGAGCGAGAAAACGCGATGCGCCGATTTCTTCCTTTGCGACATCAAGCAACATCTGAGCCAGTTCCCATGCGTCGCGCAGGCCGAGATTGAGTCCCTGGCCGGCTACAGGGTGCAGCGTTTGCGCGGCGTTTCCGATCGCAAGAACTCTCGCTGCGCGAACGATCCTGCCATAACGCAGGGAAAGCGGGAAGGTAGAGCGGGGCCCGACCGAGCCGAAATTTCCGAGCCTTCCGCCAAAGATTTCGCGCAAGCGTGCGAGGAAATCCGAATCGGAAAGCCCGAGCAACGCTGTTGCGCTCGCCGGGCGCACGCTCCAGACCAGTGCGTAGCGGTCCCTGAACGGGAGCAAGGCAAGCGGCCCCTCGGCGGTGAAGCGTTCCCAGGCGACTCCGTCTCGCGGGTGCTCGGCCGTGACTTCGGCCACGATGGCTTGCTGGCGATAATCCCTGGCACGCCGCGCGCTGCGATTCTGGCCGCCGTCGGCCAGCACCAGCAGCCGAGCGCGCATGCCTCTCTCCTTTTCGCCGCGGGACATCTGCAGGACGACTTCATTGTCAGCTGATTTCCAGTCACTCAGCGATTGCGCCTCTGCGGGGGTGCGGCCCGCAAGCTGCGCGACGAGCTCGGAATATGCGGTGACGTATCCCAGCGCGGGCAAGCCGTAATCGGCGCAACGCATTACGGTTCTGCCGAAACCCTGCTGGCTGATATGGATGGTTTCGATCGGGTTGCTTCGGACGGAGTTCCATGAGCCCAGGCGCTCCAGGATCAGGCGGCTGCCGTAGGAGAGAGCGATAGGTCGGTCTGCGGAATCGGCTTCGCCGGTGATTCGAGCGACGGAGACCGTGCTCCCGGACAGGGCAAGCGCCAATGCATAGCCGACCGGTCCGCCGCCGGCAATGGCGACATCCACTTCCGGCAGCTCAGCCACGGCCGACCAGGGCCTCGAGATCCCGGACCGATTTCGGTGCGGCTGCCGTCAGTACCTCGCACCCCGAAGCCGTCACGACAACGTCGTCCTCGATGCGTACGCCCGTGTTCCAGAATTGCCGGGGCACGTCTTCGGCCGGCCGGATGTAACAGCCCGGCTCCACGGTCAAGGTCATTCCCGGCTCGAGGCGGCGCCATTGCCCACCCGATTTGTATTCTCCGGCGTCATGGACGTCCAGGCCGAGCCAGTGCCCGGTGCGATGCATGTAGAAGCGCTTGTAATCCTCGGCCTCGATCACCTTTTCGACCGTCCCGCGGCACAGTCCAAAATCCACGAATCCCTGAGCGAGGGTCCTCACCGCAGCATTGTGCGGTTCGTCCCAGCGGTTGCCTGGCTTCACCGCCGCGATCGCCGCGGTTTGCGCGGCGAGCACCAGTTCGTAGACGTCTTTCTGCGGCTCGCTGAATTTTCCGCTTACAGGGAAAGTCCGCGTCACATCCGAGGCATATCCGTCCAGCTCACAACCTGCGTCGATGAGCAAGAGATCCCCGTCGGCGAGCCGCGCGTTGTTGTCGCGGTAATGCAGGACGCAGGCGTTGGCTCCTCCGGCAACGATCGGCCAGTACGCGGGGTACTGGGCGCCGCGGCGGCGGAACTCGTAGAGAAGCTCCGCTTCGATCTCGTATTCGTTGCGTCCGGGGCGGCTCGCGCGCATCGCGCGTTCGTGGGCGGCCATCGAGATCGCGGCGGCGCGCCGCATCACGGCGAGCTCCCCGTCGTCCTTGATCAGACGCATTTCGTCGAGTGCGGCGCGCACGTCGCGGATCTCGGCAGGCGCCGTGACGCCGGCGCGTGCCTGCGCCCGGACTTGATTCAGCCATCCCATGATGCGCGCGTCCCAGCCCGCGTCGGCTCCGGGGGCGTAGTAAAGCGCAGGCTGATCGGCGAGCAGCTTCGGCATGTGCTCGTCGAGCGACTCCACGGGATAGGCTTCATCGAAACCAAAGGCGGCCTTTGCCCCCTCCGGGCCGTTGCGGAGGCCTTCCCAGAGCTCGCGCTCCGGATTGCGCCCGCGGCAGAAGAGAATCGACCTGGGCTCCTCTCCCGCGAGGAGGACGAGCACTGCCTCGGGCTCGGGAAACCCGCTCAGGTAGTAGAAATAGCTGTCGAACCGGTACAGGTAGTCGCTGTCGCGATTGCGGATGCGCTCCGGTGCGGTCGGAACGATCGCGGCGCCTTTGCTCATGCGCAACTGCAGCGCGTGGCGGCGCTCGGCGCAGCGCGAAAGATTGCTGGTGGTGTCCATTGCCGCGATTGTCGTCCGCTTTGCTGCGACGATCAAGCGACGCGCTCGTTCAACGCGGAAAGCCGCATGGGCGTGCCGACGTCATGCCAGACGCCGCGATGCACCTCGCCGGCGACCAGCCCGCGCGCCATCGCCGGACGCAAGAGCGTAGCCAGCTGTCCTTTTGAGCCCGGTTTGATGCTCGCGAAGAGCTCCGGGCGGTAAAGACCTATTCCGCTGAAGGTGAGCTTGGTTTGTCCTGATTCGGCGACTTGCGCGCCGTTGAGCGTGAAGTCTCCTTGCGGGTGATGCGGCGGATTCCCGACCAGTATCAAATGCGCGAGATTTTGCTCCAGCGCGGTCCCAACGAGACGGGAGAAGTCGAAGTCGCAGAAGAGATCGCCGTTGACGACGAGGAACGGTCGATCGCCGAGCAGGGGAAGTGCCTGTGCGATTCCGCCCGCGGTTTCGAGCGGCTCGGCTTCGTGCGAGTAACGGATCGCGACGCCAAAGCGGCGTCCATCCCCGAGCGCAGCTTCGATCATGTGCCCGAGATGCGCGTGATTGATCACGATCTCGCGAATGCCCGAGCGCGCGAGCGCCTCGATCAACCGGAGGATCAGAGATTTGCCGCGCACTTCGAGAAGCACCTTGGGGATCGCGTCGGTAAGGGGCTTCATGCGCTCGCCGCGCCCCGCGGCAAGTATCATGGCTTTCATCGTTCGGAATCAGAACGTATAGCCAACGCGCTTTTCCTGCCGCTCGAGCTCCCCGAGCAGGCGCCCGAGCGCGGCAAGCTCGCGATAACGCTCGCACGTGCGCCGCAGGTAGCTCATCACGAGCGGCTGGTCCTTCAGATAGCCGTCCTTGCCGTCCCGAAAGGAAAGGCGTGCGAAAATCCCCAGCACCTTGAGCTGCCGCTGGGCTCCCATCCACTCGAAATCCCTGTAGAAATCCGCGAAATCGCCGGGAACGGGCAGCCCCCCGATCCGGGCCTTCTCCCAGTAACGGATCGCCCAATCGATGACGCGTTCTTCGTCCCAGGCGATGTAGGCGTCGTGCAGGAGCGAGACGAGATCGTAGGTGATCGGGCCGTACACCGCGTCCTGAAAATCGAGAATTCCCGGGCAGGGCTCGCAGACCATGAGGTTGCGGGAATGGTAGTCGCGGTGCACGAACACCCGCGCCTGCCCGAGGTTGTTCCCGAGGATCGTCGAAAACGCTTTCTCCAGGGTCTGGAGTTGTGCCGCGTCGAGCCCGCGCTGCAGCTGGCGCGCTATGTACCAGTCGGGGAAAAGGCGCAATTCCTTCTCGAGCAATTCTCTGTCGTAATCGGGCAGCAACCCGGGGCGGCTCGCCCGCTGAATCCGCAGCAGTGCGTCGAGCGCGTCTTCGTAAAGCCTCCCGGCGTTGTGCTCGTCGAGCGCATCCAGATAAGTCGTGTTGCCCAGATCCGAAAGCAGCAGAAAGCCCTGTTCGAGGTCTTGCGCATGGATCTTGGGCACGTGCACTCCGGCCTCGGCAAAGAGACGCGCTACATGCACGAACGGCCCACAGTTCTCCTTGTCGGGCGGCGCGTCCATCGCGACGAGTGACGCTTGCGCCGCGCCGCGTCGGATCCGGAAATAACGCCTGAAGCTCGCGTCGTCGGAGGCGGGCGTCATGCTGAAATCGTCGCTCGCCAGGGTCACCGCCAGCCATCGCCGCAATTGCTCTGCGCGGTCCAAAAATCCTCCTGAAACAAAGAATTGCCTTCGCTGCAGATTTGTGCGATTTTAGCACCCGCCCCGAAAGCCCAGGTCCAGGCGTCTCTGACATGTCTTGTTCACCTGCCCGCCGTGCGGCGTTGGCACTTGCGCTGTCTTGCTCTGCCGCGGTGTACGCGCAGGGGCAGGGACTTCAGCTGCGGAGTTCCTCCGAGCAACGATCCAAGACTGGCGCCTTGCCGATCATCTTGGACGCAGACCGCATCGAAGGCGTTGCAGGAAAGGACACCACGGCGCAGGGCAACGCCAGCCTGCGTCAAGGGGACTTGTCGATCCGCGCCGACTCGCTGACATATCACGAAGGAAATGAAGACGTCGAAGCCCGCGGCAACGTGCGCCTTCAACGCAAGGACGACACTTTGAAGGGGCCCGCGCTGAGGTATTCGATCAGGGACGCGACCGGCGTATTCGAGAAACCCGACTTTACTTTCACGCCGCGTCCAAAGACCGGTCAGCAACCGGTCTCGGCGCGCGGACAGGCTGAATCGATCGAGTTCCTTGCGGAGAACCAGTACAGAATCAAGGACGGCTTTTTCACCTCCTGCAAGCCGGGCGACGACGGCTGGCTGGTCAAGGCCGACGAGCTGGAACTGGATTTCACGCGCGACGTGGGGACCGCGCGCGGCGCCAGCGTGTATTTCGAGGGACTGCGCATCATCGCGGCGCCTTCTTTTGACTTCTCTCTGAATAACCAGCGCAAATCGGGCTTTCTTCCGCCTTCGATCGGCGTTACCGGCAAGAGCGGACCCGAGGTCGGAGTTCCGTATTACCTGAATCTCGCGCCCAACTACGACCTCACGCTCACGCCGCGTTACATGGAAAAGCGCGGATTGCAGCTCGCGGAGCAGTTCCGTTATTTGCAGAAGGACTACAAAGGCGATTTCAACGCGGAGGTACTCCCGCACGACCGTGCCGCGGATCGCCTGCGCTATGGCATGAGCCTGGTTGGCAGCTACAACCGCGATGGCTCCCTTCTCGGCGGACTCAATCTGAACAAAGTCTCGGACGACAGCTATTTCCGCGATCTTGCGACCCGCATCAACATCGCTTCGCAGGCCACGCTGCCTCGTGAGGGCTTCTTGACCTACAACGGCAAGTGGTGGGACACGGGCAGTTACTCTGCGACGGCGCGAGTACAACGCTTCCAGGTCCTGCAGGATCCGGACAATCCGATCGTGGTCCCTTACGGTCGCACCCCGCAGCTCACCTTGTCCACTCTGCGCCAGGATATAGGCGGCTTCGATTTCGGGTCCGCGGCCGAGTTCGTCGACTTCAGCCATCCCTCGCTCGTGAACGGCAAGCGCTCGACGTTCTATCCAAGCCTCAGCCTGCCGCTCATCACCCCAGGTTCCTTCCTCACACCGAAGGTCGGCGTGCACTACACGTACTATTCGCTTTATGAGATCCCAGTGATTTCGACCGTCCCGGAATTCCCGAATACGATCAGCCGCACGCTTCCCATTTTCAGCGTCGACAGCGGCCTGATCTACGAGAGGGAGACCAACGCGCTTGGGCAGGCGGTCATACAGACACTCGAGCCGCGTTTCTACTATGTGAATATCCCTTTCCGCGAACAGAATCAAATCCCGCTGTTCGACACCGCGATCGCGGACTTCAACTATGCCCAGATCTTTTCCGAAAACATGTTTTCCGGTGGCGACCGCATCAACGACGCGCGCCAGCTC
>Ga0210382_10000238_pt1 | contig 21312 bp, 18 predicted proteins | sample PLMedo_FD_155452 | JGI IMG/M metagenome (GOLD analysis project Ga0210382, IMG submission 155452) | Groundwater sediment microbial communities from an aquifer in East River, Colorado, USA - PLM0_60_coex redo | ecosystem: Environmental > Terrestrial > Soil > Riparian zone | place: USA: East... | reverse complement strand
CGAGCCCCGCACCCGTATCGACCGAGGGCTTGGGCAGATTCTTCCGCGATCCGTCGGGCTGCAAGTCGTATTGCATGAAGACGAGGTTCCAGATCTCGAGGAACTTTCCCGCTTCGCTCAACGCCACGAACTCATCGAGAGAGGGTTCTCTGCTCCCCGCTCCCCGCTCCCTGCTCCGGATGTCGATAAGGAGCTCGGTGTTCGGCCCGGCGGGGCCGGTGTCGGCCATCTGCCAGAAGTTGTCCTTGTCCCCCAGGCCGAAGATTCGGGCTTCCGAGATGCCGGTGATCTGCCGCCACAGCTTGCGCGCTTCATCGTCGGAGTGGTGCACGGTGACGTACAGACGGTCGGGATCGATGCCGAGCCATTGGCTGCTCGTCACCCATTCCCAGGCATACTCGATCGCTTCCTTCTTGAAGTAGTCGCCGAACGAGAAGTTGCCGAGCATCTCGAAGAACGTGTGGTGGCGCGCCGTGTGACCGACCTGCTCCAGGTCGTTGTGCTTTCCCCCCGCCCGGACGCACTTCTGGCACGTCACCGCCCGCGTGCAGTCACGACGTTCCAGACCCTGAAACACCCGTTTGAACTGCACCATGCCGGCGTTGGTGAAGAGCAGCGTGGGGTCGTCCGCCGGCACGAGCGACGAGCTTGGCACCTCCTGGTGGGAGCGAGGCGGGGCCTTGAAGTAATCGATGAACGTGCGGCGGATTTCATTGGACTTCATGCGGGTAAAATATAGTGCAACTAGGAGTTAAGGGATTCGACCACCTCCCGCACCTCCCCGCCATTGAACCCGCGCCGCACCAGGAACGCCACGAGTCTCCGCTTCCTCACCACGGCCGGCAGTCCCGCCAGCTGGCGAGCCCGCTTTTCGGCCAGCGTCCGAACGGTGTGCATGGGATCGACACCTTCGGCCGCAAGCGATGAGCGCACCGCGTCCTCGGCGATGCGGCGGTCTACGCCTTGTGCCTGCAAATCGCGCACTAGCCGAGCGGGACCGCGCCCGCGTCCCGCCTTGACGGATGCGTACTCCGCGGCAAAGCGCGCATCGTCAAGCAGACCGGCGGCGCTCAGCCGATCGAGCGCGCCATCGACGGCGGCGGGTGGATGCTGTTTCTGGACCAGGCGGCGCCGCAAATCGAAGCGCGCGTGTGCACGGCGCGCCACGGCACGCAGCGCGGCGCGATGCGCCGCCTCGAGATCAGCGAGCTCTTGCAGCCGCTCCATCTCCAGCGGCCCGATCTCCCGTCCGATCGCGAGGTTTAAGCCCGCGAGCGCCTCGGCCGGCAGCGATGCAAAACGCCCCCGATCCACTTCGACCAGCCTATAGTCTGGACGGCGTGGATCGGGGGCGAGTCCGGTGAGAATCACTCTTCGCTCGCGGCGCTCTCCTCGTCGGCAACTGCTTCTCCCCCGCCCGGTTCCGTACTACCGACGCCGAGGTGCTGCTTCACGCGTGCCTCGACTTCGGCCGACATGTCCGGGTGGTCCTTCAGGTACATCTTGGCGTTCTCACGCCCCTGCCCGATCCGCTCTTTGCCGTACGAGTACCAAGCGCCTGACTTCTCGATGATGCCGGCCTCCGCCGCGATATCCACGAGTAGCGACTCATGGCTGATGCCTTCGTCGAACATGATGTCGAACTCCGCCTGGCGGAACGGCGGTGCCACCTTGTTCTTCACCACCTTCACGCGGACGTGGTTACCGATCACTACTTCGCGATCCTTGACCGGCGCGATGCGCCGCATGTCGAGTCGGACGGACGCGTAGAACTTGAGCGCGCGCCCACCGCTCGTCGTCTCCGGGTTGCCGAACATGACCCCGATCTTCTCGCGCAGCTGATTGATGAAGATCACCGACGTACGGGAGCGGTTGATTGCGCCGGCGAGCTTGCGCAGCGCCTGACTCATGAGCCGCGCCTGCAGACCGGGGAGCGAGTCACCCATCTCCCCTTCAATTTCGGCCTTGGGCACGAGCGCCGCGACCGAATCGACGACCACGACGTCCACCGCCCCCGAGCGCACCAAGATCTCGCAGATCTCGAGGCCCTGCTCGCCCGTGTCCGGCTGGGAGACGAGCAGATTCTCGATATCCACGCCCAGCTTCTTGGCATACTCGACGTCGAGGGCGTGTTCGGCATCGATGTAGGCGGCGGCGCCGCCCCCGCGCTGCGCGCTCGCCACGACGTGCAGCGCCAAGGTGGTCTTGCCGCTCGATTCGGGGCCGAAGATCTCCGTTACCCGGCCGCGCGGGATGCCGCCGATGCCAATCGCCGCGTCGAGATTGATGGCGCCGGTCGAAATCCCGGCCACGCGCACCTGCGGCGAATCGGCGCCCATCCGCATGATGGACCCCTTCCCGCACGTCTTCTCGATCTGGGTGATCGCGAGGTTCAGCGCCTTACGGCGGTCGTCCGTGAGCGAGGGGGGGGCGGACTTGGCCGGTTGCTGTTCTGCCATGGTTGACCTCTGCATAGGTGGCGAGCCTCCGTTGAAGGCCCGAATATATACCGAAACCGCTATCACCGCCATCCGGGACGGAAGGCGTCCTCCAGATGCTCTAACTTATTGTCAACAATCGCTATACAGTCAAAACGGTAGACGTCACCCTGACGCCCATAACGGTCCATCCACACCCGCGCCGCTTTCACTATTTCCCGACGCTTGGCACCCGTTACAGCCTCGAACGGACTCCCGAATGCCGTGCCGCGACGGGCTTTGACCTCAACGAAAGCGACCAGATGACCGCGCCGGGTGACCAGGTCCAGCTCGATGCGGCCCACCCGAAACCGATGCGCGACGATCTCCCAGCCTCGGGCCTGGAGGTAGCGGATCGCCTGCTGCTCGCCGGCGAGCCCCCGCTGATGCCTCGGGTCGGACCAACTCGACGGATCACTGTGAATGCCGCTGGACACAGCGACAAACTACGCGTGCCGCCGGCGGGGCAATAACCGGATTGATGCGCGCCGGTGCATTCGGGCGCAGAGGATCATTCGCCCCCACTTCCGGGGGTCACGATTTCATCAAGCTCGTCGAGACCGAGCAAAACATCCCGCGGTTTGGAGCCATTGGCCGGTCCGAGCACGCCCGCCAGCTCGAGTTGATCGATGATTCGGGCCGCGCGTCCGTACCCAATGCTCATGCGCCGCTGCAACAAGGACGTAGATCCGAGCTGATTCTGGATGCATACCTCGGCCGCCTGCCGGAAGAGTGAATCGCGCGCGCCAATGTCCCCGTCCCCCGTCCCGCTTCCCTCGTCCCCGTCTTTTTCTGCTTTCTCGAGTGCCGCGACTTGTTCGTCGATGGACGTTCCCGGCACGGCGACCGCGGCCGCCGCATGCGCCTTGTACCACTCCATCAGCCGCTCGGTCTCGTCCGTCGAAATGAACGCGCCCTGCACGCGCATCGGCTCGCTCTTGCCCGGCGGCAGAAACAGCATGTCGCCGTTGCCGAGCAACGTCTCGGCCCCGTTCTGATCGAGAATCGTACGGCTGTCGACCTTCGCCGAAACGCGAAATGCGACCCGGCACGGAAAGTTCGCCTTGATCAGTCCCGTAATGACGTTCACCGACGGACGCTGGGTCGCGAGGATCAAGTGAATCCCGATGGCGCGCGCTTTCTGCGCGAGGACGGCGAGCGGCGTCTCGATCTCGCCCTGGACGGTGAGCATCAAGTCCGCGAGCTCGTCCACGATCAGCACGATGTACGGCAGAATGCCGCCCGAGTACACGGCATCGAAGGGCAGCTCCTTCTGAATTCCCGCCTGCGTAGCCAGCGTTTCACGCGGGCCTTTCAGCGGCGCTTTGGAGTCGACCTTCTTGTTGAAGTCCGTAATGTTGCGCGCGTGATTGGCGTGTAACAGCCGGTAGCGGCGCTCCATTTCCCACACGGCCCACTTCAACACGTTCGCCGCCTTGTGATGACTGGTCACGACGGCCAGGCCGAGATGCGGCAGCGCGCTGTACATCGACAATTCGACCATCTTCGGGTCGATCATCAACAGCTTGAGTTTGTCCGGTCCATGCGCGTACACGAGGCTTGTGATGATCGCGTTGATGCACACCGATTTTCCCGAGCCGGTCGCGCCGGCGATGAGGAGGTGCGGCATCTTGGTGAGATCGTCCACCACCTCGTCGCCTTCCAGATTGCGGCCGAGGACGACCGGCAGCACGCGCGCCGCGCGCCGGAATTCCGCGCTGTCGATCATATCGCGCACGTGCACCAGGCGCGGCGTCGGATTGGGCACCTCGATCCCGATCGCCGCTTTCCCCGGAATCGGGGCCACGATGCGCAGCGACTGCGCGCGCATCGCGAGTGCCAGATCGTCGGCGAGCGAAGAGACGCGCCCCACCTTTACGCCACGTCCCGGCTCGAGCTCGAAGCGCGTCACGACGGGACCCACCGTCTTGTGGGTGATCTGTGCGCCGACGCGAAACGTCTCGAGTGTCGTCACGAGCCGCCGGCCCATGTCTTCGATCTGCGCGGCATCGACGTCTTCCACCGCCCCTGGCCCTTCGGTGAGCAGCTCGATGGGCGGGATCAATGAGCCGGGAGGCGGAGGCGGGGCGGGTTTGGGAGGGGTCGTGGGCTTCCGCAACTTGGGAGCAGGGAGCGGGGAGCGGGGAGCGGTCTTCGCAGGTTCGATCTCGTCGGGTGGAGACACCCGCGATGGACGAGCGATTCTCTCCGGCTCCCTGCTCCCGGCTCCCCGCTCCCGCTGTCTCAACAGCGTCAACGGATGCCAGCCGATAGTCAGGACGCCAAGGGCGGACAGAGCGAAGAGACCAGCGAGCACCGCCCCCGCCGTTCCGATTGCACCTTCCAACCCGTTGGCCAGAAACCCGGGAAATAGCCCCACGAGGCGTTCGCTGCGCGTCCAGTTGGAGTAGTCGGGTGGAAAGGTCGGGCCAATCGCGACGGCGATACCATAGGGAACGAGGAGGATGAGACCCGCGCCGAGCACGGCCGCCCGGCCCCACGACAGCGCGCCCAGGCGATCAAAGGCGGCGAGCGCCCACCCCACGCCGAGGATCGGGAGGACGATCGCGCCCACGCCGAACATCTGCCACAGCGCGTTGCCGGTGGTCCGTCCCCAGCTTCCCGTCAGCGCCACCGGGAGCAACGTCAGCCCCAGGAAGGACCCCACCAGCAGGGCCGCGATCCCGATGAGCTCCTGGCGAGCTTTGGAATTCATGCCGCGATGCGTCGATCCGCGTAAACGGGGACGATCGCGAGCCGGTCGGGATTGGCGCAGAACTTCACGTCGTCCGCGAGGCCCGCTTCGCCGAGCTGCCGCGCGGCGTCACTCGCGCCGAGCGCGTCCTGCCAGCCGCCCTGCTGCGCCGCGAGATCGAGCGAGACCTGGGCGGCGTCGTTGAGGGAGAGCTTCTTGGGCGGGACGCCTTTCTTCACGGCCTTGATCAACCGCCCGGCGGTGTAGGCATCCTCCAGGGCGAACTGCTTGTCGCGGCCCGCACAGATGATGACGAGATCGCCGCGCTCGGTGAACAGCGTGCGGGCGCGTTCGGCGACGGCGCTGAAGTTCAGGGCCGCCGCGACCAGTACCGGATCGCCCCCCTGCGCCGCCAGCAGCGCGGGCGTGCCGTTGGTCGTCGCCAGAAACAGCGTCTTCCCGCCCACCGCTTCCGGCGTCATCTCCCGGGGCGAATTGCCGAGCGCAAAGCCTTCGATCTTGAGCAGCCGGCGCTCCCCGGCCAGCACGATCCCGTTCTTCTCGAGGTTCGACGTGAGCCGGACGACCTCGTCCGAGCTGGCGGCGGGGACGATGGCCTTGGCGCCGGCGGCGAGCGCGGTGACGATCGTGCTCGTCGCGCGCAGCACGTCAATGACGACGACCGCTCGGCCGGTCAGATCTCCTGCATTGAGGCCGAGGGGTGTGTGGTAAACGTCAATCTTCATGTTTGATCTTTGAGGAGTTGTGGCTCGCGCTCGAGGAATTTCGTGTCGACCTTGCCCGCGACGAAGTCCGGGTGGCGCATGACCCGGCCCAGAAACGGAATCGTCGTAGTCACGCCCTCAATGATAAACGAGTCGAGTGCCTGGCGCATGCGGGCGAGCGCCTCCGACCGCGTGTTGCCGTGCACGATCACTTTGGCGAGCAGCGAGTCGTAGTAGGGCGGGACGGTATAGCCCGCGTAGATGTGCGTGTCGACGCGCACACCGGGCCCGCCGGGCGGATGGTACGCAGTGATCAGTCCCGGCGAAGGCTGGAAGTTCCGGCTCGGATCCTCGGCGTTGACGCGGCACTCGATCGCGTGACCCCGCAGCCGGTGGCCGTTCATCACGAAGGACAACGGGGCACCGGCTGCGACCGCGATCTGCTCCTTCACGAGATCGAAGTTCGTGCACATCTCGGTCACCGGATGCTCGACCTGGATGCGCGTGTTCATCTCCATAAAGTAGAAGCAGCCGTCCGAGTCGAGCAGAAACTCGATCGTCCCCGCACCCACGTAGCCGATCGCCTCCGCGAGCTTTACCGCCGCGTCACCGATGTCCTGGCGCAGCGTCTGATCCACCACGGGCGACGGCGCTTCCTCGACGAGCTTTTGGTGGCGGCGCTGCACCGAGCAGTCGCGCTCGCACAGGTGCATCACCCTGCCGTGCGTGTCGCCCATGATCTGGATCTCGATGTGACGCGGGCGGGCGAGGTACTTCTCGATATAGACCTCATCCGAGTTGAACGCCGCGAGCGCCTCCTGCTTGGCGAGCGTAAAGGACTGCGCGAATTGATCGGCCTCGTTGGCGACGCGCATCCCCTTGCCCCCGCCGCCGGCCGCCGCCTTGATGATGACCGGAAATCCGATTTCCCCGGCGACCTTCTGGCCTTCCTCGATCGACTCGACCGGGCCGGGAGAGCCGGGGACCGTCGCCACGCCCTGCGCTTTTGCCAGCGTGCGCGCCGACGCCTTGTCGCCCATCTGCCGGATCTGGTCCGGCGTCGGCCCAATGAAGGCGATGTTGGACGCCCCGACCTTTTCGGCGAACTCCGCGTTTTCGGCGAGGAATCCGTAGCCGGGATGGATCGCGTCGGCGCCGGTGATTTCGGCGGCCGCGATCAGGCGGGGAATGTTGAGGTAGCTGTCGCGGCTCGGGGCGCGGCCGATGCAGACGTCGTCGTCGGCGAAGCGGACGTGCAGCGACTCGCGGTCCGCTTCCGAGTACACCGCCACCGTCTCGACGCCCAGCTCCTTGCACGCGCGGATCACCCGCAGGGCGATCTCCCCGCGGTTGGCGATCAGCACTTTCTTGAACATCAGGGTGTCAGCTCGATCGCTCCGGCCTGGTCGGCCCCGCCCAGCCGGTTCCCCGACGAATCGACGCCCGACACCTTGAGCGCGAACTCGCTCGGGTTCGTCGCGTAGAAGATCGCGCTCTCGTAGCTGATGACGCCTTGGTTGTACCAGTGGAAGAGCGACTGGTCGAAGCTCTGCATGCCGTATTGCACGGAGCCTTCGGCGATGAGATCGCGGATGCTGAGCTGCTTGGAGAGATCACGGATGTTGTCGGCGACGGCGGCCGTATTGATGAGCACCTCGGCCGCCGGGACGCGGCCGCGGCCGTCCTTGCGCGGCACTAGGCGCAGCGAGACGATCGCCTGGAGCGCCGTGGACAAGAGGTGCCGGATTTCGTCGTGCTGGTGCGGCGGGAAGAACGAGATCACGCGGCTGACCGTCTGGGTTGCATCCGTCGTGTGGAGCGTCGAGAACACCATGTGCCCAGTGTCGGCGGCCTTGAGCGCCGTGTCCAGCGTCTCCATATCACGGATCTCGCCGATCAGGATCAGGTCGGGATCCTGCCGCAGGACGTGCCGCAGCGCCGAGTTGAACGTGAGCGTGTCGTTGCCGACTTCGCGCTGCGAGATGTTGGAGTGCTGATCACGATGCAGGAACTCGATCGGATCCTCGATCGTGATGATGTTCACGCGGCGGTTCGTGTTCACGTGATTGATCATCGCGGCCAGCGCCGTCGATTTCCCGGACCCCGTCACGCCCGTGACCAGCACCAATCCGCGCGGCTTGAGCGCAATTTCCTCGAGCACGCTGGGCAGATTCAGCTCCTTGATCTGCTTGACCTCGTAGGGAATCGCCCGGAACGCGAACGCCACGGTGCCGCGCTGCTGGTAGACGTTGGTCCGGAACCGGCCCACGCCGGGCACGCCGATCGCAAAGTCCGCTTCCTTATGCTCGGCGAACTCCTTGACCTGCCGCGGCGTCATGATCTGCTCAGCCAGAGACTTCAGCTCCTCCGGCTTGAGCGGCGCCGAATCGAGTGGCACCAGGTCGCCGTTCACACGAATGGTCGCCGGCCGGCCGACCTTGAGCAGCAGGTCGGAGCCGTTGCGCTGCACCATGTGCGTGATTGCTTGTTTGAAGTTGAACTGCGGCAGATTGCTCTGCGTCGCCTCACCCATGCGGATCCACCCGGAAAAGGACCTGGCCGAACTCCACCGGCTGCGCGTTTTGTGCGGTGACTTCCCGCACGACGCCCCCGACCTCGGACTCGATTTCGTTCATGATCTTCATCGCTTCGATGATGCACACTACCTGCCCCACATTCACCCGGGAGCCGACCTTCACGTAGGGCTGCGCAGCGGGCTCCGGCGACTGGTAGAAGGTGCCCACCATCGGGGACTTGATCTCGAGGAGCTGGGGGCCGGCCGGAGCGGATGGGGCGCTGCTGGTCGAAGCGGGGGCGGGTCCTGCGGCGGGGTGCGATACCACCACATGAGCCGGCCCCCCGCCGATGGTATTCCCATGGCCCGCTTTCGAAACCCGCACGGACGACCACGCCCCGAACAGACCACGACGGATCTCGATCGCCCCCACCTCGGGCGCGTCCTTCAAGATCTGCACGATCTGGGCGATGATGTCGAGCTTCATACCGTGAAGATACCCCCCAAGAGGCCCTACACCAGTTCCAGGAGATCCGTGGAGCCATCCGTCAACAGCACGGGTCCATCGGCCGACAAATGCACGTCGTCTTCGATGCGCACACCGCCCCGCCCCGCGACGTAGACGCCCGGCTCGATCGTGACAACGGCGCCCTCGGGCAGCGGCTCGGCGGCGGTACGCGCGAGCCGCGGCGCTTCGTGCACTTCGAGACCCAGACCGTGCCCCGTCGAATGCCCGAAGGCGGCGCCGAAGCCGCGCGCTTCGATGGGATCGCGCGCCAGCGCGTCCGCGTCACGCCCGCTCATGCCGGCGCGCACACCTTCGCGCGCACGCCGTTGCGCCTCCTGTACCAATCCGTACAGCGCCCGCTGCGACTCATCGGCCCGCGCGCCGACGATCACCGTGCGCGTCATGTCGGCGCAATAGCCGTCGACGACGGCGCCAAAGTCTAGCAGCAGCCACTCGCCCGCCGCCACGGTGCGGCTGCTCGTGTGGGCGTGGGGCAGCGCGCTGCGCGGCCCGCTCGCCACGATCGCCGAGAACGGATGCGCCTCGCTGCCGTGCCGCCGCAGCGCCCGTTCGAGCTCTCCCGCGATCTCGAGCTCGGTCTGGCCGCAGCGCACCGTGGCCAGCGTGTCGCGCAGCGCCGTGGTCGCGAGCGTCGCGGCGGCTCCAATGGCGGCGACTTCACCCGCGTCCTTGCGCACGCGCAGCCGCTCGACCAGCTCACCGGCTGGCTTCCACCGCCACGACGTACCGGGTCCGGACGAAAACCGCTCCGCGTCTTTCAGGCTGAGCGCATGCGCCTCGAAACCGATCAACCCCAGCGTCCCGAGCGTCGGCAGCTCCCGCAGCAGCCGGTCCCAGACACTCGTCCCTTCGATCTCGACGCGCGCGACGGCGCCACATTGCTGCCGCGCCTGCTCGTCGTAGCGGAAATCGGTGACCAGGAGCAGAGCTTCCCGAGTCGCCACGGCCACGCCCGCCGACCCGCTGAATCCCGTCAGATAGCGGATGTTGGGCCGCGACGTCACGAGCAGCGCGTCCAGACCCTCCGCCTCGAGCATTGCGGCGAGCGCCGCTTGTCGCTCGACGCGCTTATCGCGACTCGAGGTACCTGGCAAGCGCTTCGAATCCGAGCCGATAGCTGTCGGCGCCGAATCCCGTCACCACGCCCACCGCAAGATCGGCGAGCAGCGAGTGCCGCCGCTCCGGCTCGCGGGCGAAGATGTTGGAGAGATGCACCTCCACAAACGGCACGCGCACCGCGAGCAAGGCGTCGCGCACCGCCAGACTGGTATGGGTAAACGCCGCGGCGTTGATCAGCGCGCCATCAGCACGGCCCTTCAGACCCTGGATCGCCTCCACCAACTCGCCCTCATGATTCGTCTGAATCCAGGTACACTCGACACCCAGCGCGCGCGCCCGCTCTTTCGTGGCACGCTCGATGTCGGCGAGACTCGTGCGGCCGTAAATCTCAGGCTCGCGCTCTCCCAACAGATTCAGATTGGGGCCGTTCAGCACCGCGATGTGACGAGACACTAGGACTTGAGCTTCTTCAACCACTGCTGAAATTGATCAGCCTCCACCTCGTCCTCGGGCGGCCGCTGAGTCCGGCCGGAGGAACGGCTGCCGCCTGGAGTTCTCGGCGACGCGGTTTCAGCGGCTCCCTCTGGAGCACCGCCCGCGGCACCCGGCTTCCCGCCGGCGAAGAACTCGTCGAACGAGAAGCCTGTCTTGGATCCGTCGGCGGGCGCGGCGGCGGTTGGCTCGGCGTTCGTGCGTCTTCCCATGTCGTCGCCAAAGACCGAGTCGAGCGAAATGTGGTCGTCAGCCGGACGCGACGGCTCACCGGGCGGCGGCCCGGCAGCGTCGAACGCCGACGCAAGAGTGCTCTGCTCTTCCCGAGCGGGCGTGGTGGAGCCTCTTCCCGACCAAATCCCCTTGAGAAATGCCTGTGCCGAAACGCCGGACTTCTTCCGGCCCGGTGACAGCTGCTCGACCTTGCTCCTCAGTTTCGTGTCGTGGGGCCGCTGAGCGAGCAGCGCCTGATAGACACGCAGCGCGTCCTGTTGATGACCCTGTTTGAGGTACAGCTCCGCCATCGTTTCCGTGAGCACCGGCTGCGCCTGTGACAGCGTGGCGGTATCCGCCGCCCCATCGTCGTCGGACAGGGCGACCGCCGCTGGCACCCGCGAGGGGGAAGGGGGCGGCGCTGGTGGAGGTGCTGGAGGTCGTGGAGGTTTAGCGGGACTTCGCATCTCGTCGTCCGGCATGATGAGCGGCAGATCGACCTGCGGAAGCGCCTCGTCGAGGTCCGGTCCGCCCTGCGAGGCAGCAGGTTCCGGCCCATCCAGCTTGAACATCCCACTGCCCTCGTACTGCGTACGCGCCAGTCCCTCGATCTCCACCTGCTCGATCTGCTGCGAATTCAGCTCGACGTCTTCCTGGACTTCCAACCCCTCGGCCTTTGCGGCCGCGTGGGCGTTGGGGTTGAAGCTGATCGAATTCTCAAAGTTCTCGACTTCCGGTGCGGCCGCCGAAGGTCTCGCCGGCTTCGTCAGCTCGACCGACTCCGGAGTCTCGTGCTCGACCGCGAAATCCGGCTTGGGCATCGAAGTGGTGGGCTTGCTCGCAGCCTTCCCTTTGGCCCGCGCCAGCGATTCGGCGGCGTCCCCGTTCATCGGATCGGCGTTCAGGAGCCGCGCCAGCCAATCGACTTCTTCCTCGTACCTGCCGTTCCGCTGAGCCAGCTCGGCGAGGCCGCGCAGGGCGATGATGTTTTCCCCGTCGAGGCCCAGGACCTGTTTGAAGACGCCCAGCGCCGCGCCATCGTCTTTCTTGTCGACGAGGCAGCGGGCGTACACGATGTAGGCGCTGACGTAGTCGGGGTGGAGCTTGAGACCGTTCTGGCAGAGATCAATCGCGTTATCTATAAGCCCTGCTTTACGATAGGCGTCCGCCAAGGGCGCAAAATTTCTGCCCTTGGGGTTGTCCCGAAAACGCGCTTCGAGTTTGTCGATCTCGCTGGTATAAGCCACGGCCTAAGTCTATGTGGGAATTGGACGAAGATAGTGTTCGGCCGGCGCGGCTGTCAAATGACCCGAACCCCTGTGCGCTTGAGTTTGTGCGTTGTCGTTCTTAGACTTATGCCCCTTCACCCCTCCTTTGTTGATTGGAGTTCGAAGTCGCCATGCTCCGGACGATGCGTGCTCAATCCAAGTGGATCTTTTACATCCTCGCCATCGCATTCGTTGGCTGGCTCGCCCTCGGCCAAGTCATGAGCATCCTCGAACCCAGTGGCAATGTCGTGCTGCGCGTCAACGGCAAAGAATTCCCGGTCACGGAATATCAGCAGCGCGTGCAGATCGCAACCGAACAATATCGCCAGCAGAACGGCACGGCGCCGCTGACGCGCGAAGCGGACCGGCAGATCCAGGATCAAGTCATCAACCAGATGATCCAGGACGCGCTGCTCGAGCAGGAGTACCGTCGTCTCGGCATTCGGGTCAGCGACGACGAGATCATCGCGATGGCGCAGAATTCGCCATTGCCCGAGGTGATGCGCGATCCACAGTTCCAAACCGACGGCCAGTTCGACATTCGCAAGTGGCAGCAGTTCCTCTCCACGACGACTGACCAGAACGTGCTCCTGCAGATCGAGACGATCTACCGCCAGCAGATTCCGCGCATCAAGCTGTTCGAGTATCTGGCCAGCGATGTCTACGTGTCCGACGCCAAGCTCTGGCGGCTGTTCAAGGATCAGCACGACTCCGTGCGGGTCGCCTCGCTCGTCGTGTCACCCTACACGATCGCCGACACGACGCCGATCAGTGACGCCGAGCTGCAGACGTACGTCGCGAAGCATCCCGACGACTTCAAGCGGCCGGGGGTCGCGTACGTGCGGTTCATCGCACTCCCACGCCTTCCGAATGCCGTCGACAGCGCCGTGGCGCGGGCGCGCGTCGCGCGCGTGCGCAGCGAGCTCGCGCGCGGGGCGAAGTTCGCAGATGTGGCGCGCCGCGAATCGAGCGATTCCGGCAGCGGGCAACGCGGCGGCGATCTCGGCTGGATCAAGAAGAGCGACAGCAGCCTGGTTGCGCCCTTCATGCAGGCCGTGCGAAGCCTGAAGCCGGGCCAGCTGTCGGCTCCGGTGCCGACGCAGTTTGGCTACCACTTGATTCGCGTCGACCAGGCGAAGGGCGACTCGGTCAAGGTCCGTCACATCCTGATCCCCGTGGCCCTCCAGGGTGAGCACCTCGATCAGGTGGAAGCGCGCGCCGACACGCTCGAACGCCTGGCGGCGGAGCGCAGTGATCCAACGACGCTCGACACCGTGGCACGTCGCCTCGGGCTCCAGGTCTCTCCACAGTACCGGGTCGTCGAAGGCCAGCGTTTCAGGCTCGGGGATTATGAGATTCCCGACGTGAGCGTGTGGGCATTCGAGGCGCCCGCCGGCGAAACCAGCCCCGTGATTGATGCCGCGTCGGGCTACTATGTCTTCCGAGTCGACTCAGTAACGGCGGCCGGCACACCGCCGCTGGAGCAGGTTCGGGCACGCGTGACCGCGCTGGTTCGCCTGGAGCGAAACAAGGCTCTGGCGCGCCATCGGGCGGATTCGCTCGCGGCCGTGTTGCGGGGCGTACCGGACCTCGTGTCCGCCGCCTCGGCGCACGGTCTCGAAGTCCAACGCCTCGGACCGTTCAACCGCATGCGGCCGCCGAGCTATCTCAGCGGCGAGCCGTTCGTCGTCGGGACCGCGTTTGGTCTGCGGGTCGGAGAGCGCAGCGGCGTGGTGGAAGGTGAGAACGCCTATTTCATCCTCGAGTCCTTGGCACGCACGCTCGGGGACTCCACTGCCTGGCTGGCGCAGCGCGAGGTACAACGGACGCAGCTGCGGCAGGCGCTGCAGCAGGCGCGGATCCAGCAGTACCTGGAGGGGGTGCGCGCCAAGGCCACGATCGTAGACCGGCGCAAGGACCTCTTCAAATCCCAGGCCTCGGCGGACGCCGCGGCGGGATCCTAACGCTACTCGACTAAACGCTTCGGTTTGGCATCCCGCGGTTGCTCCTCCTCCTTGGCAGAGGGTAGCCGCTGGATACTGTTCTCCGCGTCAGCGAGCGCGCGCTTGAACTCGCGCAGTCCCTTCCCGACAGCCTTGCCCGCCTCCGGCAGTCGATTCGCGCCGAACACAAGCAGGACGATCAACATCAAAATCAGGATTTCGCTGCCGCTCAGATTTCCCAGCATGGCCGGCTGCCTTTACTGATTCAGCCGCTTCGGACTGCCGCCGCTGGACGCCGGGGGAAGCGGGGAATCCGAGGTCGCCGGGGGTTCCTCTGGCGCCTTATCCGAGAGACCCCGCTTGAATTCCTTGATGCCCTTCCCGATCGACGCGCCGATCTCCGGGATGCGCTTCGCCCCGAAGAACAACACCAGGATCAGCAGCAGGATCGCGATTTCCGTAAAGCCGAGATTGCCGAGCATGATGCGCCTTTCTAAAAGAGCGAGCGGGCCACGAGATACGCGACCACGACGCCGACCACGGCGAGCAGCGACACGTCGAGTCCGATGGGTCCGAGCGTAATCGACATCACCAGCAGATCCAGGTGAACCGGCCCAATCGTCGGTGTCACCGACCAGGTGAACACTTCCTTCGCCGGCCCCTGAGGTAAGAAGCGCCTCAGGAAGGCTTGCAGCAACCCCCCCACGACGAAGCCAACCGCCAGAACCCCTAAATAGAAGCCGGGGCGACGCGGACCGTGTGGCATGGCCTAGCTCCGCCGTTCCACGGCGTAGGCCATGCTGCCTTGCAGCGCGTCCCGCGCGGGGGACGGCGGCAGGACGTCGAGCTCCGCCTCCGCCTGCTGCGCGAGGTCCAGCGCCCGCTGGCGCGCCGTCTCGAGCCCGCCCGCGCCCTCCACTAGTCGGATCACTTCAGCGACCAAATCGTCACTTGGCTCTGCGGCCTCCATCAGCTCGGCAACGATCCTGCGCCCCCCCCCTCCCCCGTCTGCCGGCATCCGTGCGAGCGCCGCGATCAGTGGCAGGGTCACTTTGTGCTCGCGCAGATCCAGGCCGGAGGGCTTCCCGGTCACCGCTTCGGGCTCGGTGTAGTCGAGCAGGTCGTCCGTGATCTGGAACGCCATCCCCAGAAACATCCCAAAGCGCGCCAGGGCCTGCCGGTAGTTGGCGGGCGCCGTCAGGGCGCCCACTTCGCACGCGCCCGACAACAGCGAGGCGGTCTTGGCCCGAATCAGCGCGTCGTAGGCGCCTTCGCCGTACGCGAGCTTGTCATGCGCCTCGAGCTGCCGCATCTCCCCCACCGTCATCTCATTGGTGACGCGCGCCAGTACGCGCAGCGCCTCATGGTCGTCCAGTCGCACCAGCTCGATGATCGCCCGGGAATAGAGATAGTCTCCCATGATCACCGCGATCTGATGGGAGAACAGCGCGTTGATCGTGGGCAACCCGCGCCGTAATACGGAGTGATCGACTGAGTCGTCGTGCACGAGCGTCGCGAGGTGGATCAACTCCACCACGGCGGCGAGCGTCACCGCGCGCGGATCCTTGGATCCGGACGCTTGGTGACTGAGCAGGAGCAACGTCGGCCGGAAGAGTTTCCCCTTCATTTGTAAGAGGTGGTCGTTCACTTCGCTCACGAACGGGAAGTCCGCCGCGATGACGCGCCGCAGCTCGAGGACCACCTGCTCCAGTTCACCGGCCACCGGCCGCTGGACGTCGCGGAGGCTGACGCGGGCGACTTGTTGACTCACGCTATTTCGCCTTGGCGAGCGCTTTCACGCGCCGCTCGGCATCGAGGAAACGGATGTCCACCGCGAAGACGCGCCCATACAGGTCGCGGGCGTCGGCCTTCTTGCCCTGCTGCTCGAGCGCCCGGCCGAGCCAGTAGAGAACCCCGAGACGCTCCTGATCGCCGGAGGCGGGCAGATCGAGGCCGCGGCGCAGAATCGATTCGGCCACGCCGAACGCGCCCTTCTCGAAGAAGCAGATCCCGAGCATCTCCGAGGTCCGGAGCTTCCCGTCCGGCGCGCGCAACGCTTTTTGCAGCTCCGCAATCGCCTCGTCGAGCAAGCCCATTTCCTTGAACGCGACGCCGAGATCGTAGTGCGACTGGAAGTCGGCCTCGTCGATGTTCTCGTCGATGCCCTGCTTGAAACGGGCCAGCATGTCCTGGAAGTCCTGCTCTTCGTCGCCGGTCGGCTCTTCATCGGCGACGGTCATCCGCGTGTCCTTGGCCGGCAGGCTCTCGTCTTCCTCGCTGAGCATCGAGCCGAGGTCGATGAAATCGCCGTCCGCGGCCGCTTCGTCGCGGACTTTCATCCTGGCGTCTTTGGCCTTGACCTTCCCCTCAGGCTTGCCGGGCGCCGCTGCGGGCGTCGCAATCGCCGGGGCGAGCATCGAGAGCGCGGCTTTGGCACGCTCATTCTTACCATCGTGGTCCGCAACGCGCGCGTACACCGCGCGGGCCTTCTCCGGCAGATCCGAACGCAGCAGCGCGTCGGCGAGCTCGAGATAGGCGTCGATGAGCTTCGGCTTGTCGCCGGCCTTGAACGCGAACTCCACCGCCTTTTGCCGGTGGCGCACGCTGTTCGGGTCGAGGCGCAGGACCTCATCCACGAGGTGGCGGGCATGCGAGAGATTGCCGGCGTTCTCGTAGCCCCCGGTGGCGAGATCGAGCTCTTCGATGCCACGCTCGCGCTCGCCCTGCTCGATCAGCCCTTCACCCAGCGCCTGATGCGCTTCGGGATCGTCGGGGTTGTCGGCAACTCGCTCCTCGAGCTCTTCGATGCCCGGCGCGGCCGGCGTCTGCTCGATGTTGGAGAAGACGAGCGAGCCCGCCTGGTCCCCGCCGGTGTTGATCTCATCGATGCCGAGGTCGATGAAACCGGAGCGGCGTCCGCCGGTGGTGATCGACGTCTGGTCTTCGGTCTGGATAAAGCTCGGATGCCGCGGCGACTCGTCGATGGCGAGCGGCTCGTCATCCACATCGTGACCCGCGTCCGTCGTCGCCGTCTCGAAGTCCGGCTCCAGCTCGAGCGGCGGTACCTCGACGATGCTCTTGCGCTTCCCTATCCCCCCGGCCCCGCCCCCCGACGGCGATGCCGGCGCGGACGGACGCCTGGGGATGACCGGCTTCACGCGCGGGGGTTCGGGAGCAGGTTTGCCGGCCGGTGGACGCCCGAGCGGCTTGAGAGTCGGCGCCGCCTTCTTCGCGGGCGGCGGCGGCGGAGCCGGCGTGTCGCCGATATTGCCCTCGAGGACGAGGTCGGCCGATTCCAACTCGATTCCCTCGTCCGGGCTCATGTCGGGGATCGTGGGCTCGAGCTCCGCCACTGATTCGAGATCGAGATCCGCCGGATTCAATTCCTCTCGGATGGACGGCGTCTCGGGGCTATCCTGGCGCACCTGCCCGAAGTCCGCGACTGTCGTCTCGAGACCTTCGAGCATGCCATCGCGGCCACCGGCACCCGGAGCCTCATCGACGAGACTAGTCGTTTCGATCTCCAGCGACTCGTCCGGCTCAGGCACGACTTCCTCGATGAGTGGCTTTGGAGCCTTCGTGGGGGGGGGCGCCTTCTGACCCTTCGCGACTCGCGGCTCATCGAGATCGAGGAAGACGAGACTGGACGTCTTGCGGCTGCCGGACTTGTGGAGGTCATCCCCGCCAGCCGGCGGAGCCGTTTTCGGAGCGGCAGGGGTGTTGGAGCGACCCCCCGCCGAAGAGCGCCTGCCTGGATCAGCGCCATACATCTTGAGATGCTCGGAGAGCATATCCCGCAAGGAAGCGCTCTCAGGCGAGATGTCGGTGAATTCCTTCAGCGCGGCGAAGGCGTGCTCGATCTTGCCGACCTTCTGCATCCGTTCCGCGTATTCGACGAAGTTCTGCTTCGCCTCCGACATGAACCCCTTGGCGGCGTACAACTTCGCCAGCTTCAAATACGTCGTCTGCCGCGCCGGCGCGTTGCGCAGCACCTTGTTGCACATTGCGATGGCGTTGTTGTGAAACCCGAGCTCGGCGTATTTGTCCACCGCCTGGTCGTAGTAATCCGCCGCCAGGCCGGGGTCCTTCAGCTTGATGTAGAGGTCACCGACGCGGTTGTATATGGACAGATCAGGATTCGTATCGTCCTGATTGTTGAGCACGTCGAGCCAGGTCTCTACGGCCTTCTTCGGATCCTTGGCCTCGAGACCCTTCGCCTTTTCTTTGAGCTGCTCGAGCTTAGACATATGGAACGACTAAGATATCGGGACCGCCTAGGTGGGACAAGCCGAACCTGCTGTCCAGACGACGCTTACGACGTCCTTCCCCATCCAGTAGGCGACCTCCCGCCAATCGTCCACGGCCACGGCGACGAGATCCGCGACATACCCGGCGGCAATCTGGCCGCGGTCGACCGCGAGTCCGAGGGCGGCGGCGGCGTTGATCGTCACCGCCGTCACAACTTCCGCGTGACGTAGCCCGAGTTGCGAGACGCCCAGGGTCATGACGAGCGGCAGGCTGACGGTGGGCGACGTCCCCGGATTGAAGTCGGTGGCCAAGGCGAGGGCGGCCCCCGCATCGATCAAACGACGGGCAGGCGCCTGCGACCGCTTGCCGAGAAAGACCATCGTCGCGGGGAGCAGGACGGCCACCGTGGTGCTGGCGGCGAGTGCGCGGAGCCCTGAGTCCGATATCGCGGCCAGATGATCGGCCGACAATGCGCCCAGCTCGACCGCCAGCTCGGCGCCGCCTGAACCTTCGAGCTCGTCGGCGTGCAGCTTCACCGCGAAGCCGAGCCGCTGCGCGGCCGTGAGGATCTGACGACTCTCCGGCACCGTAAAGACGCCGGGCTCGCAGAAGACATCACAACACCGCGCCAGATTCTCGCGCGCCACAGCCGGGAGCATCTCTTCACAAATGAGCTGCACGTAGTCCGCGCGCTTGTTGCGATACTCGGGCGGGACCTCGTGCGCACCGAGGAATGTCGGGATCAGCGTGACGGGCAATTCCTCGCTCAGCCGCCGGATCACGCGCAGCTGCTTCAGCTCGGCTTCCAGCTCCAGACCGTACCCCGATTTCACTTCGATCGTCGTCGCCCCATGCGCCATCAGCGTCTCGAGACGCGATCGCGTGAGTGCCTCGAGCTCCGCTTCGGGCCGGCTGCGCACGTCGCGAACCGATTGCAGGATGCCCCCCCCCGCCGCGGCGATGGCCTTATAGTCGACGCCGAGCGCGCGCCGCTCGTGATCGTCGAGCCGAGGCGCGCCGAAGACCGCGTGCGTGTGACAATCGATGAAGCCAGGGAAGAGGACGCCGGCGACCTCAACCATCCGAGCGGCGGGAGCATCTTTGCGAGGACCCACCCATGCGATCCGCTCACCGTCAATCAACACCGCGGCGTCGGAGAGCACCTCGATGTCCGCCATCTCACGCCCGCGGCGGGCGCGCGCGGGTCCGCGACACGTCACGACCTGCCGCGCGCCGACAAGCAACGTCTTCAGTCGAGATCCTCGGTCATCGGCAAGCGGATGTGGTGGCGCCGTGCCGTTGCGATCGCTTCTGGATAACCGGCGTCGGCATGACGGGCGACTCCGATTCCGGGATCGTTGGTGAGCACACGCTCGAGCCGCTTGCCGGCAGCCGCTGTCCCGTCGGCGACGATGACCTGCCCGGCGTGCAGCGAGTTCCCGATGCCGACGCCGCCGCCCTGGTGGAAGGAGACCCATGAGGCGCCGGATGCGGTGTTGAGCAATGCATTGAGGATCGCCCAGTCGGCGATGGCATCGGAGCCGTCGCGCATCCCCTCCGTTTCCCGGAAGGGCGACGCGACCGACCCGGTGTCGAGGTGATCGCGACCGATGACGATTGGAGCAGACAGCTCGCCGCGTTGCACCAGCTCGTTCAACGCGACCCCGAACCGCGCGCGCTCCCCCTGCCCCAGCCAGCAGATTCGCGCCGGGAGCCCCTGGAACGCCACGCGCTGCTGTGCCAGCGTGATCCAGCGCCTGAGATGCGTGTTGTCGGGAAACAGCTCCAGCACCAGTTGATCGGTGCGATGCAGATCCTTCGTTTCGCCGGAGAGCGCCACCCAGCGGAATGGTCCCTTGCCTTCACAAAACAGCGGCCGGATGTATTCCGGCACGAAGCCGGGGATCGCAAACGCGTCCGTTACGCCGGCATCGCGGGCTTCGGTGCGGATGTTGTTGCCGTAGTCGAATGCGACGGCCCCACGTTTTTGCAGATCGAGCATCGCCGCAACGTGAATCGCGATGCTAGCGCGGGCGCGCTGCTCGTAGTCCTCGGGAGCCGTCCGCCGCAGCTCGGCTGCCGCGGCGGGCGTGAGCCCGGCGGGGATGTAGCCATTGAGCGGATCGTGCGCCGAGGTCTGATCGGTAACGACGTCGGGTGTAAACCCGCGCCGGACGAGCGCCGGCAGCACCTCCGCGCAATTGCCTACGATGGCGACCGACAGCGCCTCACCCGTGCGCTGCGCGTCCGCGCACCATGCCAGCGCTTCGTCGAGCGATGCCGTCGCGCGATCGAGGTACCGCGTTTCGAGGCGGCGCTGGACGCGCGCGGGATCGACTTCGACCGCCAGACAGATCCCTTCATTCATCGTGGCGGCCAGTGGTTGCGCACCGCCCATGCCGCCGAGTCCGCCCGTGAGCACGATCCGACCGCGCAGCGATCCCTGAAAGTGTCGCGCCGCGACGGCCGCAAAGGTCTCGTAGGTGCCCTGGAGAATTCCCTGGGTGCCGATGTAGATCCACGATCCCGCGGTCATCTGGCCATACATGATGAGCCCGCGTCGTTCGAGATCGCGAAACACGTCCCACGTGGCGAAGCGGCCGACGAGATTTGCGTTCGCGATGAGCACGCGTGGGGCATCCGGGTGTGTCGTGAACACACCGACCGGTTTACCCGACTGCACGAGCAGCGTCTCGTCGTCTTCGAGCTCGCGTAACGTACGGCAGATCGCGTCAAACGACGCCCAATTCCGCGCCGCTTTTCCCGTGCCGCCGTACACCACGAGATCCTGCGGGCGCTCCGCGACCTCGGGGTCGAGGTTGTTCATGAGCATGCGCAGCGCGGCTTCCTGGACCCACCCCTTACAGCTCTTCGCCGAGCCGCGAGGAGCGCGAACCGTCCGCGGACCTGTCACGGTGCGAACCTTCCCTCACGAATACTGCGGGCAACCTTCTCGATGTCCGCGGTCATTGGTCGGTCGCCAGTCAGCGCGGCAGAATCCTGCCGTACGGCCGCGTGCATCCGGGCGACTGCGCGAGCGGGTCGTAACGGCTTCAAGTACTCGAGTCCCTGCGCGCCCGCGAGCAGCTCGATCGCGACGATGCGCTCGGCGTTGGCAAGGATGCGTCCCGCCTTCCACGCCGCGGTC
>Ga0210382_10000237_pt1 | contig 21357 bp, 20 predicted proteins | sample PLMedo_FD_155452 | JGI IMG/M metagenome (GOLD analysis project Ga0210382, IMG submission 155452) | Groundwater sediment microbial communities from an aquifer in East River, Colorado, USA - PLM0_60_coex redo | ecosystem: Environmental > Terrestrial > Soil > Riparian zone | place: USA: East... | reverse complement strand
TAGACGCGGCCGACGTCGAGCCAGGCCTTCCCGTCGGTCGAGTCGGCGGCGACGCGGGACCAGAGGCCGGGCCGGACCGTGTCCGCCGCAGGCGGCGCCTGGAGCAGGAGCACCGCGAGCACCCCCCTAAAGAGGAATGTTGCCATGCTTCTTGGGCGGGTTCCGGTCGCGCTTCGCCGCCAGCGTCGTGAGCGCCTCGATCAGGCGCGGCCGCGTGTCGCGGGGGTCGATGATGTCGTCCAGGTAGCCGCGCGCCGCCGCGTGGTAGGGGTGGGCGAACTTGTCACGGTATTCCGTCGCCTTTTCCTCCGTGGCTTCGTCTTTATAGAGAATCTCGACGGCGCCCTTCGGGCCCATGACCGCGATCTCGGCCGTCGGCCAGGCGACGTTGTAGTCGCCGCGCACGTGCTTCGAGTTCATGACGTCGTACGCCCCGCCGTATGCCTTGCGCGTGATCACGGTGAGCTTCGGTACGGTGGCCTCGCAGTAGGCGTAGAGCAGCTTGGCCCCGTGCTTGATGATGCCGCCGTGCTCCTGCGCCACGCCGGGGAGGAACCCCGGCACATCCTCGAACGTGATCAGTGGGACGTTGAAGGCGTCGCAGAACCGGATGAAGCGCGCTCCCTTGAGCGAGGCCGCGATGTCGAGGACTCCGGCGAGGTTCGCCGGTTGGTTCGCCACGATCCCGACCGGCCGGCCGCCGAGCCGGGCAAACCCGGTCAGCAGATTGCCGCCGTAGTCCCGCTGTACCTCGAAGAACGTTCCCCCGTCCACGACGGCCCGGATCACGTCGTGCATGTCGTAGGGCTTGGACGGCTCGTCGGGGACCACGTCGAGCAGCGCCTCATCGCGGCGGTCGGCCGGATCGTCGGACGGGCGGACGGGCGGACTGTCCAGATTGTTCGAGGGCAGGAACGACAGCAGGGTGCGGATGGCCGTGAGCGACTCGAGCTCCGAGTCGTGCACGAAGTGCGCGACTCCCGAGGTGCCGCCGTGGACATCGGCGCCGCCGAGCCGCTCGAAGTCCACTTCTTCGTGCGTCACCGTCTTCACCACGCTCGGGCCGGTCACGAACATGTAGGAGAGGCCGCGCACCATGAACACGAAGTCGGTGATCGCGGGACTGTAGACCGCGCCGCCGGCGCAGGGCCCGAGGATGGCGCTGATCTGCGGCACCACGCCCGACGCGAGGGTGTTGCGCAGGAAGATGTCGGCATAGCCGCCCAGCGACGCGACGCCCTCCTGAATGCGCGCGCCTCCCGAATCGTTCAGGCCGATCACCGGCGCGCCGTTCTTCACCGCGAGGTCCATCACCTTGCAGATCTTTTCCGCGTGCGCCTCGGACAGCGATCCGCCGAACACGGTGAAGTCCTGCGAGAAGACGTACACCAGCCGCCCCTCGACTCGCCCCCACCCCGTCACGACGCCGTCCCCCAAGACCTTCTGGTCGGCGAGGCCGAAGTCGGTGGCGCGATGGGTGACGAAGCGATCGAGCTCGACGAACGAGCCCGGATCGAGCAGCACGTCGAGCCGCTCCCGCGCCGTCATCTTGCCCTTCTGGTGCTGCGTGGCGATCCGATCGGCGCCGCCGCCCTGCTCGGACTCGGCGCGCTTCTGCTGGAGCAGCTCCAGCTTCTCTCGCATACTCATGCCGAGAATCTAGACGCGAAAAGGGGGCAGGATAACCCTGCCCCCTCGCTCCCTGGCCCCACTCGGGCCCAGCGGCTAGGCGTCTAGTTGAGGCTCGTCCTGCGGGGCGGGCGCCGGTGCCGGCGGCACGATGTCGTCCTTCGGGAACCCCGTCGCCGCCAGCACGATCCGATGGTGGATCGGGTCGACCTCCAGCACTTTCATCTCGACCGCCTGCCCTTCCTTCACGGCGTCGGCGGGGCTCGCGATGTCCGGGATGCCGAGCTGCGACATCGGAATGAAGCCCTCGATGTCGTTGCCGAGATCCACGACCACGCCCTTGTCCATCAGGCGCATGACGCGGCCCCGCAGGTCCGTGCCCACCGGATAGGTCTCGCCGATGCGCAGCCACGGATCTTCCTGCGCCTGCTTGAGGCCCAGCGAGATCCGCTTGTTCTCGGCGTCGACGTTCAGGATCAGCACCGCCACCTCGTCGCCCTTCTTCACGACCTCGGAGGGATGCTGCACCCGCTTGGTCCACGACATGTCGGAGATGTGGATCAGCCCGTCGATCCCCGGTTCGATTTCGACGAAGGCGCCGAACGAGGTGAGGTTCCGCACCTTGCCGGAGAGGCGCGTGCCGACCGGATACTTCTGCGGCAACGCCATCCACGGATCCTGCTCCGTCTGCTTCATGCCGAGCGAGACCTTTTCTTCGCTCTCGTCGACCTTCAAGACGACCGCCTCGATCGACTCGCCGATCGAGACGAGCTTCGAGGGATGGCGCACGTTGCGGGTCCAGCTCATCTCGGAGATGTGGACCAGGCCCTCGATGCCGGGCTCGAGCTCCACGAAGGCACCGTAGTTCGTGATCGAGACGACTTTTCCCTGCACGCGGGTCCCGACCGGATACTTGGCGGCGACGTTCTGCCACGGGTAGGTCTGCAGCTGCTTCAGGCCGAGGGAGATGCGCTCGCGCTCCCAGTCGATGTCGAGCACCTTCACCTCGAGCTCCTGGCCGATCTGCACCATCTCGGAGGGGTGCGACACGCGGCCGTAGCTCATGTCGGTGATGTGCAGCAGGCCGTCCACGCCGCCCAGGTCGATGAACGCGCCGAAGTCGGTGATGTTCTTCACGACGCCTTTGCGCACCTGGCCGACCGATAGCTCCTTCATCAGGACGTCGCGCTTGGTCTTGCGATCGGCCTCGAGCAGCACGCGCCGCGACACGACGATATTGCGGCGCCGCTTGTTCAGCTTGATGATCTTGAACTCGAAGCTCTGTCCCAGCAGCTCGTCGATGTTGGGCACGCGGCGCAGCGCGATCTGGCTGCCGGGGAGGAAGGCATCCACGCCCATCAGGTCCACGACCACGCCGCCCTTGATCTTCTTCACCAGCGTCCCGCTGACCGCCTCGTCCTTCTCGTGCGCCTCGCGGATCTTTTCCCAGACCCGCATGAAGTCGGCTTTCTTCTTCGAGAGGACGACCGCACCCTCCTGGTCCTCCAGGTGCTCGAGGAAGACCTCGATCTCGTCGCCTTCCTTGAGGCTCTTGGGATCCTTGAACTCGTCGATCGAAACCGCACCCTCCGACTTGAACCCGACGTCGAGAATGACGGCGGTGTCGGTCACGCGCAGCACCTTCGATTTGACGATTTCGCCTTCTTCGATGTTCGAGAGGGTGCCTTCGTACAGCTCGGTCATCTTCGCGATCTCGTCGGCGGAATACTCCTCGTCGAGACCGGGACGGACACGCAGGACGGAGTGAGTGGTCTTCTTGGCGGGGCGTTCTTGTTCGGAATCTTCGACGTCGTGCGCTTCTACCAGCATGCGGGACACCGGTTCGGTTGTGGGTTTGAGGTTGACAGCAAGCCGCGAAACCTAGCCGGGGAGCCTGCGCCGCGCCAGTTCCACGACTTGGCGGACCTGCTCCTCCAGGGTGAGGGCCGTGGAGTCGAGCAGGACGGCATCGGCGGCGGCTATGAGGGGAGCGACCGGCCTCGTGGCATCGGCCTCGTCCCGGGCGGCCAACGCCTGGCTTTCGCGCAGGACCTCATCGGCGCCCGAGGCCCGGCCCCGCTGCGACAGCCGGCGCCGGGCCCGCTCGTCCGGCGTCGCGGTGAGGAAGATCTTGAGCGGCGCGTCGGGGAACACGACGGTCCCGATGTCGCGGCCGTCCACCACCACCCCCGCCGGGCACCCCGCGGCCGCCTCCCGCTGCCGGGCGTTCACCCAGGCGCGCACCTCCGGAATCGCCGCGACGGCGGAGACGTGCCGGGTCACCCGCTCGCTGCGGATCGCCGCCTCCACGTCCACGCCAGCCACCTCTGGGCGAAACTCGTCGCCCACCAACACGAGCCGCACAGGCAACTCCTCGGCCAGCGCAACGATGCGTTGACCGGACCACGCATCCCCGGGCCCCGGGCCCCGGGCCCCGCTGTTATCCAGCGCCGCCAGCGTGAGGGCCCGATACAGCGCCCCCGAATCGAGATGCGCCCACCCGAGCCGGCGGGCGACCAACCCCGCCGTCGAGCTTTTCCCGGACGCCGCCGGTCCATCGATCGCAATGACGCGGAGCATCAGCCGGCGATCCGCTTCAGGTCTGTGAAGAAAGCGGGATAGCTGATCGCGACGGAGCGCCGCTCCGACAGCCGGACGTCCGCTCCCGACACCGTCCCCAGGACCGCGAACGCCATTGCCAACCGGTGATCGCGCGCCGTGTCCACCCGACCGCGCGGCGCCCGTTCCGTCCCCTCCACGTGCAGGTCGTTCCCGCGTGCCTCCGCTCGGACCCCAACCGCCCGCAGATTCGCCGCCAGCAGCTCGAGGCGGTTGCTCTCCTTCACGCGCAGCTCCCCGACCTCGCGGAACACGGTCTCCCCGCGAGCGCGACTCGCCAGCACGGCGAGCACCGGCACCTCGTCCACCAGCGTCGGGATTTCCGCGGCGGAGACTTGGGTGGCGGCGAGACTCGAGGGCCTGGCGATCACGTCGGCGACCGGCTCGCCGCCTCCGTCCCGCAGGTTCACGCGATCGACGTGCGCACCCATGCGCTCGAGCACGACGAGGTATCCCGTCCTGGTGGGATTCACGCCCACGTTTTCGATCAGCAGCTCGCCCCGCTCCGCCAGCACCGCGGCCGCCACGAGGAACGCTGCGCTGGACGTATCGCCCGGGACGGAAAGTTGGAAAGATGGAATGTTGGAAGGTGACGCCGGTTCGTAGACGATCGCGCCGTCCCGCTCGTGAATCCCCAATCCCAGATGAGCAAACAGCCGCTCCGTGTGGTCGCGCGAGCGGTACGGCTCGCGGATCGTGATCGGCACGCCGCCGGTGAGGCCCGCGAGCAGCAACGCGCTCTTCACCTGGGCGCTCGCGACGGGGCTCGTGTACACGAGGCCGCGCAACCGCCCCCCGCGGATCGTCACCGGCAGGTGATCGCCCGTCTCCTCGATCGTCGCCCCCATCGCCCGCAGTGGCTCGGTCACGCGGCGCATCGGCCGCCGGCGCAGCGATGCGTCGCCGGTGAGCGTCGCCGCAAACCGTTGACCGGCGAGGATCCCGAGGATCAAACGAGCTGTAGTGCCCGAGTTACCACAATCGAGGCGTGCGCGGGGCGCAGTGAGCGGTGCGCGGGAAACCCGCACCGGCACTCCGTCGCGAATCGGTGAGATCTTGGCGCCGAGCTGGCGCAGAACCCGTGCCGTGCTCTTCACATCCTCGCCGGTGAGCAACCCTGCCAGCTCGCTGGTCCCGCGGGCCAGGGCGGCGAGCATCAGGACGCGGTGCGATATGCTCTTATCCCCGGGCGGCCGCACGATGCCGCGGACGTTCACGGCTCGACCCGGCGCCGCCAGTCGGCGGCACGGGCGAGCCACGCGGTCAACGCCGGCCCGTCGCCCGCCTCGAGCGCGCGTTCTACGGCGCCGAGCGGCTCTTCCAGGGCGCGCAGCGCGGGGAGCACTTCATCCCGGTTCATCAGCAGGATCTCGGTCCAGAGCCCGGGATCGCTCGCCGCCAGGCGCGTGGTGTCGAGCGCGCCGGGGCCAGGCGCGGCGCCGGGTGGCGTGCGGCCGGCGAGGAAATTCGCGAGCAGCGAGGCGACGACCTGGGGCACGTGGCTCGTGGCGGCGAGCTGTACGTCGTGGCGGCCGGCGTCGAGCACCACCGGGTGTGCCTCGAGTACGGTTTTCCAGAAGTGCGCGATCTCTCGGGCGGCACCGTCTCCGCCACCTCCTGCGCAGGGCGTCACGTACACGACCGCGGCGCGGAACAGGTCACTGCGCGACGCGGCGAAACCGCGCTGGTGCGTCCCGGCGAGCGGATGGCTGCCCGCGAACCGCGCCGCCAGTCCCAGTCGCTCGGCCAGCGCGACGATCGCTCGCTTCACCGACCCGACATCGGTCAGGAGCGCGCCGGCCCGGAGCTGCGGGGCGAGGGCCTCGAGCTGGGCCAGGTTTGCGGCGGGGGGCGCGGCGAGCACCAGCAGGTCGGCCGCCCGCGCCACGTCGGCGGCCCGAGGTGGCGCATCGTCGAGAGCCCCGTGCTTCACCGCGGCGACCCGCTCGGCGGGCTCCGGGCACCAGCCGATGACGGCCGGGATGCCCGCCAGCTTCGCCTGGCGAGCGAGGGAGCCGCCGATCGCGCCGAGCCCGATGACGCCAAGGGTTTGGGGCCGCACGGCTTGGAAGCTACACGGCCCCCGCCTATAATGGAGCCCTATGCGCGCGGCGCCGAGCATCACCCGGCTGTTCGCAGCGACTTTCATTGCCGTCGCCCTCGTCGGCCTCATCACGCAGGTCGCGACGTGGCGGAGCGCGCGCGCCATCCAGACGGCGATGGTCGAGCTGGCGCAGCGCCTCGAGCGGCTGCCGCAGCTGCAACCGTCCCCGGCGGCCACCGCCCGCGTGACCGAGCTTCAGGACCTCGCCGCCGACGCTGGGGACGACGCCGTCCAGGCGGCCGTCGCGGCGACGGTGCTGTTCGTCGCCATGCTCGTAGTGCTGGGGCTCGGGTTCTGGTACAACCGGCGCCGCCTGGCGGCGCCGTTCGGCCGCGTCGTCGCGGCGCTCGAGCGCGTGGCCGGCGGCCAGTACGGCGAACCGCTCCCCGAGAATCAACCCGATGAGTTCGGCACGATCGCGCGGGGCGTGAACCGCATGGCGGCGGCGCTCGCGTGGCGCGAGCAGCTGCACGAATACCTGACGCATCTGCTCGCCGCGCTCAACGCGCCGCCCGATGAGGCGGGGACCGGCCTGCATCAGGCGCTCGGCGTGATCGCCGGCGCGACGCACGCCACGGCGATCGCGCTCTACCAGCCCGCCTATGACACCAACGAGTGGGCGCCCACGGCATCCCGCGGGGTCGAGCCGCCGGCCGTGTCGCGCACGACGATGCGGGAGCTGATCGGCGACGCCGCCCAGGCCATTCATTATCATGGCGAAGGCGCCCACCCCGTGCGCTACCAGCTGCACCTTGCCGTGCCGGTGCCGCACGGCCTCGTGCTCGCGCCGCTCCGGTCGGGACGCAAGCTGGTGGGGGTGCTGTGCGTCGTTCCGGGAGCCGCGTTCGGAGCCGATGAGAAGGCGGCGCTCGAGCAGGCGGCGCCGAACCTCGCGATCGCCGGCGAGCGCGAATCCGCGCACCACAACACGCGCCGCCTCGCCACCGAGATCCGGCTCACCGCCAAACGGCTCGAGCAGCTCAACACCGACCTCGACGCAGCGATGCGCACCAAAGACCAGTTCCTCTCGAACATCTCGCACGAGCTGCGGACGCCGCTCAACAGCATCATCGGATTCACCGACCTGTTGCTCACAGAGGACCTGGGCGCGGGAGCGGCCCCCTTGTCCGAGCAGCAGCGCGACTTCCTCGAGACCGTCGCCCGGAACGGCCGGCACCTTCTCGAGCTGATCAACGAGCTCCTCGACCTGCAACGCATCGCCGCCGGCCGGATGGAGCTGCGCCCCGAGCCGGTCGAGCTGGCCGGGCTGTTGGCGGAGGCAGCGGGGAGCGTGCAGGCACAGGCGCAGCAGCGCCGGCACGCCCTGGTCGTGCAGTCGCCGCCGGACGGCCTGCGCGTGCTCGCCGACCGGGGGCGGGTCCGGCAGGTGCTGCTCAATCTCCTGTCGAACGCGATCAAGTTCACGCCCGACGGCGGCCGGATCAGCGTCGTCGCCGCGCCCGCGAACGGGGGGACGGCGGCGCGGGTCGCCGTGACCGACAGCGGCATTGGGATCGCACCCGAAGACCAGGGCAAGCTGTTTCAGGAATTCGTCCAGCTCGACGCGTCAGCGAGCCGCAAGTACGAGGGCACCGGCCTCGGCCTCGCGCTGTCGCGGCGCCTGATTGAGCTGCACGGTGGAGCGATCGGCGTAGAGAGCGAGACGGGCAAGGGGAGCACGTTCTGGTTCACGCTTCCGCAGGCAGGGTGACCGTGGCGACGATCGTGGTCGTAGAGGACCAGCCGGATAATCTGAAGCTGCTCTCGACGCTGTTGACCCTGAAGGGCCATCAGGTGATCGGCCTCCCCAACGGCGACCGCGTGGCGGAAGTCGTCCGCACCCACCAGCCGACGCCGGCGCTCGTGCTGCTCGACATCCAACTCCCCGGGCGCGACGGATTCGCCGTGCTCGAGGAACTCAAGGGACTCCCTGAGCGCTCGTGCAAAGTCGTGGCCCTCACGGCCCACGCGATGCCCGAGGACCGGGCGCGGGCACTGGCCGCGGGGTTTGATGGTTACATCACGAAGCCGATAGACGTACGGACGTTTCCGCAGGAGGTGGCCCGCTACCTGGGTCACTAGACCCCTCTAAGGGAGGGTCATCGTATGAACGGGTTCATCTTCCTCGCCGGCCGCGTGCTGTTCTCCGTGTTCTTCATCATGTCGGGCTACAACCACCTGACCAAGCTGGGGATGATGGCGCAGTACGCGGGGAGCCAGGGAGTGCCGGTGCCGAAACTCGCGGTGGGCGTTACGGGACTGATGCTGCTGGGGGGCGGCTTGAGCATCCTGCTGGGATTCGAGCCGAGGATCGGCGCGCTGCTGCTCGTCGCGTTCCTGATCCCCACCGCGCTCATCATGCACCGCTTCTGGGGCGTGGCGGACCCGATGATGGCGCAGAATCAAATGATTCACTTCTGGAAGAATCTCGTGGCGGCGGGTGGGGCCCTGCTGATCTACTATTTCGCGACGATTCACCCGGAGCGCTGGCCCTACAGCTTGGGCGGCTAGCGGCGGGGGGAAGGCGGAGGGGTCGGGGGCGCGGGGGCCGCGGGGGCCGCGGGGGCCGCTGGCGGCGCCGGGACAACGTTCACGCGCGTTGTGCGAGGCACGCGCCGGGGCACCACCGGAGCCACGGGGGCGGTGCGGCCATCCGAGCGGCGGATCGTGATCGAGCCGTTCACGGTGTTGAGCTGCAGCGTCATGCCGCCGGCGCCGATCGTCCCCCGCACGTGGCGCGGGCTGATCTTGCCGGTCATTTGGAGCGGGAACTCGGTCTCGACCCGGCCGTTCACCGTCGCGGCGTCGACGACGGCGTTCAGGTTGCTGGGGAGCACCGCGGTGACACTGCCGTTCACCGTCTTCAGCTCCATGTCCCCACCGGTGAGGGCGTCCATCGCCGCCTCGATGCTGCCGTTGATCGTCGATGCCTTGATCGGGCCGACGGTGGTGTGCACCACGATGCGGCCATTCACGGTCTTCGCGGCCACCGGTGCCGCGGCGCCCTCGATCGCCACTTCGCCGTTCGCCGTGCTGACATCAACCTTCACGCCGCGCGGGAGCGTCACGGTAAAACGCACCGCGACGTCATTGTGTCGAACGCCGCTCATCTTGTAGTCGCCGCCCGAGGAGCAGCGCCGCTCGCGCGCGACCCAGAGCGCGCAGATCGTCACGCCGCGCTCGCTCGGCACCGCCACCAGTTGCACCGTGTTGGGCTGGGAATGTCGCCACGACTTCTCAGCTACCACCTGTAGCTCGTCGCCCGTCCCGGGCACCACTTCGATGGGGCCGTTGGTGTTGCGGATCCAGACCTGCTGCGTCGTCTTCACCGGCACGCGATACTCCCACGGATCGCCCACCTCGCGGCCGCTGCCGAAGAGGTCGCCGTCGGGATCGATGTCGAAATTGCCGAACGACCGGAGCGCCGCCCAGGGCACGCCCATGCCGACGCGGACCTGGCTGATTGCCAGGCCGGCGAAGACCACCACACCAAACAGCACGCCGCCGCGGATGATCTCGCGGCGCCACGTGCGGACAAACGTTCGGAATGGGGAAGACTGGTCTGCCGCCATACTCATAGTAGTTGCTACGGGGGCAGGCGGTGTCAAGTTTCGGCCGTCAAGTCGGGTAGCATTTGGTCGCGGCGCGGGGAGCCTCGACCGTCACCGGGGCGAGCATCCCGCCGTACCACACGCGGGTGGCCGCCTCTGCGTCCGTGGGGGCCGCGGGGACCGTCTCGGTGATCCCGGCCACGCGCCGAATGGTCTCGGCCCGATCGGCCGTCATGGCGGCTTGAGCGGCGAAGCCGTATCCCAACGTCAATGTCGTCGCAACAAGAATGGTTAGGCCGCGCATCACGTCCTCCTATGGCATCTCGAGGTTGCCGGGCCCATCCCGGCGCTCGCTTCAGTGAGTAAGACGCAAGGATGGGACAAATGGTTGCACGCGCGCGACAGTTGACCGGTTCCGGACACCAAACGGCGGGGATTCGCTACGGGAGGACCGCGTCGAACGTGTGAATCGCGGGATGCGGTCCAGCGGGTGCCGCGTTCTGCGGCGACCGGACGCACAGTGCCGTTCGCATGCCGGCCTGTTGCGCCGCATCGAGCTCCGCGCTGACGTCCGACAAAAACAGCACATCCGGCGGCGAGCGCTCGAGGGCGGTGGCAATGCTCCGATAGCTCTGCGCGTCGGTCTTGGGTCCGGTGGTGGTGTCGAAGTACCCCCGGATGAACGGGGTCAGGTCGCCGGCGGTGGTGTTCGCGAACAGCAGCTTCTGAGCTTGTACGCTCCCCGACGAAAAAATGGCGATGTCCCGTCCCTGACGGCGCCAGCGAGCCAGCGCCGGCGGCACGTCGGGATAGACCTGGCCGCGCAGCTCGCCGGCGCGGTATCCCTCTTCCCAGATCTTGCCTTGCAACGATTTCAAGGCCGTGGACTTGCTGTCGCTGTCCATCAGCGCGTGCACGTGCGCCAGGACCGATGTGTGCTCGGTCCCCAGGCGCGCGATGTCGGCTTGGACGTCGGGGTCGGCGGCGTGGCGTTCGATGAACGCCTGCACGCGGGCGCGTGCATATGGAAACAGAATGCGGTGGACGAACTCGACGGGCGTGGTCGTCCCTTCAACGTCGAGGACGACGGCCCCGACGGTCGTCAGCGCGAGACGGCCTGGCGCGGCAGGTACGTCGGGCCGAGGCAGACCGGCTGGTAGCCTTGGTCGATGCCGCTGTTGGTGTAGTGCGGCGTCCAGCCCGACTTATCCTGGAACAGGCGAATGGCGCGAATGTCGCGATCCTGGCAGAGATCGAACCAGTGCCACGTTCCGCGGGGGACGCGAAGCAGGTCGCCCGCTTCGACCTCGATGGCGATCACCGGGCCAGCGCGCGGCCGGATGTGAAACAGGCCCCGGCCCCGAATGATGAAGCGCACTTCATCTTCGTCGTGCCAGTGCTCGCTCGAGAACTTCGCGAGCAGCGCGTCGAGGCCGGGCGTCTGGGGGGTCACGTCGATGATGTCGGCCGTGACGTAGCCGCCGCTGGCCTTGAGCGCGTCGATCTCCGCGGCGTAGGCGTCGAGCACGTCCGCGGCCGGAGCGTCCGGCGGCACCGGGTGGGATTGCGTCCAGCGCTCGTAGTCGATGCCGATCTGGGCCAGATACTCCGTTACCGCCACGGGATCGCTGAGGGTGCGATCCTCGGCGGGGATTCTCACGGTTGCCATGATGTCCCTCGCTTTCGCCCCGTTACTTCGAGCAGGAACTCTAGAATCTCCATCTGCCGCTTGGCCTCGGCCAGGTCCCGACCCCAGGTATAGAGGCCGTGGCCGCGGATCAGGAACCCGTGCGCGCCGGCGTGCTGCGCGAGCAGTCGTTCGACGAGCGGCGCCTGCGCCGGCCAATCCTGCGAGTTGTCGAGGATCGGGAGCCACTCGCGATGCTCGTGCGTCTGGACGCCTTCCAGACCCTTGAGCATCTCGTACCCTTCAATGGCCAGGCCAGCGTCGGCGGCGTAGGCGCCTGAGAGTATGGTGCTCCAGATCGAGTGGGTATGCAACACCGCCCCCGCCCCGGCGCCGCGCGCTCGGGCGATCGTGATGTGCAGGCTCGCCTCCGCGGACGGCGCCCCCGATCCCTGCGTCACCCGGCCGGCGTCGTCGATCTGGAGGATCTGGGCAGGGGTGAGGAGACCTTTGTCCACGCCGCTCGCCGTGATGGCCAGGCACAGGGGATCGCGGCTCACGACCGCGCTGAAATTGCCGCTCGTTCCCAGGGCCCAGCCGCGGGCGTAGCAGTGGCGTGCGACGTCGGCGAGGAGCGGGGCGAGCTCAGCGAAGGTGGGGGTTGGAGCAGGCATGCTCGTGCCTGAATATGCAGTGACTGTCATGCCCGGGGCAGGACTCGAACCTGCATGGGGTTGCCCCCAAGGGATTTTAAGTCCCTTGCGTCTACCAGTTTCGCCACCCGGGCTGCCGATGAAATTAGCCAGGAATCCGAGCACCCGCCCGGGGGCGCAGGCGCACCCTCGTCCTTCAGGACGCCATCGCGCCGAGCCCGGGCTTCAGCCCGGATAACTAAACACCAGGGACTATCACCACGAACACGACGGCGAGGGGGACACCAATCCCGGCCGGGAGTGCCGGGCGCCGACCGTTTGACTTACTACGTCCCCTGACGGTGGCGGGCGCCCGCGGTCGGAGCGCCCGCAGTCGGGGCGCCCGCAGTCGGGGTTATTTCGTCCCCTGAAGGGGACGCTCGGCGCCGTGGGGTCCTGAAGGACGAATCGCCAGCTCGGGATGGTGCTCCGCCTGCGTGTGGACGTATCGCATCGCGCCGGCGAGCTGGCGGACGCCCACAGAGCGCAGGTCGTACCCGTCCGCCCACCGCAGCCGCGCTCGGGGCATCAGCCCGTCGCGGTTCGCGATCCGCGCACTCGCGCCCTTGAGCCCCTGTACCAAGCGAGGAATGTCGATCACCGGTGGGAGCTGCACGATCGCGTGCACGTGATTGGACACGATCCCCAGCTCCAGCACGCGGGAGCCGTGCCGCGTCGCCTCCTGCCGCAGAAACCGCTCCAGGAACCGGCGACGTCGGAGTTCAAGAGAGGCAGACGCCGAAGGGTGGTCCAGGTGAGGTGGGCGTAGAGGCGAACGGGCATGGGAGAGAAGATTGACCGGGACGCTTGGTCGAGCAGTGCCGTTTTCGCGCGGGTCGGTTCAGAGCAACGCGTCCTTCAGGACGCCATCGCGCCGAGCCCGGGCTTCAGCCCGGGAAACAACCTCCTGGGATGACGACCTCCACTTCTGGTTGTTAGGTCCCCTGCTCGTTTTGTTAGGTCCCCTGCTCGTTGTTTACGTCCCCTCAAGGGGACGCTCGGCGCCGAGTCGTCCTGAAGGACGGGATCACCTTATCCCACCCGCTCGCTGCGAGCACCTCCCGAGGCGGCCACCTCCGAGATCCCCGGCTCTCGCCCGTACGCCTTCACGAACGCTCGGGTGATCGCTTCCACGACCTTCTTCTCCCCTTTCCCTACCATCACGATCGCCGCTCCCCCCCACCCTGCCCCAGTGAGCCGGGCGCCGAGCGCCCCCGCGCGCTTCGCGGCGGCCACGATGGTGTCCAGCTCGGGCGAGCTACACGCGTAGAGGCGGCGGCAGGACTCGTGCGACTCGAAGAGCAGCTCGCCGAACCGCTTCAGGTGCCCATGGCGCAACAGTTGGGCGCCAAATCGGGTGCGCGCGGTTTCACTCACGACGTGCACCGCCCGCGCGCGCACCGGCTCCTTCAGCGCCCGCTTGAGGCGCGCCAGCCACTCGGCCGGCCAGCTGGCGAGCCACGCCAGCTCCGGCAGGTCCACGCGGAGCCGCTTCACCGCGCTTTCGCACTCCGCGCGACGCTCGTTGAGCGCGCCGTTCCGCAGCTCGTGGCGCACCCCCGTGTCCACGAGCAGCAGCCGGCCCTTGAACGGAATGTGGCGGACCTCGAGCGAGGCGCACTCGAGCAGCAACGCGTGGCCCGGTTTGGCGAGCGCCGCGATCGTCTGATCCATCACGCCGCAGCGCACCCCGACATGGTCCTGCTCGGCGCGGAACGCGATACCGGCGAGCTGCCGGCCGGTCAATTTCGCGGCGCCCAGCGCCTTCGCCACCGACACGGTCAGCGCCGCCGAGGACGCGAGGCCCGCGCCCGCCGGTACGTCCGACGTCACCGCGACGCGCGCACCGGTGTCCCCACCCGCGGGCAGCGCGTGCGCGGCCCACAGCTCGCGCAGCACGCCGGCCACATACGCCGTCCAGCCCGCGGGGAGTTGCTCCTGCCAACGGACGCGCACGACCTGCCCGTCGCGCGCCGACACGGCCTCGAGCCACCCAGCTTCCGCCGGCCCGACCGCCGCCGTCGTACGCGCGGCGATCGCGACGGGCAGCACCGGACCGCCGTTGTAGTCGGTGTGCTCGCCGATCAGGTTGACGCGGCCCGGCGCGGACGCCGCCGCGCTGGGCGCGGTGCCGAACGCTTTGTGGAACAATGCTATCGCCGGATGTCGCATCGGTTTGACAAGGGGTAGGTGGCAATGCTACCGTATGCCAGCCGGTTTCACCATCTCCCCAATTCGCCTTCCGGAGACACACGTATGCGGCGGTTTGCGTTGTTGCTGTGCGCCGGAGTTCCGTCAATCGTCACCGCCCAGGGCTTCGGCGTGTACGAGCACAACACCTGCGCCATGGCGCGGGCCGGCGTCACCGCCGCGAGCCCCTGTGCCGACGGATCGGCGATCTACTTCAGCCCCGCGGGGTTAGCGGGCCTGTCCGGGACGCGCTTCAGCGCCGGCGTCACGCTCATCGGCGCCCAAGGCAATTTCACCGACGACTTTCTGGCCAACAAGACCGATCTCGACAATCCGCTGATTCCCGTACCCACCGGGTACTTCACCCACGCGTTATCCCCGAAGGTGACGGTCGGGGTGGGCGTGTTCGCGCCGTACGGGCTCGAGACCAAGTGGCCGACGGACTTCGAGGGCCGGTTTGTCGGCTACAACACGAAGATCCGCTCCATCTACATCCAACCGACCATCGGTTACCAGGTCCACCCCCGGCTCAAGGTCGGGCTCGGGTTCGCCTACATCACGAGCCGGCTCGAGCTGCATCAACGGGCCGATTTCTCCACGCAGGTCGTCCCCTCGGCGTCGCTCCCGCCGGGCACGCGGTTCTCGGCCCTGGGGATTCCCACTGGGACGGACTTCGCCAACGCGATCCTCGACGCGACCGGCACCGGGTTCGCGGTGAATTTCGGCGGCATTCTGAAGGTGACGGACCGGCTCTCGATCGGCGGACATTGGCTGACCCGGAAAACGATCGACTACGACGGGACGGCAAACTTTGCGGCGGTGCCGACGGGGCTCGTGCTGCCGCTGGGCCACAAGATCCAACTCCCCCCGCTGTGTGACACACTGTCGCCGTGCAACGTGGACAACCTCGTCTTGCCGTTCTTCCTGCCGGGGCAGCCCCTCGCCTCGGGGGGCGTGAAGACTTCGATCACGATGCCCCCCCAGGGCACCCTGGGGCTCTCCTACAAGGTGAACGACGAATTGACCGTCATGGCCGACTACCAGCTCACGGTCTGGGGTTGGTTCAACACCGTCCAGATCACCTTCGCGAACCCAGGCACTCCGGCCATCACACTGCGTCCACAGAACAAGGACACGCACGGCTTCCGGTTCGGCACAGAGTACCAGTACTCGCCCAAGGTGATGGTGCGCGCCGGGTACCTGTATCACACCGGAGCATCGCCGGCGAATTTCGTGACGCCGCTGCTGCCGGAAGCCGCGCGCAACGAGTTCACGGCGGGAGCGGGGATCACCCTCACTCCCAAGCTGCGCGCCGACCTGGCGTATCAATACATCAAGCAGAACGACCGCCGCGGCCTGGTGAACGTCAGCCTTGGAAATACCGGCGTCTACTCCTTCTCAGCCCATCTGTTCGGCGTCGGGCTGGCCTACACCTTCTGAAGGACCGCGACCCATGACTCGAACCACCAAGCTCTTCGCGGCCGCCGCCCTCGGGATGGTGCTCGGCGCCTCCGCCTGCCACAACGATGAACTGTTCCGGCCCGCGAACTTCGTGCCGATCGATCCCCTGTTCGCACGCTACGTCTCGATGGGCAACTCGATCACGGCGGGCTACCAGTCGGACGGGATCCTGGATAGCACCCAGCTGCAGGCGTACCCGGTGCTGCTCGCCAATGCGATGGGGTCGCCGTTCTTCGCGCCGCTGATGACGAGACCCGGGTGCCGGCCGCCGTTTACGAACGTCTTCACGGGGACTCGGCTCACGCCGACCGGCTTCCCCCCGAGCACCGCCACGTCTTGCTACCTCCGCAGAGTGCCGAGCGTGCCGCCCCCGTACATCAGCAACACGGCGGTTCCAGGCGCCGAGGTGCTCGACATCTACAGCAACGGCGACACGGCGTCGAACTCGAATACCCTGACCACGTTCTTCCTCGGTGGGCTGACCCAGGTGCAGATGATGGAGCGCGCCCGGCCGACGTTCGTGTCGGTGTGGATCGGGAACAACGACGTGCTCGGCGCCGCCACAACATACGCCGGCGACAGCACGAGGATCACGCCGGTTGCCGCGTTCCAGGCGCGCTATGGCGCGATGCTCAACTCGATTGCGGCCGTCGCCCCCCGGGGCGTGGTCCTCATCGGCGTCGCAAACGTGGTCGGAGTGGCGAACCGGGCCGGCATTCCGCCCACCCAACCCCCGGCGAATGGCGTTCCCTATTTTGCCTACGGATCGACGTATTACGCCCTCGACCAGGCCGGGGCGATCCCCGGTCCCTTCGTCGCGGCGGCTACCTGCGCACCGCCGCGTGGCGACTCGGTCCTCGTCCCCTTCCCCGTCGGCGGCGGACTGATCGCGACGGGCGGGACCCTGACGTGCAATGAGGTGACCACAGTGCAGCCGGCGGAGGCGGTCAAGCTTGCGACGACCGTCGCGGGCTACAACGCGTACATCGCCGCCCAGGCGACGGCTCGAGGGTGGGCGTACTTCGATCCCAACGTGGCGCTCGATTCGTTGCGCCGCATCCCCACGCAGGTGGCGTTCTTCCCGAACTTCGGATCGCCCACGCCGACGCCCTGCTCGGCCAGTCCGTTCGGCCTCGCGTTCACCTGCGACGCGGTCCACCCCAGCGCCGCGACCCACAAGTTGATTGCCAACGCGTTGCGCGCGGTCATCAACACCAAGTACGGCACGGCCGTCCCGGTGATTCCCTGAGCGCGAACCTCCGCCAGGACCAGGGGTAACGGAGCGGCACCCGGCGACACGGCGGGTGCCGTTCTGCTAATGCGACTACACTACCTCCTCCTCCTCCTCCTGCTCCTCCTCCTCCCCGGGCTGTCGCCCGGGGTCAGCGCGGGCCAGGCGGTGCCCCGCACGGACACGCCGCGCGCCGGCACCCTGCGCGTCAGCTTCGAGCCGGTCATCACGACCTGGAGCGCCGTGTACACGCCGGCCGGCCGGCGGCCGCTCGGGGCGTCGCTGCCCGCGCCGGCCTTCGCACACCTCGAGCAGCGGCTGACGCCGCTGGGGTTCGAGTTCGGCTTGACGGACCGCATCGCCGTCGCCGCGCGCATCCCCCTCGCCCGGGTCGCGAGCCGCGTAGGCTACTCGCCCGACAGCACGGCCGACAGCGCCAAGGCCGCGCTCGATTCTCTGCTGGCGGATACCACCTACGCCTTCGACCCCATTGGCAACACGCGGCGCGGGCTGCGCTACTTTCCCGGTGACGCGGAGCTGGCCCTTAAAGTCCGGTTCGGCGATGGCGGCGGCCCCTACGCCGCGGCCGCCCAGATCCTGTTCCGCCTGCCGACCGGCCATCTCGACTCTCCGCACAACCTGTTCGACGTTCCGGCGGGCGACCATCAGACGGACGTCGAGCTGAGCCTGATCCAGGAGCTGACGCTCGCGCACCATCTGTGGCTCAACCTGTCGGTGCGAGCGGCCCAACAGCGCCGGGGAATGCGGGCGCGCCGGGTGGCCCCGCAGGACAGCCTGCTCGTGCCGCACGCCACCACCGTGCTACTCGACTGGAATCCGGGAGACTACGTCGCGGTCGACTGCGCACCACTGCTGCGCATCACGCCGCATTTCGGCGTGGGAGTGACGGCGGGCTACTTCACCAAGGCGCGGGACCGGTACCGCTTCGCGAGCACCGCCGACTCCGTCGCGCTGGCCACGCGGCTCGGGGCGCCCCGTTCCGCCAGCGTCCTCAACGCGGGCACATCGGAGCGCCGGGTGCGGCTCGGCGTGGCGGTGACGTACGCGGGACCCGACATGGAAGGCGGAATGTCGATCGAGCAGACCGTCAGCGGCGCGGGCGGGCTGATCCCCGTGGCGACGGTGTTCCGGATCGTGTTGCGGACGACGCGCTGGCCGTTCTGAGCAGCTCCGCGGCGTGACGCACAGCAGTTTCCATGTCGGCGTCCCCCAGCATCCGCGCGATCTCCTTGGTGCGCGGCTCGCCCGTCACCACCCGCACATCGCTCGTCGCGACGCCTCCTTTGGCTCCCTTCGCGACGACGAGGTGGTGGTCGGCGTAGACGGCGATCTGCGGGAGATGCGTGATCACCAGCGCCTGGCGCTTGCCCGCCACGCGGGCCAGCGCCTCCCCCACCTGCCCCCCCACCTCCCCACCGATCCCCTGGTCCACTTCGTCGAACACCAGTGTAGGCACGGCGTCGTGCGCGACCAGCACGACCTTCAGCGCCAGCATGAGCCGCGACAGTTCCCCACCCGAAGCGACCCTGGCCAGGGGCCGCGCCTCCATTCCCACGTTGAGCATCACTTCGAATACCACGTCCTCGGCGCCGTGTGCGTGGGGCGTGGTGCGTGGTTGGAGCCGCGCAGTGAACGTTCCGCCCGCCATGCCCAGCGCCGGCAGCAGCTCGTTCACAGCGATGGACAGGGTCTCCGCTCCCACCGTCCGCTTCTCGGTCAGCGCCGCGCAAGCGCGCGCGAATTCTTCTCCGGCCTTGGCGCGTTCATCGGCGAGGTTGCGCAGGTCGAGGTCCGCGGTGTCGAGCAGCTCCAGCTCGCGCGCCGACGAGTCCCGCGTCGCCAGAATGTCGGGGATGGACGGCCCGTGCTTCTGCTGCAGGCGGAACAGCACGTCTCGCCGCTGCTCTACAGTCGCGAGACGCGCGGGGTCGGCTTCGATGTCGGCGCCGTAGTCCCGCGCGGCCTCTGCCAGCTCCTGGGCGTTGGCCGCCGCCGCATCGAGCAAGTCCTGCCACTTCGCGACCGACGGATCGATCTTGACGAGCGCGCTGAGAGTCTTCTGGGCGAGTCCAAGTTTCGCCCCATCGATGGTCTCCTCCAAGGCGCGCGCGAGGCGGCCCAGCTCGTCGGCGTGGGCGAGGCGCTTCGCCTCGGTTTCGAGTGCCTCGTCCTCACCCACCTTGGGCGCGGCCTGCTCGATCTCCCGCACGACATGCCGCAGGTAATCCGCCTTGCGGCGCACCTCGTCCTGCCGGGCCGAGAGCTCCGCCTCGCGTTGCTCGAGATCCCGCAGGCGCTGGTGCGCATCGCGCACGGCGACGCGCTCGACCGCGGCACCCGCATAGGCGTCGAGGATGTCGCGTTGCGCGTCGGGCCGCAGCAGCGACTGGGTCTCGTGCTGGCCGTGCAGGTCCACGAGCCGGGCGCCGACCTGCGCGAGCATGCCGACAGTCGCGGGGGAACCGTTGATCCACACCCGCGAACGACCCTCTCTCGTCACTTCGCGTTTGAGAACGAGGTCATCCTGAAAGAGCGCCTCGATCACGGTCTTGTCCGCGCCGGGTCGGACGACGTCCGCCGAAGCGCGCTCGCCCAGCAGCAACGCCAGGGCGTCCACGAGCATCGACTTCCCCGCCCCGGTTTCGCCGGTGAGGACGTTGAGACCAGGTTGGAGGGGGAGGGTGACGTCGGCGATGACGGCGAGATCGCGGACGCGCAGCTCAGTGAGCACTACTTGCGCGTCCGGTCGCTGAGGTCGCCCCAGTGGAGCTTCTTGCGCAGTCGCTTGAAGAAGCTCTCGGGACCGAGCCGAATCAGCAGGATGGGACGTTCCGCGCGACGCACCTCGAGCCGCTCGTCCGGCTGGATAGGCGTCCCCACCTGCCCGTCGAAGGAGACGAGTACCTCATCGCTCCACGGTGGAATCGGCTGGATGGTCACGACGGCCGTCGCCGCCAGGACGAGCGGCCGCACGGCCAGCGTGTGCGGACAGATGGCGGTGACCACAATCGCATCCACCGTTGGCACAACGATTGGTCCGCCGGCCGACATCGAATAGGCCGTCGAGCCGGTGGGCGTGCTGACGATGATGCCGTCCGCGGAATACTGGGCGACCTCGTCCCCATCCACCGACACCTTCAGCCGCAGGACGCGCGCCACGCCCCCTTTGTGGACCACGACGTCATTGAGCACGAGTGGCTCGACTCGGCTCCCCTTGGTGCCTTTGCCGCTGATCGTCGATTGCAGCGCCAGCCGCGGCTCGGTCGTGTACGCGCGGCGCACGAGCGCGTCCAGCGCCCAGTCGAGGGTGTCGGGCGCCGCAGTCGTGAGAAAGCCGACGCGGCCGAGATTGAGACCCAGGATCGGTGTGTTGGCGCCATTCAGAAGACGAGCGCCGCGCAGCAGCGTGCCGTCGCCGCCGAGCGTGATGAGGCAGTCCAGATCCCCGGGCGGCGCCTGGCTGAGCGGCGGAGGAATCGAACCGTCGCCTGTGGGCCAGAGCGACTGGATCCGTTCCTCGCTGTACAGCGTCAGCCCCGCCGCCGACGCCTTCTGTCGGAGCGTCGCGAGGAAAGCGCCAAGGTCCGGATAGCTGGGGTTACCGACGACCCCGACGTTCATTGCGTGGTGAGCGACTCTTCGGCGGCAAGCGCGCGGATGCGGGCGGCGATCCCCTCACCCGTGAGGCCGACCTCGGCGAGCTGCTGCGCGCGCGGCGCGTGCTCGTAGGTGCGGTCGGGCACGCCGAGCGGCACGACGCGCACGTCCGGGGCCGTCGTCTGCACCACCCCTGCCAGCGCGGCGCCGAACCCGTTCACCACGGTGCCGTCCTCCACGGTGACGAGCAGCTTGTGATCGCGCACCAGCGCATCGAGCATCTCGCGATCCATCGGCTTCAGGAACCGGGCGTTGACGAGGGTCGCATCGAGAGCCTCGGCGGCCTCCATCGCCGGCTTGCACATCACGCCGACCGCGAGAATCGCGCAGTGCTTGCCCTTGCGCAGCAGCTCCCACGTTCCGTACGGGATCGGCGCGACCTCGGCCGCGGGGGGCGCCTCCGCCGGCGCCTTGTCGCGCGGGTAGCGCAGGCAGAAGGGTCCGTCCGTATGGGCCAGCGCGCAGCGCAGCAGCCCGATCAGCTCCGCCCCGTCCTTCGGCGCCGTCACGGTCATGTGCGGCACGGCGAGCATGTAGGCGATGTCGTACAGCCCCATGTGCGTCTGGCCGTCTTC
>Ga0210382_10000236_pt1 | contig 21361 bp, 19 predicted proteins | sample PLMedo_FD_155452 | JGI IMG/M metagenome (GOLD analysis project Ga0210382, IMG submission 155452) | Groundwater sediment microbial communities from an aquifer in East River, Colorado, USA - PLM0_60_coex redo | ecosystem: Environmental > Terrestrial > Soil > Riparian zone | place: USA: East... | reverse complement strand
AGGCTCAGGTTCGCTCCCCGGTTCGGGCCGCTCGTCGGCGAGTTCAATTCCCAGCCCGCGGGAATCATTTTCTGGACCGCGGCATCCGGAGCCTTGAATGCAAAGCCGAGGCGCGTGTCCACGTTGGTGCCGCTCAGCTTCTCTTGCGCAAGCGCTGGTGCGGCGATGAGACACAAAGCGATGCAGAGCGATGCACGCATGATTCGACCCCCTCAGGTTGAAAGCGAATACTAGTCCCATTGTCGCGCCGCAGGTAAGCTGTGTGCCGTGGCAAGGCTCATAGCGGTCGTCTCGTTCGCGCTTCTCGCTGCCGCGCCTCCTGCGGCCGCACAATATCCGACGCGGCCGATCCACCTCATCGTCCCCGCGGCCCCGGGCGGCGGCACCGATATCGCCGCGCGCAGCTTCGTGCCGACGCTGCAGGACAATCTCGGCCAGCCGGTGGTGATCGAGAACCGCGGCGGCGCGGGCGGCATCATCGGCACCGACCTCGTCGCGAAAGCGGCGCCCGACGGCTACACGCTGCTGCTCTGCTACGTCAGCCATGCCACCAACCCGACGCTGGTGGCGAAGCTGCCCTACGACACGCTGCGCGACTTCGCGCCGATCACGCTGGTGGCGCACGAGCCGACGGTGCTCGTCACGCATCCGTCCGTGCCGGCGAGCACGCTCGCCGAGTTCATCGCGTACGCAAGGGAGCGCTCGGGGAAGATGAGCTACGCCACCGATCCGGGGAGCGCCGGCTTTCTCGCGGGCGAGCTTTTCAAGCAGGCGACCGGCCTGACCAGCATCGAGTACGTCGCCTACAAAGGCAGCGGCCCGGCGGCCGCGGATGTCGTCGCGGGCCACTTGCCCTACATGTGGTCGGTGATCTCCATCGTGACGCCGTTCATCAAGGCCGGACGCCTGAAAGGATTAGCGATCGCCGCCGAGCGCCGCGCGCCGAACCTTCCGGAGGTCCCGACCACCGCCGAAGCCGGGCTGCAGGATTTCCTGGTCAGCGGCTGGTACGGCCTGGTCGCGCCGGCGAAGACGCCGAAGGCCGTGATCGACCGCGTGCACGCCGCGGCGGCGAAAGCGCTGCAGAACGAGGCCGTGCTCGCGCGCCTCGCGACGTCGGGCTCGCTGCCCATCGGCGCAGGCCCGGAGCAGCTCGACGCGCACATCCGGAGCGAGATCGCGCGCTGGGAGAAGGTGCTCAAAGCCGCGGGCGTCGAGCTCAAATAGGTCCGTGGATGGCGTAAAGTTGCCGGTCTGCCAACCGGCAGGATCGCATTTTCACGACCGGGGAGGTCACTCATGTCCGCACTGTCTAACCGCGTTGCCGTAGCCGCCGTTGCCGCGTGCGCTTGCGCCTTCGCCGCGCCCGCGAGCGCGCAGCTGCTCACCCAGAAGAATCTGTCCGCCGCCATGGCGCTGACCATCGCGCAGACCGCGCTCGAGACCTGCAAGGCCAACGGCTACGCGGTATCCGTGACCGTGGTCGGGCGCAACGCCGAAGTGCTGGCCCAGGTGCGCGGCGACGGCACGGGCCCGCACACCATGGAGAACAGCTTTCGCAAGGCCTATACCTCGCGCACCTTCCGCATCCCGTCGGGCGAGATGGTGGAGCGGCTCAAGGCCAACCCGCAGCTCGGCCTGATCCACCTCAGCAACGTGATCGCGAACCAGGGCGCGCTGCCGATCAAGGTCGGCGAGGAGACCATCGGCGCGGCCGGCGCCTCCGGCGCGCCGGGCGGGGAGAAGGACGAGGCCTGCGTCAAGGCCGGCATCGACAAAGTCGCCGGCATGCTGAAGTAGCTCCGCCTCCGAGCCGCGTGGAACCGCGCAGGAGACCGGTGCGCATCGGCTTCCTCGTGCCGCCGGGCAACCCGACGGTGGAGGTGGAGATGATCGCCCTCGCTCCGCCCGAGGTGTCGGTGCACTTCACGCGCATGGTCGCGCACGGTGCCGCCGGTTCGCACCACCGACAGGAGGAGCGAAACCGCAGCCAGATCGCGCACCTTTCCGAGAACGTCGCGCTCCTCGCCATGGTCGCGCCGAAGGTCATCGTGCTCGCGCACACCGCGACCAGCTACACGCTCGGCGAGAAGGGCGAGGCGGAGCTCGTCGCGCGCATGCAGCGCGAGACCGGCATCCCCTTCATCACCGCGTTCGGCAGCGTGCTCGCCGCGCTCGCGCACCTGAACGTAAAGCGAATCGCGTTCGGCACGCCCTACGACGCCGACGCCACCGCGAAGGGCAAGGCGAGCCTCGAGGCGCACGGCATCGAGGTGGTCAGCGTCGGGCGCCTGGAGAACGTGAAGAACATCTACGAGGAAACCGCGGAGCGGGCCCACGGCCTTGCGCGCCGGATCGACGTGCCGCAGGCGCAGGCGGTGTTCCTGAGCGGCGTCGGCATGCCCACGATCGCTTCGCTTGCTCGCATGGAGCACGACCTCGGCAAGCCCGCCGTGTCCGCCGCCGCGGCGATGATGTGGAACGCGCTGCGCGTCGCCGGGGTCTCCGCTACGATCTCCGGCTTTGGTAGTTTGCTAAATGAGCAAAGAAGCAAGCCTTGACCCGATCACCGTGATGGGCGCGGGCGCCGTCGGCTGCTACTACGGCGGCATGCTCGCGCGCGCCGGCCACGACGTCACCTTGATCGCCCGCGCGCAGCACGTCGAGGCGGTGCAGAAGAGGGGACTGCGCATGGAGACGAAGGCGTTCGACGCGTACGTGCCCGTGCAGGCAAGCGCGGAGGCGAGCGGCGCGCGCGGCGCGAAGCTGGTGCTCTTCTCGGTGAAGTCGACCGATACGGAGCGCGCCGGCGCCGCGCTCGCGCCGCATCTCGAGCCCGGCGCGGTCGTCGTCAGCCTGCAGAACGGCGTCGACAATGCGGAGCGCCTCGCCGCCGCGCTCGGGCGCGACGTGGTGCCCGCCGTGGTCTATGTCGCGGTCGAGATGGCGGGCCCGGGGCATGTCCGCCACCACGGCCGCAGCGAGCTGTTGATCGGCAGCTCGCCGGCGAGCGCGCGCATCGCCGCCGCGTTCGGCGCGGCCGGGGTGCCGATCGAGGTCTCGGGCAACGTGATCGGCGCGCTGTGGGCGAAGCTCGTCGTCAACTGCGCCTACAACGCGCTATCGGCGATCACCCAGCTTCCGTATGGCCGCATGGTGCAGGGCGACGGCGTGCCGGCCGTCATGCGCGACGTGGTGGACGAATGCCTTGCCGTGGCGGGCGCCGTGGGCGTGGAGGTGCCCGGCGACCTGCTGCAGGCGGTCCCGCGCATCGCGGAGACCATGCCCGGGCAGTTTTCTTCCACCGCCCAGGACCTCGCGCGCGGCAAGCCCACCGAGATCGATCACCTGAACGGCTTCGTGGTGCGCAAGGGCGACGCGCTCGGCGTTCCCACGCCGGCCAACCGGGTGCTCCTCGCGCTGGTGAAGCTCCTCGAGGAACGGGGTTCGCCGCGCGAATGAAAGCCTCCTTCTTCAGCCGCTTCGGCGGCCCGGAGGTCCTCCAGTACGGGGACCTGCCGGACCCGGTCCCTGCTCGCGGGGAAGTCGTCGTCGACATCCACGCGGCGAGCGTCAATGCGGCCGACTGGAAGATGCGCGCGGGGCAATATTCCAGCGGCATCGCGCTTCCGCATGTCCCGGGCCGGGACTTTTCAGGCGTGGTGGCTGCGCTCGGCGAGGGGGCGAAGGACTTCAAGGCCGGCGACGCGGTGTTCGGCGTGTGCGAAGTACCGCGCGAAGGCGCGTATGCCGAGAAGATCGCGATCCGGCAGGAGATCCTCGCGAGGAAGCCAGCGAGCCTGAGCCACGTGCAATGCGCGTCGATCGGGCTCGTGGGCCTGACGGCGCTGGTCTCGATCGAGGACACGCTCAAGCTGAAAGCGGGCGAGACGATCCTCATCCACGGCGGTGCGGGCGGTGTCGGGGGCTTCGCGCTCGCGCTCGCGCGGTTCTTCGGCGCGCGCGTCGTCACGACCGCGAGCTCGGCGAACCACGGCTACGTGCGCACGCTCGGCGCGCACCAGGCGATCGACTACCGCACGCAGGACTTCACCAAGCTCGTCTCCGGCTGCGACGCGGTCTTCGACACGGTGGGCGGAGACGTCACGCTGAAGAGCTTCGCGGTCCTTCGTCCCGGCGGGCGCCTCGCGACCATCGCCTCGGGCGCGACCGCCCCGGCCTCGCCCCGTCCCGACGTCACGTCGCTCCGCCCGAAGGTCGACCGCGACCGCCCTCATCTCGACCGGGTCGCGGTGCTGGTCGTGCAAGGCGTGGTTCCGCTCCCGGCCATCGCCGAATATCCGCTCGCCGAGGCGGCATCTGCCCACCGGGTGAGCGAACTTCGTCACCTGCGCGGCAAGCTGGTTCTCCGGGTGCGTTAGTTGCCGCGCGCCATCGTTGCCGCCGTGCAGTTGTCCAGCGTGAGCGACGTCGAGTTCGACGCCTCGCTGACCGAGCTGCGCCAGCTCGCGAAGACGCTGGGGTTCGAGGTCGTCGGCAAATTCACGCAGAAGCGCGCCGGGTTCGACAAGACGGCCTACTTCGGGACCGGTAAAAGGGAAGAACTTAAAGAACAAATTTTGGAACACCAAGCCGAAATCATCTTGATCGACCACGAAATCTCCCCGTCGCAGGCGTTCAACCTGGAGAAGGAGGCCGGCTGCGAGGTGATGGACCGGACCATGGTCATTCTCGAGATCTTTCACCGGCACGCGAGCTCGCGCTTCGCGCGCGCGCAGGTCGAGATCGCGCGCCTGGGCTACATGGCGCCGCGCCTGCGCGAAGCCGCCAAGCAGGCCGGGCCGAAGGACCGGGCGCGCAGCGGCACCGGCGGCCGCAGCGGCGGCGAGTCGCACGGCGAGCTCGACCGGCGCAAGATCCGCGACCGCATCACCGAGCTGCAGAAGGAGCTCGATGGAATGGCCCTCGAGCGCAAGACGCAGCGCGCCCGGCGCGTTGAGCGCCACGGGCTCGCGCGCGTGGCGCTCGTCGGATACACGAATGCGGGCAAGTCCACCCTGATGCGCGCGCTGACGGGAAGCGAGGCGCTGGTCGCGGACAAGCTCTTCGCGACGCTCGATACCACGGTGCGAGCCCTCCACCCCGAGAGCATCCCGCGCGTGCTCGTCAGCGACACGGTCGGCTTCATCAAGAATCTTCCTCACGGGCTGGTCGCATCGTTCAAGTCGACGCTCGATGAAGCGCTCGAAGCGTCCCTGCTCGTCCACGTCGTCGATGCAAGCGATCCCGGCTTCGAGCGCCAGCTCGCGGTGACCGAGGAAGTGCTCGACGAGATCGGCGCGCGGGACCTGCCGCGCCTCGTCGTCTTCAACAAGATCGACCGCGGTGGGGACGAGGCAGCGTTGCGCGCAAAGTATCCCGGATGCGTCGTGATCAGCGCGCGCCGCGAGGCCGACATCGCGCGGCTCCGCGAGGCGATCGAGGCGTTCTTCCAGAAGCGCCTCGTCGAGGCGGAGCTCTTCCTCCCCTGGTCGGCGCAGAAGGAGCGCGGGCACATCTTCGACACCTGCACGGTGCTCGAGGAGCGCGCCGATGGCGAGGGCGTGTTCCTGCGCGTGCGTGGCGAGCCCGAGGCCGTGAAGCGCCTGAGCGAGCAATTCGGCCGGCGTTAGTCCGCTTTCACTCCCGCCGCCTTGGCCGCCGCGGTGAGCTTCGGCAGCTCCTTGTCGAGGAACGCCGCGAACTCGCGCGCGCCGCTCCCCACGATGTCCCACCCCTGTGCCGTGAGCGCCGCGCGCAGCGCCGAGTCGCGCATCGCCTCGGCAATTCCCGCCTCCACTGTCTTAAGCACCGGCTCCGGCGTCCCCGCCGGCGCCATGAGCCCCATCCAGATCCTGAACTCGAGCTCCGGATAGCCCGCCTCGGCGAGCGTCGGCACGTCGGGCAACTGCGGTGAGCGCTGCGGCGCCGCCACCGCCAGCGCGCGCAGCTTCCCGCCTCGCACGTGCGGCAGCACCGCCGCCGGCGTATCCATCATCCAGTCGATCTGCCCGCCGATGAGATCGATCGTCGCCGGGTTGCTTCCCTTGTACGGAATGTGCGTCGCGCCGAGCCCGAGCCGCCGGTTCACCGAATCCGCCGCGAGATGCCCGAGCGTCCCCGACCCCGCCGAGCCGAAGTTCTGCTTGCGCGGCTCCGCTCTTGCCTTCGCCACCAGCTCCGCCACGCTCGCGACGCCCAGCGACGGCGTCACCACCAGCACCTCCGGCGTCATCGCCACCAGGGAGAGCGGCGCGAAATCCCGCCTCGCGTCATACGACAGGCTCGGATACACCGCCGGCGCCACCCCGAGCGGCGTCGACGCCACGAGCAACGTGTACCCGTCCTTCGCCGCCTTTGCTGCGAGCGCCGTCCCAAGCGTGCTCCCGGCGCCCGGCTTGTTGTCCACCAGGACCTGCTTTCCCCACTGCGTGCTCAGCCGCTGCGCGAGCGTCCGCGTGATGATGTCCAGGCCTCCGCCTGCGGCGTAGGGAGTGATGATTTGAACCGGACGTTCGGGGAAACTTTGTGCTTGGACAGTCGAGCTCAGAAAAGCTGCGACTAGCGCAGTCGCCGCCAATACCCATCGTTTCATGGCAGAACGCATCCGCCGCGCGCCTTGCTTAGGCACGTTCCGAGAGACGAGCAGGCTTCTGACCGGACTACTTGGTCTTCGTAGGGATGACGTTGCCTTTGACGCCGCGCCCGGACGGAGGCGCGGGAGGCTTCGGCACGCCGGTGTCTCGGACTAGACGGCCCGCCGGCGGCGGCGGCGGCGGCGGCGGGGGAACTGACGGCTTGTTGTCGTTGGACATGTCTTACTTCCTATTCTCGATCACTCGCACATCGATTGGCTTACCAATCGATACTTCGGTCGGCTGCTTGATTTTACCCTTGTCTAGGTCGCCGAAATAGAAGGCAAGGAATGCAAGGATAAAAACTAATGCAGCAGCGATCGTCGCTCCGTTGCACCGGTAAACGAAACCCGACCTGCGGTCGTTCACTCGCGTATTGAACGCCGCGTACTCGATGTAGTAGCCAACGAGGTATTGATCCATGGCCTCCGACACCAGTTGTTCCCGATCCTCGTATTGTGCGTACGTTTGATCAAGAAGCTTCTTATAGTCGGCTGTTTGACTCGAGTCGGGCAGGAAGTAATAGGTGCCACTAAGGAACGCATTTATGAAAAACATGATCGCGCAGACCAACGCTACCGAGCCTAGGCAAACGAAAAAGGCGAACATCGAGTGGATGGGCGTCCAGGCGCCTGCTTGATAGTCGAAGTTTTGGATCAGAAACACGAGCGCGCCACCGACGGCGAGCAGAACCGTAAGAGAAAGCTGCAGCTTCCCCTGGATCTTGTCCCGGGCGTCAATTTCGTGGAAGTAAAGCTTTTCGTAGAACTGTTTCAGCTCCGTCGCCGTCATCCGCAATCCCCTTACCCAACCCAAACGCGGCCGCGCACGGCTGGGTTGACCTCGTCTACGATATCGACCGCAGCTAATACCGGCGCACGCCGGACGGCAAGATAAAGAGCTCTGGGGAGGGTAGCCAATGCGCTGGGTCGCACCAAGCGAAAAAGACACGGCCAATCAGACACTAGAAAAACGCCTCTGGGACGCGGCGGACCAGTTCCGCGCGAATTCCGGGCTGAAGGCAGGGCAATACTCGGCCCCCGTCCTTGGCCTCATCTTCCTGCGCTTTGCCGAAGCGCGCTTCGCTAAGAAACGCGCGCTGCTCGACAAGCCGGGCGGCGCGACCCGCCGGAGCGCCTCGCGTGTCGACGACCCGAAGGCCTACCATGCGGAAGGCGTCCTGTACCTGACGCCCTACGCGCGCTTCGACCACCTGCTGCGGCTTCCCGAGGGCGGCAACGTGGGCCGCGCCGTCAATGAGGCGATGGCCGACATCGAGAAGCACAACCCGCAGCTCGCGGGCGTGCTGCCGCGCAACTACCAGATCTTCAACGGCACGCTGCTGAAGGAGCTGCTGAAGAAAGTCTCCGAGATCCCCGTCAGCCTCGACTACGATGCCTTCGGGCGCATCTACGAATACTTCCTCGGCCAGTTCGCCCGCACCGAGGGGCAGAAGGGCGGCGAGTTCTACACCCCGGCGCCCATCGTGCGCCTCATGGTCGAGATCCTCGAACCCTTCCACGGCCGCATCCTCGACCCGGCCTGCGGCTCGGGCGGCATGTTCGTCCAGTCGGCACGCTTCGTCGCCGAGCACAAGAAGAACCCCTCGTCCGAGCTCTCCATCTTTGGCGTGGAGAAGACCGACGAGACCGGGCGCCTGTGTCGCATGAACCTCGCGGTGCACGGCCTGGAAGGCGACATCCGCCACGGCGGCGAGGTCAATAGCTACTACGATGACCCGCACAAGGCCGTGGGCGCCTTCGACTTCGCGCTCGCCAATCCGCCGTTCAACGTCAACGCAGTGGACAAGGAACGCCTCAAGGACGCCGTCGGCCCGGACCGCCGCTTCCCCTTCGGCCTGCCGCGCACCGACAACGCCAACTACCTCTGGATCCAGCTCTTCTATTCCTCGCTCAACGACAAAGGCCGCGCCGCCTTCGTCATGGCCAACTCCGCGAGCGACGCCCGCGCCTCCGAGCTGGAAATCCGCAAGCAACTCATCCAGTCCGGCGCCGTCGACGCCGTCGTCGCCGTCGGCCCGAACATGTTCTACACCGTCACGCTACCCTGCACCCTATGGTTCCTCGACCGCGGCAAATCCAAACCCCCCTCTACCTTCGGGAGAGGGGCCGGGGGTGAGGGAGGAAGCAGAGCCGACCAGGTGCTCTTCATCGACGCCCGCCACATCTACCGCCAGATCGACCGCGCTCACCGGGACTGGACCGAGGCGCAGATCGGCTTCCTTGCCAACGTCGTGCGGCTCTATCGTGGCGAGGAACCCGATTTCACTCTCGGCGGCGAGGAAGCGAAAGCCAAGTTCCTGGAAGTCTTCGGCAAGAAGACGAAATACGCCGATGTTGCCGGCTTGTGCAAAGCCGCCACGCTAAAGGAGATTGAAACGCAGGGCTGGTCGCTCAATCCCGGACGCTACATTGGTGTCGCGCCGGGCGAGGAAGTCAGCGACGAGGATTTCAAGCAACAACTCGAAACACTGAACGAGGAACTCGAAGCCCTCAACGCTCAGGCGCGCAAGCTCGAACAAACCATCGCGGGCAACGTCGCGGAAATTCTGGAGTCCTGAGCGATGGGGGCGGAATGGACGACTGTTCCCATCAAGGAGCTGTACGAAGGCCTCTACGACGGCCCACACGCCACGCCAAAGACGTCGGACGAAGGGCCAGTTTTCCTGGGGATCAAGAACTTAACCGACGACGGCCATCTTGATCTGGCCGAGATCAGGCATATCGCTGAAGAGGACTTTGTTGCATGGACGCGGCGAGTTGAACCGCGCCCGGGCGATATCGTATTTACCTATGAGGCGACGCTAAATCGCTACGCGATCATTCCCGAGGGCTTCCGTGGCTGTTTGGGTCGGCGTATGGCCTTGATTCGCACAGATCCCAGAAAGGTGGATACGCGGTTTCTCTTCTACTACTTCTTCTCGCCTGCTTGGCGCGAAGTAATCACCAATAACATGATGTCGGGTGCAACTGTTGATCGCATTCCTCTTGTTACGTTTCCCAATTTTCCCGTCAAAGCTCCTCCGCTTCCCATGCAGCGATGGGTAGCAGGCGTGTTGTCGGTCTACGACGATCTGGTGAAGAACGGTCAGCGGCGCATTCGGATCTTGGAGGACATGGCCCAAGCCCTCTATCGTGAGTGGTTCGTTCACTTTCGCTTCCCCGGCCACGAAAAGCTACCGCGCGTTGCATCTCCGCTCGGTGACATTCCAAAAGGCTGGGAGGTGAAGAAGCTTTCATCCGTGGCAGACGTGAACCGCGCCCAAATCAACGTCCGCGATGCGCCCGAAGAGCTCCATTACATCGACATCTCCTCCGTCAGTCCTGGTCAGATCGACGCCGTTACCACTTACGCCTTCGCCGACGCTCCCGGTCGTGCGCGCCGCATCGTCCAGCACGGCGATGTCTTGTGGTCATGCGTCCGACCGAACCGCCGTTCCCATGCGCAGGTGATGCACCCCGCCCCGAACACCATTGCGTCCACAGGCTTCGCCGTGCTTACTGCGAGGAAAGTTCCATTCACGTTCCTCTACTACACCATGACAACGGACGATTTCGTCGCCTACCTCACGAACAACGCCACCGGTGCAGCTTATCCTGCCGTAACGGCCGCGACCTTTGAGAAAGCCAACTTGCTCATCCCGTCCGCGCCGTTGTTGAAGAAGTTTGGTGAAGCGACGGTTCCGATGGCCGAGCAGATTCACAGGCTCCAACGCCAAATCCAAAACCTCCTCCAGACACGCGATCTGCTGCTGCCGCGGCTGACTACAGGTCAGCAGGACCTCCGGAGGAGCGCTTAGACCACCGCCCCCGTACGCGAAACTAGCCCCATGCTGCAAAAAATCATTGCCCTGAAGAACATAGGCCGCTTTCGCGACTGTGCGGCGGTCGGCGACGTCACGCTCCGCCGGTTTACCCTTTTTTTCTCGGAGAACGGTCGCGGCAAGACGACGCTCTGCGCCATTCTCCGATCGCTGTTCACCAACGCGCCCGCTCTCATCATCGGCCGCACGACGCTCGGCGCCGCCGGCGCCCCGGAGGCGCATCTTTTATTTACGGGCAACCGTCCTGTTTCGTTTCGCAACGGGATGTGGAGCGCTGCATATCCCGACATAGCCGTCTTTGACGGCACCTTTATTAGCGAGAACGTCTTTGCCGGCGATTTTGTCGATACTGGTCATCGCCGCAATCTCTACCGAGTGATCATCGGTGCGCGCGGAGTCGCCCTCGCCGCACGTATAACGGAGATCGACGCACTGGTACGGTCCAAGAACGAAGAGATCCGGACAGGACGCGCCAGCCTGCAACGGCATATCCCGCCCGGTATGCCTGTCGAGCAGTTTATTGCTCTGCCAGCGGATGCCGCGATTGACGAAAAGATCGTCTTCAAAGAGCGGGAATTACAGGCGGCCCAACAGGCGGCGCAGCTTCAGCAGCGGCCGGACCTCGAAAACATCACTCTGCCGCTGTTCGATCCCCGCTTCGCGCAATTGCTCGCCAAGACCCTCCCCGATATTGCCGCCGACGCCGAGCGCCGCGTGACCGGGCACATTGCTGCGCATCGTATGGAGGGGCGCGGCGAAACTTGGCTCACGCAGGGGCTGGGCTATGCGGCGGATTCCTGCCCTTTCTGCGGTCAGGCTCTCGATGGCATCGCGCTCATTCAGGCGTACAGAGACTATTTCAATCGGGAATACCTGGCACTCCGCGAGGAAGTGACCAGGCATCGCGGCGATGTCGAGGACGCTTTTAGCGACCGCATGGCGGGCCTCATTGAACAAACGCTTCTCCGCAATACCAACGCCGTGGAATTCTGGCAGGCGTATTGCCAGATCGTCGCACCGGTGCTGCCGGAAGCGGGGCGAACCGCCGACATTGCAGCAGCTTTGCGCCGCGCCGCCCAGTCCTTGCTGGACCGCAAGGCGGCGGCGCCGCTTGAAGCCGTGCCACCCGATGAAGCCTATACGCAGGCTCTCGCCAATCTGGACGCGCTCCGCGCTTCCGTGGCGGCGTATAACAACGCCGTCGCTGCCGCCAATGCACTTATCTCTGCCAAGAAGCGCGAGGCACGGGCGGCTGATGCAGCAACGATTCAGCGCGCGCTCGCTATGCTCAAGGCGCAGAAGGCCCGGCACACGCCTGACGTGCAGGCGCTCTGCGACGCAGATGCTGCGCGCCAACACGAGAAGAACGCCCTTGAAGAGGAAAAGAATCGCACACGGGAACAGCTCGATGCCCATACCGCGGCGGTCATTGCCCGGTATGGCGACAGCATCAACCGCTATCTCGAGCGGATCAATGCCGGATTTCGCATCACACCGCCGACGCACAACTATCGCGGCGGATCGCCGAGCACCAGCTACCAAATTGTCATCAACCAGCGCGCGGTCGATCTTGGCGACGCCACCACGCCGCTCGACCGCCCGAGCTTCCGCAATACGCTGAGTGCCGGCGACCGCAGCACGCTTGCGCTAGCGTTCTTTTTCGCCGAGCTTGAGCAGGACGCGGACCGTGCTCGAAAAACCATCGTGTTCGATGATCCGTTTACGAGCCTGGACGCGTTCCGGCGGAATCAGACCGTCCACCAGATTTACAAGTGCGCCGAAGGCTGCCTGCAAGTCGTGGTGCTGTCGCACGACCCCGGCTTCCTGAAACTTCTGTGGGACCGCATCCCGCCCGCCGACCGCAAGACGCTTCAGCTCGCGCGTGTCGGCGAGGAAAACACGACCGTCGCAGAATGGGACATCGAGAAAGCTGTGCAGGCGCGATACCGTGCCGATATCGACAGCCTGCAGCGCTACTTCTCTTTTACAGAAGGAGAGTCCCGCGACATCATTCAGAAAATCAGGCCGGTTTTAGAGGGCTTTTGCTGCAACCTGTACCCGACGCAGTTTCCGGAAGGGGACACATTGGGCGTCATCATTGGCAAGATACGAGCAGCGGGAGCGGCGCATCCTCTCGCGGAGATTCTCGACGAGTTGGATGAGTTGAATCAGTACACGCGCCGGTACCACCACGGGGAGAACCCCAACGCAGCCATGGAGCCCGTAACCGCCGCGGAACTACAGGGCTACGTGCGGCAGACCCTCCGGCTGGTGGGGTGCCTCTTGTAGTTCGCGGGGGACGCCATCATCTGCCATGGCATGACCGCGGCCGCCACCGGAATCAGCTGGAAACCCGTTGAGGAAGCCTTTGGCCGTCTTGCTCTGGAAGTTGCCGAAAGCGCTTTCCTAGGCTGTCTTGAGCCGAACCCGGTTTCCCGCTGCTATGCCGACGAGTTGCCGCGTGTCCGCCGGGCGATCCTGCGCGCCCGCGACGGCAGACTCGCGCGCTTTCGCGATCAGGTGAACCGTAATGCCTTTGTGTTGGCCTGCGGCGCTTACACGGACGGCAAGCCCGAGGAACACCTGCTCATCGGTTACGGCTTCCGGCATGGCACGACGACAAAAGTTGAAAGCCTGCATCACGCCACCGGCGACGCCGGCAGCGTCCGCCTTCCGGATGCCATGGCCCACGCGATGTGGGATTACTATGGGCAGCACGAAGATAACGAACTGCTCATCTTTCACAATCACCCGTACAGCCCTCTCAGCTTTCTGCGTGACCATCTGCCTCTGGCATCGCGCCAGGACCGCCACTTTCTTCAAACCCGCGCGCTGCACCCGCAGCAGCTCCTCCGCCAACTCTTGGGACAGGGGCGAATTCTGTTTTACCTGGGCGAAAACGGTTACGTGAAAGAATTCAACCTTCCGAGCGTGGTCGCGATGCTTAGTCGCTAACACCGTGGCTAATCGGTAGCGACTGACTCAGAGATCGTACTGTAGAGCGATAATCAAATGCCGCCTGCTCTCTCGGCAATCTTTCCCGATCCCAAAGACCTCTTCGCGCTGGAGCCGGAAGAGCTTGCCGGCATTCTCGTTGAGCTGATACCGAGCGTGTCGCAACAAGCGGGTTTCTTGATTGAGAATTTCATGACGCCAATGTTTCCCGTGCAGGGAGGTGGCTATCCTCCTGCCGCTCAAGGCCAAGTTGCAGTCGCCCTCGCAGAAGCATTCTCCTGGTTGCAAACTCAAGGCATTATCGTTCGCAACCCCAACCAACCTGCCGCGTGGTTTCTACTAACGCGGAGGGGCCAGGTTCTCAAGACGCGCACTGATGTCGAAGCGTTCCGGAAGGGGCGCACTCTCCCGCTCGATCTTTTGCAGCAGTCTCTCGCAAACAAGGTTCATAGCCTGTTTCTCCGTGGCGATCATGACACGGCCGTTTTCCAGGCGTTCAAGGAGGTTGAAGTTGCCGTGCGTAGAGCTGGCAAATATCCAGACGATTTACTGGGCACGAAGTTGATGCAAGCCGCGTTTCATCCTGATAACGGCCCGCTCACTGATAAGTCGCTCGTCCCTGCCGAACGCCAATCTGAAATGTTTCTTTTCACAGGGGCCATCGGTCATGCGAAAAATCCTGCCAGCCACCGGGATGTCAACCTCACCAGACAGGAAGCAGCGCGGCTCATTGTCTTCGCCAGTCATCTTCTGGATATCGTCGAGGCGCGAACGCCTAAGTAAAGCCGATGGGTACGCCTGAAAAGCCCCATGAAACAAGGAATTGCCCAATCACTCTAGTCCTTGAGTAAAAATACTCATGGCATTGAGTAAAATGTGTGGATGGCCAATTTCGAGCGTCCCTACGCTGCTGCGCTGAAGCGCCGGCTGGCCGAGCCGCGACGCTTCATCCAGGTGGTCGCGGGTCCGCGCCAGACGGGGAAGACGACGCTGGTGCGCTGCGTCGCGAAGTCTTTCGGCGCGCCGTTCCACTACGCGAGCGCCGATGAGCCGACGCTGCGCGAGCGCGCGTGGATTGCCGAGCAGTGGGAGGCGGCGCGCGTGCTGGCGCGCGAAGGCGGCCGGCGCGGCGCGGTGCTGGTGCTGGACGAGGTACAGAAGGTCACCGGCTGGTCGGAGACGGTCAAGCGCCTGTGGGACGAGGACACGCGCGCGAAGCGGCCGCTGAAGGTGGTGGTGCTCGGCTCGGCGCCGCTGCTGATCCAGCGCGGCCTGACCGAAAGCCTGGCGGGCCGCTTCGAGGTGCTGCGCCTGCCGCACTGGTCGTACGCCGAGATGCGCGAAGCGTTCGGCTTTTCGCTCGAGCAGTATCTGTTCCATGGTGGCTACCCGGGCGCCGCGCCCCTCATCAATGAGCCCGCGCGCTGGGTGCGCTACGTCGTCGACGCGCTGATCGAGACCACGATCGCGCGCGACGTGCTGCTGCTCACGCGGGTGGACAAGCCGGCGCTTTTGCGGCGGCTGTTCGAGGTCGGCTGCCGCCACTCGGGGCAGATCCTCTCCTACACGAAGATGCTTGGCCAGTTGCAGGATGCCGGCAACGCGACGACGCTCGCGCACTATCTCGACCTGCTCGCCGGGGCGGGCATGCTCGCGGGCCTGCAGAAGTTCGCCGGCCGCGCCGCGCGCAGCCGCGGCTCGATCCCGAAGCTCCAGGTGCTGAACACGGCGCTCATGACCGCGCAATCGGGCATGAGCTTCGAGGAAGCGCGCGCCAACCGCGAGTTCTGGGGGCGCCTGGTGGAGTCGGCGGTCGGCGCGCACCTCGCGAATGCCGCGGCGACGGGCGCCTGCGAGGTCTTCTACTGGCGCGAGCGCAACCGCGAGGTGGACTTCGTCGCGCGCGCGGGGCGCGCGGTGACCGCCATCGAAGTAAAAAGCGGCCGCGCGCGCGAGGCGCAGGCGGGCATGGACGCGTTCGCCGCCGCGTTCAAGCCCGCGCGGATGCTTCTCGTCGGCGGCGGCGGCATCGCGCTCGAGGAGTTCCTCGCGAAGCCGGTCGAGCACTGGGTGAAGGGGGCATGAGCCCCGCGGCCTACAGCGAGGACCGGCTCGTCGAGCAGCCCGCCATCGCGCTCTTCGGCGAGCTTGGCTGGCAGACGGCCTCGGCGATGGAGGAGAAGTTCGGCGAATGCGGCACGCTCGGCCGCGAGACGTCCGGCGAGGTGGCGCTGGTGCCGCGATTGCGCACCGCGCTTGAGAAATTGAATCCGCAGTTGCCCGCTGAGGCCATCGCAAGCGCGGTAGATGAGCTGACGCGCGACCGGGGGGCGATGACGCTCGCTGGTGCGAACCGGGAGGTGTGGGGGCTGCTGAAGGACGGGGTGAAGGTGGCGGTGCCGGACCGGGAGCGGGGCGGGCTGAGGGAGGAGCGGGTGCGGGTGGTGGATTGGGAGAATCCCGCGGCGAACGATTTCCTCCTGGTATCGCAGGTGACTGTCACCGGGCAGCTTTATACGTGCCGGCCGGATCTCGTCGGATTCGTGAATGGGCTGCCGTGGGTGGTGATCGAGCTGAAGAAGCCCGGCGTGGCGGCGCGGCAGGCGTTCGACGAGAACCTGACGAGCTACAAGCACCCGCAGAACGGTATTCCGCAACTTTTCTGGTACAGCGCGTTCCTGATCGCTTCGAACGGCACGGAGAGCCGGGCCGGGACGATCACGGCGGACTGGGAGCGGTTCTCCGAGTGGAAGCGCATCGAGCGCGAGGACGAGCCGCGCCGGGTGTCGCTGGAGGTAATGCTGCGCGGCACCTGCGCGCCGGCGCGGCTGCTCGATATCGCGGAGAACTTCACCCTCTTTTCGGAGCACAAGAGCGGCCTGGTGAAGGCGCTGGCGCAGAACCACCAGTACCTCGGGGTGAACAATGCCATCGCCGCGACGCTGGAGGCGCGCAAGGCCGGGCACGGCCGCGGCGGAGTGTTCTGGCAGACCCAGGGCTCGGGCAAGAGCTTTTCGATGGTGTTCTTCGCGCAGAAGATCCTGCGCAAGGTGCCGGGCAACTGGACCTTCGTCGTGGTGACCGACCGCGTGGAGCTGGACGACCAGATCGCCAAAACCTTCAAGGCCTGCGGGGCGGTGACGGAGGCGGAGGGGGACGCCTGCCACGCGCAGAGCGGCGCGGAGCTGCGCAGGCTGCTTTCCGAGAACCACCGCTACGTGTTCACGCTGATCCACAAATTTCAGACGCCCGAGATGCTGTGCGACCGGCCAGACGTGATCGTGCTCACCGACGAGGCACATCGCAGCCAGTACGACACGCTGGCGATGAACATGCGCGCGGCGCTGCCTAAGGCGCTGTTCCTCGCCTTCACTGGCACGCCGCTGATCGCGGGCGAGGAAAGGACGAAGGAGGTCTTCGGCGACTACGTTTCGATCTACGACTTCCAGCAGTCGATCGAGGACGGCGCCACGGTGCCGCTCTACTACGACAACCGCACCCCCGAGCTGCAGCTCGTCAATCCGGACCTGAACGACGACATCTACAACCTGATCGAGCAGGCGGAGCTGGACCCCGAGCAGGAGACGCGGCTGGAGAAGGAGCTTTCGCGCCAGTACCACCTCATCACACGAGACGACCGGCTGGACACAGTGGCAAAGGACCTCGTGCGCCACTTTACCGGTCGGGGCTTCCAGGGCAAGGCCATGGTGGTGTCCATCGATAAAGCCACAGCGCTTCGCATGTACGACAAGGTGCGCAAGTACTGGCCGAAGATGGACAGCACCGACATGGCCGTCGTGGTATCGCCGGGCCAGAACGAGATCGAGCAGATGAAAAAGCTCGGCCTCGACATCGTGCCGCACCGCAAGCGCATGAACGAGCAGGCGCTGGACGAGAAGTTCAAGGACCCGGAAGATCCGCTGCGCCTCGTGTTCCTCTGCGCCATGTGGCTCACCGGGTTCGACGCGCCGAGCTGCTCGACGGTGTACCTGGACAAACCGATGCGCAATCACTCGCTGATGCAGACGATCGCGCGCGCGAACCGCGTGTTCCCAGGCAAGCACAGTGGCGTCATCGTGGACTACGCGAACGTCTTCGCCTCGCTCGAACGGGCGCTCGCGATCTACGCGAAGGGCCGTAGCGGCGATATGCCGGTGCGCGACAAGAAGGCGCTGGTGGCGGAGTTGCGCCAGGCGGTCGCGGACACGACGGCTTTCTGCAAGGCGCGCGGGGTAGGCCTTGCAAAGATCGAGGGCACTTCCGCGGAGAAGTTCGAACGGGCGCAGGCGGTGGAAGATGGAGCCAACAGGTTGCTTGCGCCGGAGGCGGTGAAGCGCGATTTCCTCTCGCGGGCGCGGCTGGTGGACGCGCTCTACGGCGCGGTCAAGCCCGACCCCGTGGCAGTCGAATTCGCGACCCGCTGCGGATCGATTCGCGCGCTTGCGGAATACATCCGAAACCGCAGCGACCCGCCCGACATCTCGCACGTCATGCAGGGAATCCAGGAGCTTCTCGACCGCTCGATAGGGGCGGAGCCTTTCAAGATCAAGGACAAGGCCGCCGGCTACCAGGGCCTCGACCTGTCGAAGATCGACTTCGAGGCGCTGGCGAAGCGCTTCGAGAAGAAAAAGCCGACCAACAGCGACCTGGAACGGCTCAAGGCGGCGGTGAAGGCGCAACTGGAGCACATGGTGCGCCTCAACCGCACGCGCGCCGACTACCTGCAGAAATTCGAAGCCCTGATCGAGGCCTACAACAGCGGCAGCCGGAACATCGAGGAAATCTTCAAGGACCTCCTCGCGCTCACGCGGGTGCTCACCGACGAGCAGGGGCGCCACGTGCGCGAGCACTTGAGCGAGGAAGAGCTGACCATCTTCGATATCCTCACCCGCCCTGGGCCGAAACTCTCAGCAGAGGAAAGGGAAGAGGTCAAGAAAGTAGCCCGCCAGCTACTCGAACGGGTTAACGCCCTGCTGGTTCTTGGCTGGCGCCAGAAGATCCAGTCGCGTGCTCGCGTGCGTATCGCAATCGAGGACACGTTGGACGACGGCTTGCCGCGCGCATACACGAAGGACCTGTTCGCGAAAAAATCGGAAGTATTATTCGAGCACGTATACGAGGCTTATAGAGGTGAGGGACAAAGCGTTTACGTTGCGGAAGGAATTAGTGGTAACGCCTAGCCCCATCATGGGCGCCCAGGAAGACCACGACGATACTTTCCGGCTGCTGCGCGAGAGCATTCGCCGCTACGTTGAGAAGGAGATCGTCCCGAAGGGTGATGGATGGGAAGAGCAGGGCTTCGTGCCGCGGGAGGTGCTGCAGGAGATGGGGCGGCTCGGGTACCTGGGCCTGAGGTATCCGGAGGAATTCGGCGGCGCGGGGCTGGATGCGAGGGCGACGGCGCTGCTCGCGGAGGAGCTGGGGCGCTCGACGTTCGGCGGCTTCGCCATCACGGTGCTCGTGCATACGGACATGGCGTCCCCGCATCTCGTGAATGCGGGGACGCCGGAGCAGATCAAACGGTTTCTACCCAAAATAATCTCTGGAGAAGCCATAACGGCTGTTGCGGTCACCGAGCCGGATGCCGGCTCGGACGTGAAGGCCATTCGGACAAGTGCAAAGCGCGAGAGCGACGGCTGGGTGCTGAACGGCACGAAGATGTTCATCACCAACGGCGCGCTCGCCGACGTGGTGTTCGTCGCCGCGAAGACCGACCCGGCGGCGGGATCGAAGGGCCTGTCGATGTTCATCGTCGAGAACGGGATGAAGGGCTTCTCGGTGGGCCGCAAGCTCGACAAGCACGGCTGGCGCTCCTCCGACACCGCCGAGCTGGTGTTCGACGGCTGCCGCGTGCCGGCGGCGAACCTGCTGGGCGAAGAAGGCCGCGGCTTCTACGCGATCATGCGCAACTTCCAGAACGAGCGCATCGCCATCGGGTCGATGGCGATCGGCGAGAGCGCCAAGGCGCTGGAGATCACGCTCGAGTACGTGAAGACCCGCAAGGCCTTCGGCGCGCCGCTCTGGGACAAGCAGGCGATCCGCCAGCGCCTGGCGATGCTCGCGGCGAAAGTGGAGGCGGGCCGGCAGCTCGTCTGGCACGCGGCGTCGCTCGACGCCGCGGGGCAAGACTGCGTGAAGGAAGTGTCCATGGTGAAGGCCTATTGCGGGGAGCTGGTGAACGAGGTGATGTACGACTGCGTCCAGTTCCACGGCGGCGCAGGGTATTTGCGCGAGTCGGCCATCGAGCGCATGTCGCGCGATGCGCGCGTGCAGTCGATCGGCGGCGGCGCGACCGAGGTGATGCTGGAAGAGGTGGCGAAGCGGCTCTGACGTGCTACATTTGCGGCCGCAGGGTCCCAAACGATCTCAGGAAACGGAACGACATGGCTACCGGTACAGTGAAGTGGTTCAACGACGCCAAGGGCTTCGGGTTCATCACGCCGGATGACGGCGGGAAGGATCTGTTCGTCCATCACAGCTCGATCCAGGCTGCGGGCTTCAAATCGCTGAAAGAGGGCCAGAAGGTCTCTTTCGACGTCACGCAGGGGCAGAAGGGCCCGGCCGCGGCGAACGTCAAGCCGCTGTAATCGCGGCTCAGGGCGTGGTCGGAATATCGACCGCGATCCACACCGCCGGCACGCTGCCGCGGTTCTCCGCCCAGTGCGTGGTCGCCTTCCCCTCGGCGAATCCCTCGCCGGTGCGCACCACGACGTCGGGCCTGCCTTCCTGGTGGTAGGTGACCTCGCCCTGCAGGAAGTAGCTCACCGCCGGCCGGTCCTTGTGGCTGTGCAGGCCGATGACGCCGCCGGGCGCGAGCGTGATCTTGCGCATGCGCAGCGGGCGGCCCCTGACGGAGTCGATCTCCTCCGTGAGGTCGAGCGAGCGCAGCGCCTCGGCGCCCAGTCCCTTGTTCTCCGCCGGTGGCTTCATCTGGCCGACGGCCAGGCCCGCGGCAAAGCCGAGCGCCAGCGAAGATGCGACCAGGGACATCCCCGGCTTTCTGGTGCGAAGCATGCGGCCTCCTTTGTCGGATGTGCGGCTAGGATAAACTCGCCGCAGTCAAACAGGGGGCGGATATGAGCATGCACGGTCGCCGGCGCTTCGTCGCCGGAATGGGCGCAGCCTTTGCCGTCGGCACGATGAGCCTCGCGGTACGCGCCGCGATGGGACCCGACGACAAGTTCGATCTCGTCATCAAGGGCGGCGAGCTGCTCGATCCGGGCCAGAAGCTGCGCGCTCGGCGCGACATCGGCATCCGCGCGGGCAGGATCGAGGCGATCGAGGCGGACATTCCGGTGACAAGAGCCTCGCGCCTGCTCGACGCCTCCGGCCGGCTGGTGCTCCCCGGGCTCGTCGACCTGCACTCGCACGTCTATCCGTACGGCTCGGCGATCGGCATCCCGGCGGACGAGCTGATCGCGTTCCAGGGCACGACGACGATGGTCTCCGCCGGCGACGCCGGCGCGAACAATTTCGCCGCGTTCAGGCGCTACGTCGCGGCGCAGACGCGCACGCGCCTCTACGCCTTCGTGCATATCGCGAACATCGGCCTCGCCGGGTTCCCCGAGCCCGAGCTGTTCCACCTCGGCTTCGCGCATCCCGAGGCGGCCGGGCGCACGGTGGCCGAGAACGCCGACATCGCGATCGGCGTCAAGGTGCGCATGTCGGAGAACGTCATCAACCAGGCGGGCATCGAGCCGCTGAAGCGCTCGATCCGCGCCTGCGAGATCGCGGGCGGCGACGCCCGCGTGATGTGCCACATCGGCGGCGTCGCCACGCCGCAGCTGATGGTGGAGATCCTCAACACGCTGCGCCCGGGCGACATCCTGACGCACTGCTTCAGCGGCTTCCCGAACAACGCCGGCAAGTTCACCAACATCGTCCAGGACGGCAAGCTGCTGCCGGAGGCGCTCGCGGCGAAGAGGCG